>Ga0233413_10000543_pt1 | contig 18035 bp, 15 predicted proteins | sample Na_anoxic_6_MG_FD_189019 | JGI IMG/M metagenome (GOLD analysis project Ga0233413, IMG submission 189019) | Seawater microbial communities from Saanich Inlet, British Columbia, Canada - Na_anoxic_6_MG | ecosystem: Environmental > Aquatic > Marine > Inlet | place: Canada: British Columbia... | reverse complement strand
AGCGCCGGATTCCTTCCGCCTCAACAAAGCTGGCAAAGCCTTCGTTAAATTGCGTATCGTCACGCACATACAGGCGCTGATGGGCAAGCTCATGAAAAATAGTGCCGGCAAGCCGATAGTCCGACATACTCATCATCGTATTGAGTATCGGGTCCGCAAAACGTCCGAGCGTTGAATAAGCCGGTACACCACCAACAAATACATCATAGCCGTCGGTGCGTAAATCTGCGGCAAATTTATCCGCACTTTCCCGCGCAAAATAACCCCGGTAACTGACACAACCAGCAACTGGAAAACACCAGGTACGAGGCTCCAGCGACAGCAGCGGCGCAGCAATAACGTTCCAGACCACGTAAGGCCTGCCAAGATCAGCAAACAGCGTATAACTGCCATTATCGGGCAATAACAACTGCTCATGCGCAAAAGTAACCGCCTGCGTGGCGCCAACAAGCTTGTCGCGCAACTCCGGCGATGTCTGCGCAGCAACGATGACATCCTCGACCGGCTCAGTTTGACGCATCATACTCATATGACCGGTTGCCGCCTGCCAGTAGTAACCAAATCCGCAACTGGTCAGAAACAGCATTGCCACGATAGCTACGAGGCACAAGCGAATTGTCGAGCAACGATATTTCATGAATATGCCTACGATAGGGAAAAAACCGGGCCAGCGCATACCGATCACTACTTGTGCCTGATAGCAGAACACAATAATCAGGCTAGAATATAGACATGCAAACCTATTTAGTTGGCGGCGCCGTACGTGACCGGTTACTCGGCCTGCCGGTCAATGAGCGTGACTGGGTCGTCATCGGTGCAACCGGGGATGAACTTGAGGCACTCGGCTATCAGTGCGTCGGTCGCAGCTTCCCGGTATACCTGCATCCAGAAACGCAGGAAGAATACGCCCTGGCGCGAACCGAAAAGAAAACACGCCCCGGCTATCGGGGATTTGAAGTCCGTGCCGACAAAGAAGTCACCCTTGAACAGGATCTGGCGCGCCGCGACCTGACAATCAACGCAATTGCTGAAACCGCGGACGGCCAACTCATTGATCCATACGGCGGGCGCCGCGATCTCGAGAACCGGATCTTACGCCATGTGTCTGCCGCTTTTCGCGAAGATCCTGTACGCATTCTACGGGCGGCACGCTTCGCCGCACGCTTTCATGAACTTGGCTTTCAACTGGCTGAAGAAACATTGCTACTGATGCGCGAAATGGTTGCAGCCGGCGAGGTTGACGCTCTGATCCCCGAACGTGTCTGGAAAGAAACACTCAGCGCGCTGTCAGAAACGCGACCCGATATATTTTTCCACGTCCTGCGTAAAACGGGTGCACTAAAAGTTGTTTACCCCGAAATTGATGCCTTGTACGGCGTGCCGCAACCGGAACGCTGGCATCCGGAAATTGACACGGGAAAACACACGCTGATGGTCCTGCTTGATGCAGCACGCCGCGACTGCAGTACTGAAGTACGGTTTGCCGCCCTCGTCCATGATTTGGGCAAAGGCACAACACCAAAAGATCAGTGGCCCAGACACATCGGCCACGAGCAACGCAGCGTAAAATTGATCAAAAAAATGTGTGCGCGTATTGGCGTTCCAAACCGGTACCGTGATCTGGCAGTGCCAGTAGCCTGCTACCACGGTATCAGCCACCGTGCAGCAGAGTTACGCCCGCAAACTATTTTGAAGGTGCTTGAGGCGCTCGATGCATTTCGCCGACCACAACGACTCAGTGAATTCCTCGAAGCCTGCAAGGCCGATGCACGCGGTCGAACCGGACACGAAAATGACGCCTACCCACAGGCGAAAATTTTTACGACGGCACTGACAGCTGCCGGTGAAGTCCGCGCAGAAGATCTCGCTAAGCAGGGACTGGAGGGCAAGGCACTGGGCGCAGCGATTCGTGACTCGCGCATTACGGCGATTGATACCGCAATCAAGGCATCAAGCTAGCCTCTTTCGTTAGACAAAAATCCAAAACAGTACGCCAGCAAGTACCAGCCGATAAAGCATGAACGGCAACATACCGATGCGCTCAATTACGCTGAGAAATAGTCGGATACACACATAGGCACTGCTAGCCGCAACCACCAAACCAACGCCAAGCGCCAGCCATGGCACCGGCGTGGGTGAATCCAGCAGCTCTATTGTCTCCAGAAGAGCCGCACCGGCAATCGTCGGCATTGCAATCAAAAATGAGAACCTTGCCGCAGCTTCACGGGACAAACCCAACGCCAGTCCAACCGTAATTGTGATACCGGAACGAGACGTACCGGGTATCAGCGCCAGCACCTGAGAAAACCCGACAAGCAAAGCAACAATGAGGCTAATTTTGCGTTCATCGGCAACATTTTTACTGCGCAAATCTGCAAGCCAAAGCGCCACACCAAAAACAGCTGTCGCCGTAGCAATAACCATCGGCGAACGTAATTCATTGGCTACGAAATCACTGAAAAGCAGGCCTGCCAACACCACGGGAATAGTGGCCACGATAATCATCCAGCCCAGATGAGCATCGCTTTGAGAACACGACTTACCCATCAGTGAGCTAGCCCAGGCACTCAAAATTGCTACGACTTCATGACGGAAGTACCAAACAACTGCGAGCAACGTACCAAGATGCACGGCGACATCAAACGCCAGGCCCTGATCCGGCCAACCGAGTAACTGCGGCACCAATATCAGGTGCGCTGAACTGGAAATTGGCAGAAATTCAGTCAAGCCCTGGACAAGCGCCAGGATGATTGCGGTAAACAGTTCCAAATCAAACTCGCAAGCAAATAATCGTGCGCGACCCTACCGGATGTCGCTGAAGGAAGATAGCAACCTGCTACAAATTACAGCAAATGCAACAAGTCATTGACACAGACCGATGCGGGGCCATGCGGTAATTGGCGGCCCAGTGCCATGACCTTAAAGTTCTCTCCCATTTGCCCGGGCATCATCAACGTCTTGAGCCCGACAGCAATCTGGATTTGTTCGCGTGGATCACGGTCGGCCCCGGATCTTTCCAGCAGTGATGCAAACTCCTCTTCTACGCCAGCAGCGAGCAGAAACTGGGCCTGTGTTGTGAATCCGAGCACATCAAGATCAGCATCAGTTGCTGCTTCAGCGACACGGGTAAAATCAACCCATGCAGTAATATCCTGTAATCCGGGATAGAAGAACGGGTCTGTATGCATCCGGTGACGGTAATGACAAGCCAGTGTGCCACTACTGCGTTCCTGACTATAGTAATCAGACCGGGGCAGCCCGTAATCAATCAACAGAATCAAACCTCGTTCAAGAGAACTTGAAATTCCGTCGACAAAACCAGGCAGTGCCGGACAAAGTTCCGATGCATAACCCGCCGGCCAGTTGGCACCAAAGTTCTCAATCACTTCCAGAATACAATCCTGTAACCCGGCGGTGGCCGGTCGCCGGCTCCAGCCCAGCCCGGATTCACCAGCTTCGACACCCATAACCTGAATCCGGTTTGTCTTATCGACATCAAAACAGGTGACCGGCAACGCATCGAGCACTTCATTGGCGACAATAACACCGACGATCGGCTCTGCCGGTAACTCATCCAACCATGTGACACGCTCGACTAACTCCGGAACACGAGCTGCAATCAGCCGACGTTGCCGCTCACGCAAGTCGGCGCTGACTTCAAGGATTAAATATCGTTCAGGTAACGCATCCATGCGCTGTAGCGTCTGCAAAATTCCTGCAGCCATCGCCCCGGTTCCTGCACCAAGTTCAAGTATTGTTTGTGCAGGAGCCGAGGAATCACCATCGCAGTAAGCAACCTCAAGAAATGCCCGCGACACGCAACTTGCAAAAAGCGGGGAAATTTCCGGGGCCGTGACAAAATCACCGTCCTCACCAAACTTCTGCGCCCCAGCGCTGTAATAACCAAGTCCCGGTGCATATAGAGCCAGATCCATATAGCTACAAAAATCGATCCAGCCACCAGCCTCAGCAATGCGCTGACGGATATGCTGAACGACCCGTGCGCTGTGTTCGAGCGCATCGGCAGCGGGTATTGGTAATTGATTTGGATCAGACATAGTGCAAGATTCGTGCAAGCGCAGTATCTTACACGGCCTTGGTGAAATAAGGGTCTGACCCTTATTTCGGCTGAGCCCCAAAAGTAAGGGTCAGACCCTTATTTCACCCAGGTTTCCAATAGGAACAGATTGAAAGATGTCCACACAAAAACACACACTCAATGGCAAATGGGCACTGATCACCGGCGCCGGAAAGCGCATCGGTGCGCGCATCGCAGGCACATTGCATGAGGCTGGTGCTGGAATTGCCATTCACTATCGCGGCTCAAAAGGCCCGGCCGAAGAGTTAGCCGCGCAGTTAAACTCAATCCGCCCCGATTCGGCACTGACCATCAAGGCCGACCTGCTCGATACCGCAAATCTCGATACCGTATTGAGCCGCATAATCGATCAGACCAGTCGCCTCGACATCCTGGTCAATAACGCATCGAGCTTCTATCCGACCCCACTTGGCAAGATTACCGAGCAGAACTGGGACGACCTGGTCGGTACAAATTTAAAAGCACCCTTGTTCCTGAGTCAGGCCGCGGAACCTTACCTGCGCGACAGTGGCGGCGTCATCATCAATATTGTCGATATTCACGCGGCGCGACCGCTACGTAACCATGCCGTCTATGGTTTGGCAAAAGCTGGTCTCGCCATGCTGACACGAACACTGGCTCGTGATCTTGCACCGACTATCCGGGTCAATGGCGTGTCACCCGGAGCGATCCTGTGGCCGGAAGACAATATGCCGGACAGCGTCAAGGACAACATCATCGGCCAGATACCAATGAAACGTGCCGGTAAACCCGAAGATATTGCCAATTGCGTCCTGTATCTCGTCCGTGATGCCGATTACGTAACCGGTCAGATCATTGCCATCGACGGTGGGCGCAGTATCGGCTGGTAAGGTTAATCAGCAGTCAGAACAAACCTGCAGTCAGGCGCTGAATATCCTGATCGCCACATTCAAAAACCGACCAGAGTTCACGCATCGTACGCCCGTCAACCGGGTGCCTGAGATCTGGCGCAAGTTCGGCAAGCGGTGCCAACACAAAAGCGTATTGCAAAATATCCTCACGCGGCACCCTGACCGCCGGAATATCGAGGACCTCAGAACCATATAACAACAGATCAAGATCGAGCGTGCGCGGCATAAAAGATTCTGCCGCATGCACACGACCGGCCCGCGCTTCAGTCTCATCGAGAATTGCCTTGACCGCTTGAATATCGAGGTCGGTCGAAAATGACATCACGAAATTCAGAAAATCATCGCCATCAAAACCAACCGCCGTGGTGCGGTAGACGGGAGAAAGTGACAAAGGCCCTAATTTGTCAGTAAGACTGCGGCAAGCTGCCTGCAGATGGCGCTCAGGATCAATGTTACTGCCCGCACTGACATAAACATCGACCACTATCCCTGTCATAGCGCCCCCCGTTCAATGCGCACGCCAACATGATTCGATCCACGCACTGCCGACGGTTTGCGAATACTGACCTGTAGCCAGGTCACACCAAATTCTTGCTGAATAAGCTCTGCAACATGCTCAGCCATGGTTTCAATCAGCTTGAATCGTGACTTCTCAACGAACGCAACCACCCGCTTGGAAACAGCACGGTAATCAAGCGTCATGTCGATGTCGTCAGTCGCGGATGCCCGATGAATATCCCAGGCCATCTCCAGATCGATGCTGACCGTCTGAGTCATTGCCTGCTCCCAATCCCAGATACCGACAATCGCATCAATGCGCAGATCCGTTACAAATATCCTGTCCATTGCAGTCACTTAAGCTTCCTGTAAATTCCACCGGGCCCGAGCATGCACCGTCAGACTTGCGTTAGCCTTATTATCCGGCACGTGCCCGGCTTCAACATGCAGCAAACCGGTAAATGCAATCATCGCACCATTATCCGTACAAAACTCGGCACGCGGATAATAGACGCTACCACCTATTGCAGACATTGCCTCACGCAACCGGGTGCGCAGCAGGCGATTTGCGCCTACGCCGCCGGCGACGATCAGACGCTGCCGGTCATGTTGCTGCACGGCCCGAATTGATTTGCCGACCAGCGTATCCACGACAGCTTGCTGAAATCCATCGGCCAGGTCTGCTCGCATCGCATCATCAAGCTGGCCTTCGGCCTCAGCTTCGCGGACCTTCAACATGACGGCTGTCTTCAGGCCGCTGAAACTAAAATCCACGCCCGCATGCCGCAACATCGGTCGCGGCAATGCAAAACGATCGCCATTACCGTATTCAGCCAGCGCAGCCAGTTCCGGGCCACCGGGATACGGCAAACCAAGCAGTTTGGCGGTCTTATCGAATGCCTCCCCGGCGGCATCATCCAGCGTCTGGCCCAGGATTTCGTAACGCCGAAAGCCTTTAACGTCGACAAGCATTGTGTGGCCACCGGAAACCAGCAGCGCAATGAATGGGAACTCGGGTGGGTCATCTTCAAGCAATGTCGCCATCAAATGGGCTTCCATATGATGAATCGGTAGCGCCGGAATGCGCCAGGTCATCGCCAGACCGGTCGCCAGCGTCGCACCCACCAGTAATGCACCAATAAGCCCCGGGCCAGCTGTGTATGCAACCGCCGTCAGATCAGCAGGCTCGATACCGGCATCGGACAACGTCACATCAACGAGCGGCAATAACTTCCGTATATGGTCTCTAGAGGCCAGTTCTGGCACAACACCCCCATATCCGGCATGCAGCGGAATCTGACTGTGAATCCGATGTGCCAGCAATCCACGCTCCGCGTCAAAAACCGCAACCGCGGTTTCATCGCAACTAGTTTCGATCCCCAGAATAGTCTTTTGCATTTTTCGTGTCCGAACGCTAGAATTTCCTGCTAACCCGGCAAAGGTGCCGGTTTTTTTAGCTCCAAGTTTTACCAAAGGATCAGACTTTGCCTGCCGTTCGCATCAGAGACAATGAACATTTCGACGCTGCCCTGCGGCGCTTCAAACGTGCCTGTGAGAAGGCCGGAATATTAACGGAACTACGCCGCCGAGAGTATTACGAAAAACCGACACAGGAACGCAAGCGCAAGAAAGCGGCAGCCGTTAAGCGGCAAATGAAAAGAACTTCCCGCGACGTCAACCGACGCACCCGGCTCTACTGAGCCGACGCCTACCCACGGCGTGACGACCCCTCTCAAAGATCAAATCACGGCGGACATGAAGTCCGCAATGCGTGCTGGCGATAAAAATCGCCTGAACGTCATTCGTATGCTCAAGGCAGCTATCCAGCGCCGCGAGGTGGATGAGCGAATCAAACTCGACGATGCCGGCGTTCTCAAGGCCGTTGAAAAACTTGTTAAACAAGGCCAGGACTCAGCTGAGCAATTCATCAAAGGCGGTCGGCAAGAACTCGCCGATAAAGAACTTGCCGAGATCGAAATTCTCAAGGCTTACCTGCCCGAACCACTAACAGATGCCGAACTCGACAAACTGATCGACGCTGCAATCACATCTATCGGCGCCACCTCTTTGCGCGACATGGGTAAGGTGATGAATACCGTCCGGGAGCAGGCGCAGGGGCGTGCTGACATGGGGGTTGTTAGTGGGCTCGTTAAGGCACGGCTCGGTTAATTTGAGCTTTATCGTGCTGGTTCAGGTGTGAATTTTGCTCTTTCCCTGACCGGTTTTTTTTCGTCGTTGACCCTTCTGAAACGCCGCTGCCATGAGTTAGCGGCAGCTTGGAAGGCACTGGGTCGCGACTGAATGTTTCCGAAGGGTCAACGACGAAAAAAACCGGGACACGCCCGTGGCCCGCATACCAGGCATTCTTCATTGTTCCACTAGAGTGTCCAAGGCCTTTTGTGCCGATCAGGGAAAGAGCAAAAAAATATAGCAAAAAGCCTGCTCCTAAGAACAAGAATTATGTGGGACACTAGCAACATCTGACACCCCCAACACTGAGCGCTAAAAGAAATAAACGTGGCCGGGCTAATACCACAAGATTTTATTGACGATCTGATTGACCGCATCGACATTGTCGAGGTGATCAGCAAACGCGTGCCGCTCAAAAAAGCCGGCCATGAATACAAGGCGCCATGCCCGTTTCATAACGAAAAGACTCCTTCTTTCACCGTCAGCCCGCAAAAAGGCTTCTACCACTGCTTTGGTTGCGGGGCGCATGGCACAGCGCTGGGTTTTTTACTTGAATACGATCGCCTGGAATTTCCGGAAGCTATCGAGGAACTGGCCCACATCGCTGGTGTCACCGTACCCCGCGATGAACAGGCTGAACGTCGCACACCTACGGCTCCTGTCTACGAGATACTTGCTAAAGCCGCCAGCATTTATCAGCAAGCGCTAAAAGAAGATCAGCCCGCTATTGACTACTTAAAGAATCGCGGCCTGAGCGGCGAGACGGTCCGTGACTTCGGCGTCGGCTACGCACCGGCTGGCTGGGATTTTTTACTGCGCCACTTCCCCGATCAGGAAGATGTACGGCGCAATTTGCTGTCAGCCGGCCTGATTGCAAGCCGTGACAGCGGGGGATTTTATGACCGGTTCCGTGAACGAATTATCTTCCCGATTCGTGACGGACGCGGCCGTGTGGTTGCATTCGGTGGCCGGATTACCGGCGATGGCGAACCGAAGTATCTGAATTCTCCGGAAACAGCCGTCTTTCATAAAGGGCGTGAGCTATACGGCCTGTACGAGGCACGCCGCGCAGCGCGCGATGTCAATTCGATACTTGTCGTTGAAGGCTACATGGATGTCATCAGTCTCGCCGGACACGGGGTACAAAACGCTGTAGGCACGCTAGGCACAGCGACCACCACAGATCATTTGAAACGGCTGTTCCGCGCCACCCGCGACATCACATTCTGTTTCGATGGCGACCGGGCCGGGCGCGAAGCGGCATGGCGGGCACTGCAGACGAGCCTGGCCGAGATGCGCGATGGACGTCAGGTCAATTTTCTTTTCCTCCCCGACGGTGAAGATCCCGATTCACTGGTCCGCCGTGTAGGTGCCACAGAATTTCAGTCTGCCATGCAGGACAGGCTCTCCCTGTCTGATTACCTGTTCCGTGAACTCGAGCAGCAGGCTGACACAGCGACCATGGATGGCCGCGCCACTCTGGCCGAACTGGCACGACCTCTGGTCGAGCGTGTGCCGGAAGGCATTTACAAGGAATTGCTGACTGATCGACTTGCTCAAGTTGTCGGCCTCGGGCGCGACAGACTCACCAAACTAGTTGGTACACGACCGGCGACCGTACGCCGGCCGAGCCGCATTTCCGGGCGCCCCAGTCTGGTACGCCAGGCCATTGAAATCATCCTGAATCACCCTGAAGCTGCCGCCAAAATTAATTTACCCGCCGGGCTCGATAAGGTTGAGCATAAAGGCATAGGGTTGCTACTTGAACTCATCGGAATCGTACAGCAGAAACCAGCGATAACAACGGCCGGGTTGCTTGAGCGTTTTCGCAGTCGCCCAGAGTGCACACATTTAGAAGCACTGCTGGTCAACGACAGTACGATCACCGAAGTCAGCGAGAAAGACACCCAACTGGCTGACTGTTTACAGCGAATTATAGATAGCAATGTGCGTCAGAAGCTCTCTGAACTGATCACCAAGGCCCAGGACTCCAGCCTGACAGATAAGGAAAAGGAAGAACTCCGGCATCTGAGCAGCCAGATGGGTAATTCAGGGTAGCCACACCATGCAGAAATATTTTTCCAAATTATCAAACAGTTAGACCCGGCGCTGCCAACTCGAAACAGGCCAATATAACTGGCTTCGGCAGTGATTATTTTGTACTATTAACCGTTTAGCCATTGGCCAGTGAGGTAGACCGGGTGAAGAAAACCCAGAAAAAAGCAAAGACAGCCAGCAAGAAAGCTGTAGCTAAAAAAGCTGTAGCCAAGAAAGCCACGGCTAAAAAAGCTTCTTCCAAAACGACTGTAGCCAAGAAAGCTACAACCAAAAAAGCCCCGGTTAAAAAAACCGTAGCTAAAAAGACCGTAGCTAAAAAAGCTGTAGCCAAGAAAGCTACAACTAAGAAAGCTCCTGTTAAAAAAGCTGCGGTTAAAAAAACTGCGGCTCAAAAATTAGCTGACACAAAAATTTCTGCAGTTGCCCCGGCCATCGCCAAAAGCGATCAGCAATCTCAGCTGAAGCTACTGATTGCACGCGGCAAGGAACAAGGCTACCTGACGTACGCAGAAGTCAACGACCATCTGCCTAACGATATCGTTGATCCAGAGCAGATCGAAGATATTGTCAACATGATTAATGACATGGGTATTACGGTGCACGAGAAAGCACCTGAAGCCGAATCACTGGTGTTGTCCGATGCGGCAGTCAATGATGATGAAGCTGTCGAAGAAGCTGCTGCCGCGCTTGTAACTGTTGATAGCGAATTCGGGCGTACAACTGATCCGGTACGGATGTATATGCGCGAAATGGGTACCGTCGACTTGCTGACTCGTGAGGGCGAAATTCGAATCGCCAAGCGCATTGAAAAAGGCCTGAACCAGGTCAAGAACGCACTCGGATATTTCCCACCAACTTTTGAAATAATTGGTGATGCTTGGGCACCTGTCGCAGAAGGCACTGCACGGCTTCATGAAGTACTGGTGGGTTTTGTCGATCCGAATGAACCAGAAGAAGTCATTCCAGCCAGTGCAAAGCCAAAAACTGAAGATACCGAAGAAGAGGAAGACACCGGGCCTGATCCGGTCGAGGCCGCAAATCGTTTCAAATCAATGCTCCGCCGTCACAAGCGGATACTGCAGCAGTTCGAAACTATAGGGACAAGCGATCCGAAAACCAAACGGGCCCGCGACAAGCTGACTGAAGAATTGATGCTGATTAAAGTCGCGCCAAAACTTTTTGAAAAGATGTGCATAAACCTGCGCGTAACAGTTACCGGGATTCGGACCCAGGAACGTAAACTTCTCGCTTTATGTGTCAGGCAAGCCGGCATGCCGCGCAAAGATTTCATTGCCAGCTTCCCTCAAAATGAGACCAATCTGGATTGGATCGAAAAGCATATTCGTTCCAAACGAAAGCACTCATCGATGCTGGCAAAACTCAAAGATGAGATTTTACGTGCACAGCGCAAGCTTGTTGCAGTCGAAAAGACGACTCTACTGACGATCAACGAAATCAAGGAAATCAGCCGCGCAATGTCCATTGGCGAGGCGAAGGCACGCCGCGCGAAAAAGGAAATGGTTGAAGCCAACCTGCGCCTCGTTATATCAATTGCCAAAAAGTACACAAATCGCGGGCTCCAGTTTCTAGATCTGATCCAGGAAGGGAATATCGGCCTGATGAAGGCGGTGGACAAGTTTGAATATCGTCGCGGTTACAAATTCTCGACTTATGCTACCTGGTGGATTCGCCAGGCCATCACCCGCTCCATTGCGGATCAGGCACGAACCATTCGTATCCCGGTACATATGATCGAGACAATTAATAAGCTGAACAGAATTTCTCGCACCATGCTGCAGGAAATGGGTCGCGAACCTACGCCGGAAGAACTCGCCGAGCGCATGGAAATGCCAGAAGACAAAGTTCGCAAGGTGCTGAAGATTGCCAAAGAGCCCATCTCGATGGAGACACCCATCGGCGACGATGAAGACTCACATCTTGGTGACTTCATTGAGGATCCTGTCGCGGCTTCTCCGGTCGAATCAGCAACAAACTCAGGTCTCAAGGAGACCACGGGCGATGTGCTGGCCGGCCTGACACCACGTGAGGCGAAAGTCCTGCGCATGCGCTTTGGCATCGACATGAACACGGACCACACACTTGAAGAAGTCGGCAAACAATTTGACGTCACGCGTGAACGAATTCGTCAAATTGAAGCAAAGGCATTGCGCAAACTCCGTCATCCGACGCGCAGTGATCAATTGCGTAGTTTTCTGCTCGAAGAGTAACTCCTAACGTAGGAGCGGCTTCCAGCCGCGATCAGTACCACACCGATCGCGGCTGGAAGCCGCTCCTACGAGACATTTCACCTATTCCGCCACGAATATCTCGAGCGGGAAATGATCTGAACCAACATCTGGCCCTGCAAGCACTCGGGTAATATTTACCTCCGGGTCGGCCAGTGCATGATCAATAGGCATCCAGATCGGCAGCAAAGAAGCGGGCCACGTAACGTGAAACCCGTCAACGCGCCGGGCGTCCTGCAAACCAGTCTGGTCTGTGAACAGATTAAAATAGGGAGAAAACGGCGTCAGGTTCATATCACCGATGACAACCCGCCGATTTTTTGAATTCAGCACATGGCTCGCAAGAGCCTCAAGCTGCAGGTTACGGTCATGTGCCAAAACGGCAGATACAGGTGAAAGTAAATGTACGGCAAATATCTCCAGTGGCGCCTCCCCCGCCGTGACAATAAACCGTGCATGCACAGTACCTGTCTGCGCCAAATCAATTAGCTCCGCATCTACCAACGGCAGGCGCGAGAAAACCGCAAGCCCCCATGGATCTGACCGTGCATCCATCAGGTAATAAGGGTGAGACTCACGTAAAAACTCAAGCCTGATACGCCAAACCGCCGTAAACTCAGCAATTACAATAATATCCGGGTCACGATCACGCAGGTAATCGGCAACACGTACAAACTCATCATTTCGGTGCTGGACATTTAGCGCAACGATATCAATACCGGCATTATTTTCTAGCATCACTCTCGACTGACCCTTTACCGGACCCATGACTGAGCCGGTCATCGGTATCAGATACGGTCCAACCACCCAGGCATTTGGCATGGCGAGAAGGATGGTCATGACCATGAGCAGACGCCGCCCGCCATGCAGAAATATCAGCATCAGCAAAGCCTGGATCAACAAATAGTAGGGACGAAAATGCGTGAATAATTCCGCTATCCAGAAATACTTGCCGAACAGGGCAATCAGCGACCCGGCGCTAACCGCAATGAACGCAACCCAAATCAGTACGCGATAAAACCTTCGCTCTTTTGCAGCCCTTATCATGATCAGACTGCAGAAATGTACAGTTTATCCATCGATTCCGGTAAGGTCTGATACATGCTCACATCCAGTTTCAGATTATTCGCACAATGCTGCAAAGCAAGTGCCAGCCTGTTATTCATTCTATTAACAATCATTGCCTGTACCGATGCACTCCCACCACTACAACCAACCGACCCTGCAACTGTTGCACGGCAAGTTGTTGCTGATTTCCTGTCGGTACCGATCACTGCAGTCACATTAGTATCGCTCGAAGCACAAGAGTTCAATGATTCAAGCCTCGGCTGTCCGGACCCCGGCATGGCCTATCAACAGGTGATGACATCCGGTCATCGCATCATTGCCGAAGCTGAGGGTCGTCGCTTTGATGTACGTGTCGCGGGTGGTCATGGCAGAATCTGCCGTAATAACAAACGCAGCAAAGCACCATCAAATTTAAACCGGGAATCTGCAGTCACAATAATGATCGACCATGCCAGGCAAGACCTTGCCGATATACTCGAAGTTGATAAAGCGAAGATTCAAATGCGCGATATTCGCCCCTATGATGGCGAGAATCTACCGATCGGATGCACACCTCAATGTGAATCTGATGATTCCTGCGGGTATATGATCGGGCTCTTCTATGATGGTCGACGTTATGACTACCACGCCGTCGCAGGTAGTGCGATGGCATGCCCGCCAATCCTAAGATCGTGACCGACGGCGTGCCTTGCGCCACTGACGGCCCGAAAGTTTGCGCCAGATACGACGTAACGGCTGCGCAACTCTCTCTATAGATGTCGGTTGATAAAAAAGCATATCTGCACTGCCGATCTCATCGTAGCGGCCCAGATATTTATGCTTAATCCAGGCATTCAAATCGATTTGACAAGCCTGTCGAAATATCCAGCGACGTAGTCCACCACGCCCATCGGCACAGGTGATAGCAGAGCCAAAATCAATCAGGTATGGCAAACCATCCGGTGTTACAAGGATGTTCTCCTTGCGCTTCAAGTCTGCGTGCGCGACTCCGGCACAATGCGCTGATTGCAAAATATCACGCAACGAGGAAAAGAATCTTTCGCGATCATCGATCTCACCACTGGATAATTTTAGCGGTTGACCCTCGATAAATTCGAGTACCAGTCGATTACCATCCTGCAGACCAAAACATTTTGGGATACCGACGATACCCGCCAGGCGCATATATACACGGTATTCGCGACGCAGCATCCAATTCCGGAACCAACGTGCCAGCGGCGAACCCATTGCCTGCTTGACGATTATGAATTGGACGTCAGGATATTCCGGACCGGCTGCAACCTTATAGACCACACCCTGATAACCGCTACTGAGTAACTCCCCGTTTTGCTCGACACTGACCATGCTGACCTATCAATGCTTGATGCAGGCTAGTCGCCCGAATCAATCAGGCAATCAGGCGAGCCAGGTAAACCAGCCAGAAAATGGTGTAGACCACGATGACGGCCTCATAATTTTGCTTCCAGCTGGTTTCAAAAGACCAATGACCACCATCCTTGACTCGCAAGCCACGCGGAATAACAGCCGGTACCGTACCACTCCAGGCCTCCCACGCATCCCCAAAGATGGCATGCAACTTACGATCCTCATATTCGATGGCCGACGGATAGTAAAACCACCAAAATGCAGCCGATACGAGCAATGCCCACCACTGGCCGCAGGCAAACGTAAAACCAATCATCAGCAACAGGTTGCCCGTGTACAACGGATGGCGAACGATTGAATATGGGCCATTGGTCGCAAGCTGCTTGTTTTTCATAATGAAACCGGACGCATACAGGCGAACCAGCATACCGATCAGAGCAATGGCACAACCAATCGCAAAACTGATCGATGTCGGATTGGCCAGCAACGCATACAGCGGAATCAACAGCAAACCCAGCCCCTGACGAAAAAACTCGTTGTACCGCATTTCGCGGAATAAGTGGGGCAACCCCTTCAAAGGTGGTAAATCAGCAGTTCTTCGGCTCATAATTTCAATATCTACAGGCACCTGCCTGGCACAGGCGCAGGGAAATTAACAATAACTCAAGGCAAAGTATACCTGCACGACCGCCCCGGGTACTGCTAGAATTCTGCTCCCCGAGTCCAGATCAATAATAATCGGTAGTCGGGCCTGTAGCTCAGTTGGTTAGAGCAGGGGACTCATAATCCCTTGGTCGTAGGTTCGAGTCCTACCGGGCCCACCATTCTTCGAATGGTCCATGCCGATACGCCATAATCAGCACGTGATTCGCAGCACCGACCCAATCGGTCGAATCCAGCATTTTCGCTGCTTTTGCGCCAAAACCCGACCTCTATCTCATCATTTTTCAAATTCACAGGCTACTCTGCCAGTACGAGCGTTTATGACTCTCATGGGTAATTCACAGCAGCATGAATCAGGCACTTTCTCAGTTTGAAACTACCGCTACATTTGGTCTGTACTGGCCGACTTGGTTGGCCGTGGGTGGTATTGCGGTATTTGGACTGCTAGGACTATATGCAGGTTTCCTGTTTTTTGCCGATCAACGCCTGATAGCACGCTGTCGCTTTCTACTATTGCCGACCTTGCGCGGGCGAATCATGCTCAGCATTATTCTGGCCGCGACGCTACCGGCCATTTCAATCGCTCTCGTTCTGATGGAACGGACCACGAATGATCAACTTGATCACACAGCTGACCTGCTGAAATCACAGGCCGTCAACTTCGCCAGTATGGCTGATTACTTCCTGTATCAGAACATCGAAAGTCTGAGCATATTGGCAGCAGACCTTTCGATTGATGACCCATGGAAAGCGGAAGAATCACTGTACCAAAATCAACAAAAATCTCAGATGTTTCATTCTGTACTGCTTATCGATACCGAGGGTCTCATTATCGCGGGGACCGAGTTTGGCACAAAGCCCTTTAGCGGTCTGTCTGTCGATATGGACTATATCCGTGAACCATTGAAATCCGGAAAGACTTTTATATCCGGTGTCGAACTTCACCCAGGGGATGCTGCAACACCGACTGCAGTGTTAAGTATTCCCGTTCGCGATGACGGCGGGGATATATCTGGGTTACTAATCGGCTATTACAACTTCAACAGATTTCAACGGATGAAAACACCTATCCTGACCAAAAGTGATATCGAATCAATCCTGATCGATAAACAAGGCAAGGTCCTCTATGTAAGCAGCCTGGCCGGCACTGTAGCGGGCCAGAATCTGAGCGGTAAATCTCTTCTAGCCGACTCTTATAGTGGCGATAAAAGTCTTTTTAGTTTTGAACAGACGGCCTCTGACGGCCATTCACTACAGCGCTACCTGGCAACCGGAAGTACGATGCGCAACGGCTGGCGAATCTACCTGGTACGACCGCTGAAAAGCATTGAAGCGACGATGTTCAATGATTATGGAATGGCGATGGCATGGCTCGGCGGGGCTCTCATCATTTCTATCTGTCTTGCACTGGCAATGGTGTCCGGAATTTCCGCTCCACTTGAATCACTGGACCAATCGGTACGTGAGTTTGATATCGACAAGCCACAGAAACGACCTGATCCGCCAGCCATAGCACCACAGGAAGTACGCTCGATATTTACACATCTGGGTGAACTCGACAAACGCATACGGAGCACATACAGCACACTGAACAAAGCGCTTACCCTGGGTGAGAAACTCCGTGTTGAGTTAATCCATGTTCTGTCGAACCGTGAAAAGGAAATTGAACGTCGCACTGAAGAACTCAAAGAAGCGAATGCAACCCTCGAACGTTTGAGTCGAGAAGACAGCCTGACAGGACTCGCCAATCGTCGCTGGTTCGCACAGTTTCTGGCCCAAACTTGGCGCTCGGCCCTCCGGGACCACAAGGCTATCTCTATCCTGATCATGGATATCGACAATTTTAAAGCCTACAACGATACCTACGGCCACCAAAAAGGTGATGAATGCCTGAAACTTGTCGCACAGACAATCCGTCGTACCGTCGGCCGAGCATCCGATCTTGTGTCACGCTATGGTGGTGAAGAGTTTGTTGTCGTGCTTGGTGACACCCCATTGGAAGGTGCGCTCAAGATTGCCGAACAGATTCGGGAAGCGATCGACTCTCTTAATATTCCACATAAATCAGCACAGCATCATAAGCATGTCACACTCAGTATCGGTGTTACATCAACGCTACCTACGCATGACACACAACCTGAAACTATTCTGATCTCAGCAGACCGTGCCATGTATAACGCCAAACGCGAAGGCAAAAACCGCGTTGCGTACTCAACGGCAGCCCGCACCGGTACCTATCAAGCGCTCATCGTCACGGATAATTCAGCAAAGCTCCTGTCATGAATTACCTGCCTGTGTTACGAAATATTGAGAACCAGTCCAAAGAATTTTGACCACAAGTCGCCTAGATTCAGTACTTCTACAAAAACAGACACTGAATTATGTCAATTCTCTACTTCATCCTGGCTCTGTTTGCCTGTGCCATCTCTGGTGTTACAGGTGCTTTCGGTATGCGATTTTTTATCGAACGTAACCGGGAAATCGCAGAACAGGAAGATCCTCGCGATACCAAGATTCGTGGCTTACAGGCCAAGATCAATCTTGCTACCAAAGAAATGACGGCAAACCAGGCATCAGCGACATCTGCTACAGAACACGTCAAGCTCGCCCATGACCGTATCAATGAATTGCTCAATGAGCTCCAGTCAGTTAAGAGTAACGTAAAAGACCAGGAAGCCTTGCGTAGTGACGGTAATGAAGAAAAGGATATTTTGCGCGACAGGTTATCGGTTGCCACCCAGCAACTAGATACGCTAAGGCAGCGCAACCAGGAATTGGAAGTTGAGCTCAGCGTTACCCAGGAACCCGATATGCTATCAACACAAGATAGCAGCGATGAGATTGACGAGAGCGGAGCAGCAGATGAAGAATTTGATGATCCATTTATACCTGCTGTTGCGGACAGCAGTCCGTCACTGATCCATGCGCTGACCGACGAACTGGACCGCTGGAAACGCCACTGCCAGGTTCTTGGTG
>Ga0233413_10000541_pt1 | contig 18050 bp, 14 predicted proteins | sample Na_anoxic_6_MG_FD_189019 | JGI IMG/M metagenome (GOLD analysis project Ga0233413, IMG submission 189019) | Seawater microbial communities from Saanich Inlet, British Columbia, Canada - Na_anoxic_6_MG | ecosystem: Environmental > Aquatic > Marine > Inlet | place: Canada: British Columbia... | reverse complement strand
CTTCGCATTTATCTGCAAGCTTTGCTGCAACTATGTTTTTTGCTACCCATCTGGCAGCATAAGCTGCGGACCTATCAACTTTGCTGGGGTCTTTCCCACTGAAGGCTCCCCCGCCGTGCCTTCCCACTCCACCATAAGTATCTACAATTATTTTTCTACCCGTCAGACCTGCGTCGCCCTGGGGTCCTCCAATTGTAAAAATACCGGTCCTGTTTATATGGATAGTTGTATTTTTATCTATCATATCAGGATCAAGCACTTTCTCAATTACTTCTTTTTTTATATCACTTATAAGCTTTCCCTGCGGTATGTCCGGGTTGTGTTGAGCTGCAATTACCACTGTATCAATCCTCGCAGGTACCCCATCAATATATTCAACAGACACCTGTGATTTGCCATCAGGTCTCAGATAGTTTAACAAACCACTTTTTCTGACTTCAGTGAGCCTTTTTGTCAGTTTGTGGGCTGCTATGATGGGATAAGGCATGAGCTCATCGGTTTCATTGCAGGCATATCCGAACATCATGCCCTGGTCTCCTGCACCCTGTTCCCCTTCGTTGTCATAAGAGTGATTTACCCCTACGGCAATGTCCTTTGATTGTTCGTCAATGGCAGTCAGTACAGAGCAGGTGTCGCAGTCAAATCCATATTTTGCTCTTGTATACCCTATTTCCCTAACTGTCTCACGGACAATTTTAGGTATATCAACATAGCAGTCAGTCGTAATCTCTCCCATAACCAGCACAAGTCCTGTTGTTGCTGCTGTTTCGCATGCCACTCTGGCATCAGGATCCTTTTTTAATATCGCATCCAATATTGAATCCGAAATTTTATCGCACATTTTATCAGGATGTCCTTCTGTAACAGATTCCGATGTAAATATGTGTTTTTTCATATACCCCTCCTAAAAAAATACCCTCCGACAGGAGGGTTTTATCCTCATCTGTCAGGAATTAGCACCGTACATATGCCGGTTGCCGGGCTTCATCGGGCCTGTCCCTCTGCCTCTCTTGATAAGGTTATCGGTATTTAATTTATCCGGTTTATCCGGGCATTTATCGATTCCTGTATAATTATACTATATTTAAGTCCCTGCGTAAATTGCTTCGAACTCATCTTCTTCAACTTTTTCTTTTTCAAGTAGAGTTTCTGCAAGCCTGGTTACTAACTCAAGTTTTTCCTTAATAATGGCTTTAACTTTTTTATAAGAATCAGTGATTATACTCTGTATTTCTTTATCTATCATAGAAGCCAGTTCTTCGCTATAGTTTTTCACATGACCGTAATCCCTGCCGATGAAAACTTCTTCCTGCTGGTCAAACACGATATTCTCCAGTTTCTCGCTCATTCCATATTTTACAATCATGCTGCGGGCTATCTGATTGGCACGCTTCAGGTCATTCGCTGCACCTGTGCTTATTTCACCCAGTGCTATTTCCTCAGCTGCTCTTCCGCCAAGCAATGACATGATTTCTTCAAGCAGCTGCCCTTTTGTATAAAAGTATTTATCTTCATTCGGCCTGAATGAGGTATATCCTCCTGCCTGCCCGACAGGTATAATGGATACCCTGTCTACCTTAGCTGTTGTTGAAACAGTTTTAGTTGTTATGGCGTGGCCGGCTTCATGGTATGCCGTCAGCTTTCTTTCAATAGGATTGACTGTCCTGCTCTTCTTTTCAGGACCCATGGTAACCTTGAATATAGCTTCTTTAATGAGAACTTCTGATATTTTCTCAAGATTGTCCCTTGCTGCTAATATTGCTGCTTCATTCATGACGTTTTCAAGGTCAGCCCCCGTAAACATCGGGGTAATCTTAGCAATATTTTCAAGATCTACATCCTCTTCTATGGGCTTGCCTTTTGCATATATCTTTAATATTTCTGTTCTTCCCTTGGTATCCGGATAATTAACGGTAACTTTCCTGTCAAATCTTCCCGGTCTTTGCAGTGCAGGGTCAAGTATGTCAGGTCTATTGGTTGCCGCCATTATAATTATTCCTTCATTTACACCGAATCCGTCCATCTCGGCAAGAAGCTGGTTGAGGGTTTGTTCCCGTTCATCGTTTCCTCCGCCCATCCCGGCGCCCCTGTGGCGACCTACTGCATCAATCTCATCAATAAAGACGATACACGGAGAATTTTCCTTAGCCTGCTTAAACAGGTCCCTTACACGGGAAGCACCGACGCCTACAAACATTTCAACAAAATCAGAGCCGCTTATGCTGAAGAACGGAACCCCGGCTTCGCCGGCTACCGCTTTCGCAAGCAAAGTTTTACCTGTTCCCGGAGGTCCTACCAAGAGCACTCCTTTAGGAATGCGAGCTCCAAGTTTAATATATTTTTCAGGCGTCTTAAGAAAATCGACGACTTCTTCAAGTTCCTTCTTCTCTTCCTCTGCACCTGCTACATCAAGGAAAGTCTTTTTCTTATCCTTATCTGTTAGCAACCTGGCTTTGCTTTTTCCAAAGCTCATTGCACGATTCTGTCCTCCCTGGGACTGCTGCATTATAAAGAACCAGAAAACTATGAACAATCCAACAAGAATCAATGATGGAATAAGTGATAACCACCACGGCGCCGGTTTGTCAGGTATGATATTAATCACAAGGTCCGACTGTCCGGCCCTGGCTTCCTCAAGGGTTTCCTGAAGCATATCACTGCTTCCATAATCTACTTCAAAGATATATTGATCGCCCATAATAGGAGACTTCAGTTCAACAGTTGCCGTGTATATCTCGATATCTACTTGCTGTACATTTCCTTCTTCAATCTGGTTCAAAAACTGTGAATAAACCATTTTCTCAGGCGTATCGCTTGTTCCAATAAGGCTGGCCACCAAAATGGCTATTAAAACCAGAACTATATAAAAACTAATATTTTTGTAAATCTTCAAACATTTCCTCCTGCCTGTTGCCTTTTATCATGTTACCACAGCATCCGGCAACATACAATCTGACAACCTGCAATATACAGTTATACCCCTAAAAACTACTGTTTAGCACCCCAGGCATACTGAATAAAATTTTAATCAATTAAGCCGGCGTATATCTCTTCCTTCAATACACATATTTCCGGCAAATTCCTATATTTTTCATCAAAGTCAAGGCCGTATCCAACTATGAATTCATCAGGGATATCCATTCCCTTATAATCTGTTTCAATTGGTTTTTTTCTTCTTGACGGTTTATCAAAAGCAACACAAATCCTGACGCTTGCCGGTTTCCTGAGAGACAGGAATTTTTTTAGGTAGTTAAGGGTAAGCCCCGTATCAACAAGGTCTTCAACAATGATGACGTCTTTCCCTTTGATTTCAACATCTATATCGTTTACAATCTGTATCTGTCCGCTTGATACTGTTCCGGAGCCGTAGCTGGATGCAGTAATTGTGCCGAATTCAACGGGAATTGAAATGTTTCTTAATAAGTCCGCTAAAAAGATAAGGCAACCCTTCATTACGCCAATCAGCACCAGTTCTTTGCTTTCATAATCAGATGATATCTCTGCAGCCAACCTTTTTACCATAGCTTCAATCTCGTCTTTTTTTATCAACACCTTTTTTACATCTTCTTGCATCCTCTATCTCCTCTCGAATGTCACTTTTATAATCCTATCATCATCAGCCGGTATAAATTCTTTCCCATAATCCAATCCTTCGATATATGCAATCGAACTACCGCATGCAATTACCAGCAGGCTGTCTCTTGCGGGACGTTCTATCTTCCTGTCAATAAAATACTTTTTCAACTTTGCGGTTCCCCGGCCTTTCCAGGGTTTAATTATATCACCGTTCCTTCGGTTTCTGACGTATAATCCTTGCTCGCATACTGCTTGTGAAAAATAGTGAACATCTCCTTTAGGATCCGCTTTTCCGTGCGTTTCGCATATTTCAACAATTATATCCAGGTTTTTTTCCTTTATAAATATCTTTCCCGGAATTGGCAGCTTATATTCATATTCCGCTGTAGGAATATCTCTATATACCAGTGTTTTCCCGAACTGTACCAAGGCACTGACCCCGTCGGGCAGGTTAACGGCACCACCCGTCCTATTTTCAGTAATTATATCAGCCAGCAGGGAGACATGCCGTGATTCTATGTCTTTAAGATTTCCCTTAGCATATTCCACCGCTTTTCGAACAACCCTAGCAGACAATGCCGGATGAAGGGTCAAAATACCCTTGTTATCTATGGTTGCTGTGGTTTTATTTGTTTTAACCAACTGGTTGAATGCTTCATCAGCCGCCGTTTCAATAAAACTGTTATCAATATCTATTGAATCCGCAGCCCTGTCCAATACAGGTACAACCTCTTTCCCTGTTATCTCATTAAGCAATGGTATAACTTTATGTCTGACTGCATTTCTGAAAAACACCGTATCATCATTAGAACTGTCTGTTATATAATCAATTTCATTTTCCATACAATACTTTTCAATGCTTTCCCTTGTTGTTTTTATCAAGGGCCTTATATATTTTCCTTTAACCGGGCTGATGCCGCACAACCCTACCGTTCCGCTTCCCCTCATTAGGTTCATCAGGACTGTTTCAGCATTGTCATTCATATTATGAGCGGTTGCTACTTTTCCATCGCATTTTTTACTGAATATATTGTAACGGACTCTTCTGCCTCCTTGTTCTATTGTCAATCCTTCGTCAGCTGCGATTTTTTTCACATCCGCACTGTATACTTCAATATCTATCCCGTTTTCAACGCATATGTTCCTGCAAAAAGCTTCATCCCTGTCGCTTTCTTTTCCTCTTAAGAGATGATTTATATGAACCGCTTTCAAAACAAAGCCGATTTCTGCTTTCAAGCCGTTAAGCAGATGAAGAAGGCAGCTGGAATCCGCACCGCCTGAAAGGGCGACCCAAATGGTGTCGCCCCGGACAATCATGCCATTATTAATGATATATGCTTTGACTGCTTCTTTCATAATCGTTTTACTTCGAAATTTTTGCTTATTTCATGGCGAGATTGGTAAATTTCGTAAACTCAGCATGCCATCTCAGCCTTATATCACCTACCTCGCCGTTCCTGTTCTTTGCAATAATTAGTTCAGTAACATTCGGCTGGTCGGTTTCTTTATTATAGTAATCATCCCTGTAAATAAACATAACCATATCCGCATCTTGCTCTATTGCTCCCGATTCCCTGAGGTCACTAAGCATTGGCCTGTGGTTTTGCCTTTGTTCGGGTGCCCTTGAAAGCTGGGACAATGCAATAACCGGTATATGCAAGTCTTTCGCAAGAATCTTAAGGTTCCTGGATATGTCGGTTATTTCCTGAAGACGGCTTTCTTTCCTGCCTCCACCCTTTATAAGCTGGATGTAATCGATAACAACCAGGTCCAGCTGGTGTTTCAATTTAAGACGCCTGCACTTTGCACGCATTTCAGCTGCTGATATATCCGAAGTATCATCAACATATATTGTAGCTTCAGATATCTGCGCGGATGCAACTGCAATTTTTTGCCATTCATCTGAGCTTATATCACCGATTTTCAGTTTCTTGTTTTCAATCATTATCTCGCTTGAAAGAATCCTGTTAACAACTTGTTCCTTTGACATTTCAAGGCTGAATATTGCCACCGATAAGCCTTCATTAATTGCTACGTGTTGGGCAATGTTCAACGCAAGCGAAGATTTCCCCATGGAGGGCCTGCCGGCGATTAGAATTAGGTCGGACCGTTGAAATCCAGATGTCTTTTCATCAAGGTCCGGATAACCGGTGGCAATACCCGGAACCCTGTTTCCTTCTTTATATAATTTTGTAAGGGTCTTGAGGTTCTCTTCAAGGATATCCCTTATATGCGCAACACCCTTGCTATCTTTTTCCTGAGCTATGTCAAAGATGTTCTGCTGGGCAAAATCCATTACCTTCCTTGCATCTTCCTGGTTTTCATAGCCCATTTCCAGGACTTCTCCGGAACTCTTAATCAGCGACCTTAAAATTGCCTTGTCTTCAACTATTTCTGCATAATGCGTTACACTGGCAGCTGACGGAACTTGCTCCGCTATAGTCGCAAGATACTCAAGGCCACCGCATTTTTCCAGATTTCCATTCCTTCTCAATGCTTCGCCAAGTGTAACGATATCAACTGATTTACCGGAAGAATACAATTCATCGACGGCATTGTAAATATCTTTATGCTCATTCCTATAGAAGTCGTCTGCTTTCAAGTTGCCAAATACAACGGCAATTGCATCCTCATCTAGCAGCATGCTTCCGAGGGCGCACTGTTCAGCTTCAATACTATGGGGAGGAATCCTGCCCCGTGTCTTTGCGGCATCCATCTCTTAACCTCTCACTCAATTTCTTCAACAACCACCGTTAATTTTGCAACTATGCCGGAATGAAGTTTTACTGGAACTTCATTTATCGACAGTGTTTTTATATGATGGTCATGCAATACGATTTTCTTTTTATCGACTTCCACATTTAGTTGTTTCTTTATTTCCTCAGCAATATCTTTAGTAGTTATGGACCCGTAAAGCTTGCCGTTTTCACCTGCTTTAGTTTTTATAACTACTTTCTTTCCGTCTATGCGTTCTTTAACTTCCTGGGCTTCGGCATTTTGGGTCAGCATCCTGTTCTGTACTGCTTTCTGCCTGCTCTTCATTATATTTATATTATCTGGGGTTGCCTCTATCGCCATATTTCTTTTAAGTAGGAAATTCTTGGCATATCCATCCTTGGCATTAACAAGATCATTCTGTTTGCCAAGGCCTTTGACATCCTGCAATAAAATAACTTTCATACAATTACCTCCGGTTTTGCTGGTAAAAGATATTATATCATAACTGACAAACCACTAAAACACCAATAACAGCTGCTCATATCAGGAATTTTATACAAAAAAAGAACAGGCAAATCCTGTTCTTCATTTTTGTCAGTTTTCCGATTTACTCGCTTGTATATGGAAGCAATGCTATCTGACGTGCTCTTTTAATAGCAGTTGTCAGTTTGCGCTGGTGTTTGGCACATGTGCCTGTAACACGCCTTGGTAGGATTTTTCCTCTTTCAGAAATAAGTCTTCTGAGTCTTGGAATTTCTTTATAATCAACCTTCTCAATTTTATCTACGCAAAACTGACATGGTTTTCTTTTAGGTTTTCTGTATTTGAATTCTCTTTTTTCAAATTTTTCAGCCATTATATTTTCCTCCTTTCAATTCTTACTAGAAAGGCAATTCGTCATCGTCGTCATCGACTGTCGCGAATCCGTCATTTGCCTGTAGGGGTGGAGCTGTTTGGTTCTTGGGCTGTGCATTTGTATTATTGCTTTGCTTGCTATCGGCGAAATATGCTTCTTCAACGATAACATCCGTTCCATAACGGCGTTTTCCGGTTTCATCTTCCCAGGAACTTGTCTGGATTCTTCCTGTAACCGCAACTCTCATGCCCTTGGAAAAATAGTTGTTGACAAATTCCCCGGTTTTCCCGAACACAACACAGTTAATGAAATCTGCTTCCGGTTGGCCCTCTTTTTTATATCTCCTGTCAACTGCCAGTGAAAATCTCACAACAGCCACATTGCTGGTATTTGAATACCGCATTTCAGGATTCCTGGTCAGCCTTCCCATTAATATTACTTTATTCATGAAATCACCTCATCAATCGTCTTTTCTTACTATAAGACCCTTTAAAATGTCTTCTGTAATCCTGTAGATTCTTTCAAGTGCCATTGGAGTTTCCGCCTCTGCTTCAAATTCAATAAAAACATAATAACCTTCAGTTTTAAAGTTGATAGCATAGGCAAGTTTCTTCTTTCCCCACTCGTCAAGCGTTTCAATCGTTCCGCCGGCACTTTCAATTTCACCCTTGACTCTTTCAATCAGGGCTTTCTGTGCTTCTTCTTCGATTCCGCAGTCGAGTATAAAGATAGTTTCATACTTACGCATAGTTAATCACCTCCTTCCGGACTATACGGCCCCCATAAGGGGCAAGGTCGATGCGTAAAGCATTATATATGATAGGAATGGAAAATACAAGAAGGGATTTTACTTTTTATGGTACACTATTCATAGTAAAATCCACAGGAGGAAATATGAATTACCCAATTACATTTAATCCATTATATAAGGACTATATATGGGGCGGAAGAAAATTCGAAACCCTTGGAAAAACGCTGCCTGAAGGCATTGCAGCAGAAAGCTGGGAGATATCAAGCCATCCTGACGGAACAAGCATAGTTTCAAATGGTGAATATGAAGGTAAAAAATTAGATGATCTTGTCGATGAATTCGGTATTGAATTACTCGGCACTGCACTATACAAAGGACAGAATACAAAATTCCCTCTTTTAATAAAATTCATTGATGCAAACCGAGATCTTTCTGTTCAGGTTCATCCGGACGATGATTATGCTTTCATTAATGAGAACGGCGAACTCGGAAAGAATGAAATGTGGTACATCGTGGATGCCGTCCCCGGTTCTAGACTGGTTTTAGGGGTGAAAAACGGTATAACAAAAAGCACCTTCAGAAAGGCTCTCAATGACGGGAATGTTTCAGACTGTCTGAATTATATTGAAATAAAACCCGGTGACTGCTACAACATACCTGCTGGACTTATCCATGCCATTGGGGCCGGAAATATTATCTGTGAGATCCAGCAGAATTCTAATACGACCTATAGAGTTTATGACTATGACAGGACCGATTCAGAAGGTAATAAACGCCCATTGCATATTGAAAAGGCTCTTGATGTTATTGATTTTGATGCCGGAGAAGGCTGTAACACATGCGGACTTACTCCCAATATAGAAGATTTTTCAAGAACCTACCTTATAGCTAATGACTATTTCGCAGTTGAACTGCTTAAATTCCAGGGAATCATCAACGAAAACACCGAGGGGGAAAGATTCCACTGCTATACTGTTCTGGCGGGTGAAATTGACATCAACGGAACAGTAATTGAGAGAGGTCATTCCTGTCTGATACCTGCATCCGCAGGAGCTTATGCAATCTCAGGTAATGCTCAGGTCATAAAATCATACGTTCCCGACCTTGAAAAAAACATAGCAGCGCCGTTGAAATCCGAGGGATTTACCCGAGAACAAATTGAATCTATAATCGGGTGACCCAATTTAGTCAGCTATATTGTAATTCTGGCCTAGTTGTTCTTTTGGCAGCTTCCGGTGTTCAGGGTTCGAATCCCTTTAAGAGAATAGCAAGAGAGAGGGGATACCTGATGGTATCTTTTATAGAGGTGTGGCAACAATCTTTGTTTGTTGTCTAGTAGCTATCAACGCTTTTACCTGTCGATGCGTTCCTCATACATTATCCTTATTACTTCGGTACGCATCTGGCGGTAAAACCTACAACCCAATTGAATTGTTCATGCCACAATGAAAAAAGACTTTCCAGAGAAGTCTTTTTTCATTCTGGTGACCCCTAGGGGATTATGTCTGCTTCGCATTCGGCTTGCATACCGATGCGTCGGCCTAATTGTTCTTTTGGCGGCCTCACGCGTTCCAGCTAAAAAACAGTCCACCGGACTATTTTTTTAACGCTGTCACCCCTTTCGGGTTCGAATCCCTTAAAAAAATAGCAAGAGAGAGGGAATACCTTATAGTATCCCCTCTCTCTTGGTGACCCCTAGGGGATTCGAACCCCCGATACCGCCTTGAGAGGGCGGCGTCTTAACCGCTTGACCAAGGGGCCGTGTTCCTGTCTTCATTATATCAAACAGAATAATATTCACTATATTATTTTTAAAATGAAAAAAGACTTCTAAAAGAAGACTTTTTTCATTGTGGTGACCCCTAGGGGACTTGAACCCCTGTTACCGCCGTGAAAGGGCGGTGTCTTAACCGCTTGACCAAGGGGCCTAGATTTTACTAAATGCCTACCTTGACAGATACAGGTGTGCCAATGATAATGTCCTCTCGTTGCTGACTATTTATTTAACGAAAAGTCATACTTTGCCAACTAGTGTAATGACTGTTTCGTACTTGGTTATGGCGTTCCTCACTTTGTTCCGGTACACCATTTGGGTCGTGGAATTATCATTCAAGGCACAAAACTGTTCCTCGCTTTGCTGCGGTACGGCTTTTGGTAGCGGCGACTGGAATCGAACCAGTGACACTACGGGTATGAACCGTATGCTCTAGCCATCTGAGCTACGCCGCCATGTAAAACCGCTTACACATTCTAACAAAGATGCATAACATGTGTCAATAAAAAAATTAAACGCACGGTACGCGACTTGCTATATTAACAAATCATAAGGATTTTTTAATCACTTTAAAGCCTTTGCTTTCAAAAAAACTATATATTTCCTTCATCGAATCCTTTTTTGGAACAGAAAAAACCTTCTCCTCACCCATCATCCCCATGCTTTCAAGTTTTCCGGCGCCAAGGTTATGGTATGCAAGTGGTTCAATCGCTTCAATATTGGCAAGGTCTGAAAGGAATTCTGCTATTGCTGCCATGTTTTCAGGTGAATCATTGACCGCTGGAATCACAGGAATTCTAATCCTTATGGGTTTGCCTTCCCGGCTTAATTTCTTCAGGTTTTCCAGTATGAGTTTATTCCCTGCACCAGTATGTTTTTTATGGATATCCGAATCCATTTCTTTTAGATCATAAAGATACATATCTACATGCGGCATCACTTTTTCAAAGGTCATATATGGTATGTTCCCTGCGGTATCGACAGCGGAATGAATACCAAGTTCATGGCATGCTTCAAGGGCTTCGGCAACGAAATCAGCCTGTAGGAGAGGTTCACCGCCGGAAAACGTGACTCCTCCGCCGGAATCTTTATAAAAATTAATATCTCTTATAATAGTTTCGACAACCTGTTCAACAGTTTTTTCTTCACCGGTCATGACCAGTGCCCCTGAATAACAATTATCTGTGCAGGTTCCGCATCTTTGGCAAACAGTCCTATTATATAATCGTTTCCCGTCGATTATGGCATGTGCTCCGTTCTGACAGAGTTCAAAACAGCGACCGCATCCTATGCATTTTAAAAAATAAGTCTGGACTTCTCTTTGTGAGTTTATAGATTCGGGATTATGGCACCAATCACAGTCAAGGGTACATCCCTTCATAAAAACCGTAGTTCTGATTCCAGGTCCGTCATATATGGAAAAATGCTGAATGTCAAAAATAAGACCTTTCATCTATAGACCGTCCACAATCCTGTCAACGACCAGCTGCCTGAAATCTTTTGACAGACTCGCAAAGTATGCACTAAAGCCAGTTACCCTGACAATTAAATTGGGATATTTTTTAGGATCTTTATGCGCTTCAAGGATTCTTTTCTTATCCACAATATTTATGTTAAGTAATGTTCCTCCCATGGCCATAAAAGTTGATATAAATGATGAAACTAAATCAACTCCCCCGTCATCCGCTCCGAAATGAGGGTCGAATTCCAGTTGAAGCGGGGCTGTATTGCCCCAACCCGGCTGTACGGAAGCTACGGCATTAGCTAAACCGGTCGGTGAATCCGCTACGGAAAATCCCGGATGAGGATTTGCCCCATGGTTTATTGGTGTATAGGCTTTTCTCCCATTTGGTGTTGCGCCGACTGCCTTACCCATTGGTATTGTATTTGCCCACGAAAATAAGCCGGGTATCATGTTTCTGCCTCCGGGAGTAGGTTTTTCTTTTACAATCGCAGAAAAGTCCTTTGATATCCGCACTGCAAACTCATCTGATTTTGATCCCCCCGAACCATATTTAGGAACACTGTTAAGCATAAGTCTTTCTCTTTCAGCATTCTCAAAATCATTATCAAGCATTATTATAAGTTCATCCCAGGAGAATTCCCTGTCTTCTCCCACCATAGCATCAATTGCACCAAAAGAATCCGCAACAGTTGCAATTCCTGCCCCGTCAACGCACATATTGTAGTAATCAACCGTGCCTGAACTAATATCACCACCCTTTTCAATAGGGCCATGGCATAATAAGTTAAGAACAAGCTCCGGCCATACATATTTCATGTATTTCAAATGAAAATCAATACCCTCTGCAATAGTCAGTATAGCTATTTTCAAATGTTTAAGGAAGTCTTCATATAGACCCTCCGTGGAAGGTTTCTCGGATAATCCGGCATAATATTCCCTCAAGGTAGTATTAAAGACAGCCAGTAAATTAATCTTTACTATGTCGTTTAAAGTATATTCTGTTCCCGGAAGAGCGCACCAGTGGCATCCTGTTTTTGCCCGGGTCCTGGCCAACTCCATTGAGAATCCATTTTTTACGAAACCCTCATTCATAGATTCATCACCTATATATGACGGAGTTCCTAATTTATCCCCAAATAAGTACTTAACCGATAATTTCATGATATCGGGGTTGATATTTTTATGAACACGAAGGCAGATGCTGGTTGGAACTTTTATTCTGTGAGCTGCCTCAATCATAAAGAATGACAGTTCATTTGTCATGTCAGATCCATCAGTTTTGGTTCCGCATATTTGGTAATATTGGTTGTCTTTGACCAATAGACAGGCCAAATGGAAAATAGCGTCCTCATCAGTCAGCGTTCCATTACTTTTATCTTTTTGATAAAAAGGATACAGATATTCGTCAATTGCACCACCCGCACCGCTGAAATTGAACATTACAGCACTAATCATAAACCAAGCAGTCCACTGTACGGCTTCATAAAAAGTGTTCGGTGGTTTTGATACTATATTTATATTGGCTTTTGCCATCTGTAAAAGACTTTTTTTAATTTCCGGACGTTCCTCTATATCAGCCATTTCAATAGAGGCCATCGCATGCCTCTTGATAATATTCTGGATACCGATAACTACAGTTCTCTCAGCTTCATAGAAATCATCAGCTTTTCCTTTATTAATTTGTGCATACGTATTTATTTTATCTAACAGCCCTCCGAACCCGAGTGCCAAACCCATTTTCATATCTACATTGAAATGCTGCAAGCCTCCTATACCTGGTACAAGGTCATACTTTTTTTGATTTTTATGAAGGTGCGAATAGTCGAATCTATCATCCCATAACGGTCTCTTGATATCAAAAAAACTATGCATCCACCCTCCTGCAAGAGAACTCATTGGATTTATATATATAGGATGGGTATCAAGTAATTTCCGGTAATTTTTTCCAACCAACTCATTGCCGACAAATCTGCCATCAGGTGTGTTCGTCTCAGGTTCAAATTTCCAGTCGCCGGGAGGAGGGATAATCCCCTTGTCATCCATATCCCAGTATCCGTCTGTACCATCAATGCTCTGTTTCTGAAGAGTATGTATAACTTTAAGTTCTCTTATAGAATCAAGTCTTTGCTGATAAGTTAATTTTTCTGACATTTGCATTTACCTCTGAATATACTACAAGACTCATAATAAGCAATATATTGTATTAATGCAACATGCAGATTTATTACTATTTTTTATGTGGAAAAATCAATTATGGAAGAAGACCCTTTTGTAGTTTTTCAATCCTGTCAATATACTCCCCATAGCCTTTGTCATTACCGTGGGCTGCGAGTTTCAAGAAGGTGGTAATTATCTCATTATGGGCTTCGCAGGTATGTCCGTTTCTAAGTGCAAGCGAGGACAATAGCTTATCTTTATCATTACGATCAAATGGGTAATCCATATTGTTAAAATGACTGACCCACCAGGGGCCTTTCATCATGCACCATGCATTCCAGTATTTCTGAACTTCGTCATCACAATCAATCAGACTGCTTATGTATTGGAGATATTCGAGAAATTCTACTGCATTGCTACCTTTTATTTCCTTTACAGATGTCCCGTCAGGCCCGAAATCAACAGGTATGGCTTCTATAGAAATTATATTGTCGGCACTTATTGATAGAGCTGCCATATAACCCTTCCACCAAAAGTCATCTTTTTCATATTTCTTCCTGTCAGGATACGGTGTATCGAAAAGGAAATTCCCCAGGCTGTAAATTATGGGACGGCCTTCATAGTATTCGTATCCCTGCGGACAGTGTGTGTGCATGGCTACTACTGCGGATGCACCCGCATCAATATATCCCCTGTATCTTTTTATAATCCCCGGGCTTGGAATAGGACTATATTCGTTCCCACCGTGAACCATAACAATAGTAATGTCATTTTCACAGGAGACTTTCATAATCTGTTTCATGTTTACAGGGAAGTCTACAGGCGCTGCGCCTGCGGTTGTTTTTGTCGCAACAGTATATTCGTTTTCAGCATAAGCCAGGAAAGCCACTTTCCTGCCCTGGATTTCATAAACTTCTTCTTTAACAGCTTCCCGAAGGTTCAATCCCGAGCCCACATGCCTTAGCTTTTTTTCATCCAGCAACTCCAATGTTTCAACGATTGATTCTTCTCCATAATCATATATATGGTTGTTGGCTGTATTTATCAAGTCAAATCCGCCCGCAGTAAGGAACTCGACACATTCCGGCGAAGCCTGTATGTTAGGGCCTGTTTTTTCTATTGGTGTTCCGGAAAGGGACAGCGGTGTTTCAAGGTTAATTACCGAAAAATCAGATTGGTTAATGAATTTCCTGATTCCAATTATCATTTCCTGGCTTTTACCTTCTACTATTGCTTTGCCTGTTCTGCCGATGGGGCAGAAATCACCGGCAATAAGTATTTTTATGTCTTTCATACGTCTTCTCCAGATTCCAGTATTATGACCTCATGAACACCGATTTCATCTATTGTAAACCCATGCATGCCATCTTCTCTGTGTATGCGGTATTCCCTGAGGCTGACCGGTGAAAATGCTTTCTTAATATTTAGCCTTGCTGATACTCCGGTTCTATAAACTGTTAGCATTTTCTCGGGGAATGACTTTGCCGGTTCATGCAAAGACCCGTTTACATTCATTAGTTGTAAAATATATCCTTTTTCATTTTTCATAAGGGTAGGATATACGCAAGGCGGTGCTTCAATCTTGAGAACAGGATCATAACCTATAGTCTCCAATGAGTTTAGGAATATTCTCTTAAGCCACGGCGAGGCAGTATTTGTGAATGACCTAAAGATATCTGTTGAAAAATAAATAGTTGTTCCGGATCCATATTGGTTCATGATAATAGAATCGAATTTTGTTCTTTTATATGGATGAGCATGCATATGGTAAACATGCTTGTCAATAGTCGCTTCAAAAGGCGGAAGTGTTTTTTTTGCAATACTACGGGCTTTTGCAACGGCCTTCACATTTAGAAGCTTTCCTGCCTTTTTAACCAATATCGGCATTTCAGGAATTCCTGTGCTTATGTCATTTTGGATATCTGTAATATATTCAACGGATATGTCATTGTAACCTTCAACTCTTATGCCAAGCAATTCCTGCAGTTCTCTATATGAAGTTTCTTCACCGGATTCCTCATAGAAACCAATTTCGCTGCACGAAATCAGTTTTCCCCCGTTTTCGACGAAGCCGCTTATGGCATCAGAAACTTTATCATCAAGCTCTGGAGAAAGCGGGATAATAAGCAATTTATATTTTGAATATTGTGCTGCGAAGGTTTTCTCATCAACAATATCAAATGGTATTCCCGATTCCAACATCATTTTTACAGAGCCCTTCAGCGATGCAATAAAATCAGCAGCGCTGTATCCACCGAATCCATTTTCACAAAAACGTTTTGATTTTATTGATAACAGGACAGCAGCATCTGCCGCTGATTCAGCACTTCGAAAGTAATTTTCAAACTTCTCAAGATAGCAGAAAGTCTCGCCGATATTTTCCTCAACTGCTTTAATATGGCTTATAGCAAAATCCCCTGAAGGGTATGGTGTGTGATTGAAAAACACTCCCCCCCCGTGGGATACTATGCTGCAGACGGTAGATTTCAGTGTGCTTTTGGGAATCATAGTCCAGTCCCCCCAGCTTCCCAATTCACATGGCGTACTCATAATAAAGCCCCTGTCCCGGGACTGCATCCATTTTGCACGAATTATTCCATCAAGATAATTAGGGGCATGAAATTCTGTTGTCAGGTAATCTGAATATTCATCTGTTTCTGGTTCAGCAAGATAAAAGGATCCCGAACCATTCCAGATTACCGGTATTTTTTTTATCTCCCGGACAGTATCTGCAAGCGATCCCAATAATTCCGCCCTTGAATTTCTTTTAAATTCATTAAAATCCGCAATTTCATCAGTTCCGGGTTTCAAATAATTAGCCAGCTCATATCCGTATTGCTGAAAGAATTTCTCTTTACAACTGCTGCAAAAACAAGTTGCCCCGCTGAAGTATGTTATATCGAAGAAAATACCATCAAAGTCATAGTTGAACACAAGATCGGCGACACGTTCCCTTATCACATCTATATAAGGACTATTTGGGCACAGGGATTTATAGTAGTCGTATGCAATGGCTTTTTCACCATCTCTATTTACCATCCGGTGTTCCGGATAGTTCCCGGCATATATATCGTCCAGAAGGATATTGTAATATGCATATATCTCAAGATCCAGTTTTCTGCACTCATCAATAGCTGAACGGAAGTAATCATCACCTGCCATGGGATTCTGCCTGACAAGCTCGGTTTTATAGTAGGCGTCACCATAGGCATCCTTGCATGTGAACATTACACGCTTCATCTTGCTTTTAGAACATGATTTTATATACTCAGCAGGATCAAAATTGAGGGGTCCATGATCTCTTCCAACCTGAAAATCAATTAATCCACATCGAAACTCGATTTTATTACTCATAACTACCCCCGGCTAATCCGATTATACATAACATATACCCCTATAACAATAAAATCGACCATGCATCCTAGGGATAAATGGCCGATTAACATTGTTATATTAGGTAATCAATTATTTTTTTGTTAATTAAGGCGGGGAATTCATGATTTACAACATGACCGGCGTTTTTTATTAACTCATAATTCATTCCAAGTTTATCCATGATATCAAGTGAACCGGGATAATATGACAGTTTGTCGTGATCTCCGATGAGGAACAGTGATTCATCCTTAATTTTCAAGAATTCTTCCGAGCTGAACTTTTTTATACTGTGCGGGGTCATTGCTGCGTTATTAAAATTCCTGAGCATCAGTTTCCAATGCTTCATAAGCTCATCGTTTTTTATTAAGTCAGAAAAATCGGGTCCGGTAAACTTTTTAATTAATTTAAGAATATTTTTATCATTCGGGAATAACACCTCAGGAAAAAACACTTTTATCATCCTAATAATAGGAGATTTACTTCCTTCAACCGATATAGAACCAGACATACCGACAATTTTTTTAATTCTATCTGGCATTTCAATTTTAAGATGCTGTGCAAGGTAGCATCCGTAGGAAACACCTGCTGCATCTGCTTTCTCAATCCCAAGCTTATCCATTAACTCAGTTATCCACTCTGTCTGATTAAATTTTTTCCCATATTTTTCATTAGGAACACTTTTCCCAGCTCCTCCAATGGCATCAATTGCAATAATCCTGAATTTCTCTGCAAGTTCTTTTGCATTAAAAATCCACATCATTGCTGAATTATCTCCTACTCCGTGAAAAAGCAATAAAATCGGTTCATTCTTTTTTCCGGCTTCTATGATATGGGTTGTTCCAAATTTAGTCACTATGTTATTTTCCTCAAGCTCAACATCCCACTGTTCAATCAATTTTTCATATGATTCATACAAATCATTTTTACCTTTTTCTGTTTTATATACTTTCATTTTTTTCTTCCTTTTCATAATGCTTTTTTAAAATCTTTTTCCAGCTATCTCCCTCGACTCCAAGCCCAGCCATTCCAAAAGACAGAATTCCTGACATGATTTCATAATCAATAACATACTTAATATCATTGCCTTTGCCCGAGGTCATTTTAGTAAAATTGAAAAGAGCTGCAACGTAAACTGTCCAAAATGAATTCGCACCATAGCCGGCATCCCTGCATTTCATGCTGCCATCTGCAATACCCTCAGAAATTATTTGATTTAAATTATCAATATGTTTTCTCGAACCCTCTAAACCCTTGCTCCATTCATCAGGGCCAAAAACAGCATATGTATCAAACGGCATACGCATAGCAAACTGTATATACCTTGGATCCTTAAATCCTATGCCGAATATATCAATTGAATATTTAATTAGTTTTTCGA
>Ga0233413_10000540_pt1 | contig 18084 bp, 17 predicted proteins | sample Na_anoxic_6_MG_FD_189019 | JGI IMG/M metagenome (GOLD analysis project Ga0233413, IMG submission 189019) | Seawater microbial communities from Saanich Inlet, British Columbia, Canada - Na_anoxic_6_MG | ecosystem: Environmental > Aquatic > Marine > Inlet | place: Canada: British Columbia... | reverse complement strand
AGGCAGTTGTGCGCGGCTACCTGATTGGTTCCGGATGGAAAGACTATCAGGCGACCGGGGCAGTCTGCGGTATTGAACTGCCGTCAGGAATGCAGCTTGCAGAAAAATTACCCGAACCAATTTTCACCCCGGCTACCAAAGCCGAAATTGGTGCTCATGACGAAAACATCAGCTATGCTGAAACTGAAGCTCTCATCGGTGTCGAACTGGCGGCACAGGTCAGGTCACTGTCGCTCGAAATCTACTCACAGGGTGCTGCTCATGCAGCCGAACGCGGCATCATTGTCGCCGATACAAAGTTTGAATTTGGTCTCGATAACAACGGCAAACTGCACCTGATCGATGAGGTCCTGACGCCAGATTCATCACGCTTCTGGCCGGCAGACAAATATGAAATCGGTGTCAGTCCACCCAGCTTCGACAAGCAATTTGTGCGCGACTATCTTGAAACACTCGACTGGGACAAGACCGCGCCCGGGCCACGACTACCCGAAACAATTGCAGTCAAAACTGCCGAGAAATACCGGTTGGCCGCTGCATTACTCAAAGGTCCTGCTACCGCCTGACCGAAGCTCACCACAGACCTGCTCCTGAGTCAGGTTAGAATAGCGGTCACACCAGCAAAAGAATAAACCGGGTGAGATATTGAGCGACGCCGTCACCGATAAACTGGAAAACCTGCTCTGGGATCCACGCAGCGATAACTTGCCGCCCGGCATCAGGCATGCCGTCATCGCGTTACGTTTTCTCTATGCCATATTGCGCGATATTGCAGCGGGTAACCTGACACTACGTGCTATGGGTCTTGTCTATGTCACGATCCTGTCGATTGTGCCCATCATCGCGATCAGCTTCTCGATTCTCAAGGCCTTTGGTTTTCATCGACAATTCGAACCAGTCCTGTATGCATTTCTTGAACCGCTGGGTCAAAAAGGGATTGAAATAACAGATCAGGTCATCAGCTTCGTCGATAACATTCAGGGCGATGTGCTGGCCGGTGTGGGGCTCATACTGTTATTCGTCACATCAATATCCATGGCACAAAAAGTCGAGGATAGCTTCAACTACGTCTGGCGTGTCGATCAACCCCGTGGTCTTGCACAGCGCATCAGTGAATACCTGACACTCATACTTGTCGGCCCGGTCGTCATGGTCACAGCCATGACGCTGATTGCAAAGCTCCGGGCCAACGCACTGATGCAGCAAGTCAGTGATTTTCAGCCCGTCGGCGAAACCTTACTGCTGGTCGAGCAATTGGCACCGTATACCCTCGTCATGCTCGGTTTCACGATGGTCTACTGGTTCCTGCCAAATACCCGGGTCCGATTCAGGTCGGCACTGATCGGAGGTATCGTCGGCGGAATACTCTGGTCTGCCTCGGGCGTTCTGTTCACGACATTCGTCGTCTCATCAGTACGCACCATGTCAATCTACGCAACATTTGCGATCGCCATCTTCGCCCTGTTGTGGCTGTATTTATGCTGGCTGATCCTGCTGATCGGTGCGCTGGTATCTTTCTACGCACAAAACCCCGAACACCTGCGACTCGGGTTCAATCGCCTCAACATCGGTAGTCGAACCCGGGAACAAATTGCCATCGGCATTATGACCATGACATCCGCCGCATTTCGCGACGGCTCACCGCAACCAACCATTGCCGAGCTTGCCGATTCGGTACATTTACCAGGCCTGATGCTGATTCCAATCATCAATCGGCTGATCGCAGCGGATCTTATTACGCGCACTAGCAAAAACCAGCTTATCCCCTACCGCGATCCAGGCGAAATATTGCTCAAAGATGTACTTGCTGCCGTCCGTAACACACAGACAACCGATGTTTGGTCAACAGGCAACTGGCCACGAATCGTCAGCAACCTGAGCGCACGCATCGACAACGCACTGGAACAGGAACTCGGCGACACATCGATCTACGCACTGATTGATGCCGATAAGGCAGAAGATGCGGAACCCGGGTCGGCCACCGCAGAGCAAGCATAGGGGCATCATTCAAAGCCACCCCTACAGTTCAGAGAGAAATTCGGCCACCAATCAATTCCCCGCCAACGTCATCTCTTCAAGCAACACAGAGCCAGTCTGTATCCCCCCACGCAAATCCGTATCATTACCAAGCGCAACAATATTCCGATACATATCACGCAAGTTGCCGGCAATCGTAATCTCAGCAACCGGATACTGAATCTCACCACCTTCAACCCAAAAACCAGCCGCACCACGCGAATAATCACCGGTCACCGGATTAACGCCCTGACCCATGACTTCATTCACGAGTAACCCCGTATCCATACTTGCCAGCAAATCTGCAAAACTCTGATCTGTATGGCTAACAACAAGATTATGGATACCGCCGGCATTACCAGTTGTTTGCAGGCCGAGCTTGCGCGCGTAATAACTACTGAGTACATAGCCCTTAATGACGCCATGCTCAACCAGACACCTATCCTGAGTCTCCACACCCTCAGCATCAAAAGGTGCGCTAGCCAGGCCACCGGGAATATGAGGCCGTTCATCAATCGACACACAATCAGCCAGTACTTGCGAAGCAACGCTATCAAGTAAAAACGTAGACTTGCGATACTGGCTACCGCCACTGATGGCGCCGAGCAAATGACCGAAAAAACCACGTGCAATACGTGGGGACAACAAAACAGGCGATTTACACGTATCGATTTTCTGTGCACCAAGACGGTGCAGACTGCGCTCAGCAGCCTGACGACCAATCAGTACGCCAGATACCAGGTCTTCAGCACGGCGCGATACCGTATATTCGTAATCACGCTCCATCTGTCCGGCATCTTGTGCAACAACGGCACACGACAAACTATGACTCGAAGTACGAAAGCCGGCTAAAAAATTATTCGTATTTCCATAGACGCTCTGACCGCTGGATGTCGACAGCGTTGCCCCCTCTGAATTGCCAATTCGTTTATCTGCATCGAGTGCCGCAGCCTCACATTCAATAGCACGATCAATCGCCTGATGCGGCTCAATCGACCAGGGATGGTACAGATCAAGATCCGGTATGTCCTTTGCAAGTCGCTGTGGATCCGCAAGCCCGGCACACTCATCTTCTGCCGCAAACTGTGCGAGACCACAGGCACGGCGTACTGTTTCCTCGATAGCAGCTTCACCCAGATCCGAGGTGCTCGCATTGCCCTTGCGCTGGCCGAAAAAGACCGTCACACCAAGCCCCTGATCCCGGTGATACTCCAGCGTTTCAACATCGCGCATCCGTGCCGTCACCGACAAACCGGCACGAAAACTTGCACTACCCTCGGCGTCACTCGCACCATGCTGTCGCGCCAACTGCAACACACGTTCCACACACTCGCTTAACTTCTCAATATCGGGCTGAGGTTGTTCAGTCATAGGACATCCTGGGTAGGGGTTAGCTCAAGTACTGCAGTTTAACCTGTACAACATGCTGCCAACACTGCAGAAAAAAAAGTCATCTTCTTACCACGATTAATCCTCTCAGGAATTTATGAAAATTTTCACCAAATCCCATTCTTCCGCACAACATTCAAGCTAAAATACGCTCATGAATGCAAAAATAGGAATCATCATGGGTTCCCAATCAGATTGGGAAATCATGAAAAACGCATCGGAAATACTCGACTCATTCAGTATCGAACACGAGATCCGCGTCATATCGGCACATCGCTCACCCGACCTGCTGGCAGATTATTGCAGCACCGCCCGTGACCGTGGCCTGAAGGTCCTGATCACAGCAGCCGGCCTTGCCGCCGGTTTGCCGGGCGCTGCCGCAGCTAAAACACCGCTGCCGGTTTTGGGTGTACCCATGGAATCACGGGCCCTGGGAGGTATGGACGCGCTATTGTCAATGGTCCAGATGCCGGCCGGCATCCCTGTCGGCACGCTGGCAATAGGCAAAGCTGGCGCCAAGAATGCCGCCATTCTGGCCACATCAATTCTCGCGCTTGAAGACGATCGCCTGCGCGATGCGCTCGACGAATTCCGTACAAACCAGACTCAGGCTGTGCTGGACTTGCCCGATCCACGGGAAAGCTAGCCCCCGGTACCACCAACAGTCAGCCCATCAATCCGCAACGTTGGCTGCCCGACCCCGACCGGCACCGACTGCCCATCCTTGCCACAAACCCCGATACCGGTATCAAGCTCCAGGTCGTTCCCGACCATCGAAACTTTGTGCAGCACCGAAGGGCCATCGCCAATCAGCGTCGCACCCGTGACGGGCGCACCAATCCGCCCGGCTTCGATCAGGTACGACTCACTTGCTGAAAACACAAACTTGCCCGAGGTGATATCAACCTGTCCGCCGGCAAAATTCTTCGCGTATAAACCGTGTTCGACGGACGCGATAATTTCTTCGGGATCGCTGTCACCAGCCAGCATGTAAGTGTTTGTCATACGTGGCAACGGCAAATGCGCGAACGACTGACGCCGTCCATTGCCCGTTGATTCCATGCCCATCAAGCGGGCATTCATCCTGTCCTGCATATAACTGACCAACTTTCCCTGCTCAATCAGCACAGTATGTTGTGTCGCCATACCTTCATCATCAATATTCAGCGAGCCGCGCCGACCATCGAGCGTACCATCATCAACAATCGTACAGAGTTCGGATGCGACTTTTTCGCCGATACGCCCTGAAAATGCCGACGTACCCTTGCGGTTGAAATCTCCTTCCAGACCATGACCGATCGCTTCATGCAGCAACACGCCCGGCCAGCCAGGGCCAAGCACCACGACCATCTCCCCGGCCGGAGCAGGCACGGCTTCAAGATTGACCAGCGCTTGACGCACGGCTTCACGCGCATATTCCATTGGCCGATCACCATCGAGAAAATAATCGTAACTGAATCGACCGCCGCCGCCAGAGTAACCCTGTTCGCGCTTATCTTTATCTGCAACGATCACAGTAACGTTCAACCGCACCAACGGACGAATATCGGCGGCCAGAACACCATCACTGGAACAAACAAGAATCGTGTCCTGCACACCCGCCAGATTCGCCATAACCTGCTTGACGCGTGGATCAATCTTGCGCGTCTCACGATCAATATCCTGTAACAGGGCAACTTTATCTGCATCCGCAAGTGAGGAAATCGGATCGACCGGCTCATACAGGTGATGACCGGAGCGCGGCACCGCAACCTGAACCTTGCCCTGGCTACCGCTACGCGCTATGGCACCGGCGGCTGACGACGCCTGCATCAATGCCGGCAACGCCAGCTCATCAGAATATGCAAAACCGGTCTTTTCTCCCGCCATGGCCCGCACACCAACGCCCTGGTCAAGGTTATAACTGCCTTCCTTGACGATGCCATCTTCGAGCGACCATGACTCATGCCGCGTAAGCTGGAAATACAAATCCGCACTATCTACGCCATTTTGCATCAGGGCATTAAGGGCGCGATCGAGATGCAGATCTTCAAGACCAGTTGGCACCAGCAAGGATTGCCGCGCAAGCTGAATCGGGTTCGAGTTATCAGAGTTATTCATTGCGACATCCTACGTCATTCTTTCAATGATTCGGTGATGGCGTCGGAAAGATATTTTTTACAGTTGCGCAACGGTGTAACGTCAAGATCATTACCTCGAATTTGTTCCACAGCCGGATCATCCCAAGATCCCGTGACACGATAGTATGATTCACCAAGCGTACTGAGCGGCTTGTGAAAAATCTGCGAGAACAACAGCATCGCAGCACCAACTACGGGACCGCCAACCACGGTACCCCCGACTGCTAACAAGTTGGAGACATGCGGCCGAACGACGGCCAATTGATCGTAGTCGCGCGCTTCAAAACCGGCTCGACCGACAATACCCATATCGGCGACAGAACCTTCCATACCCAGATTACACGTATATGCATTACCGTCATCGACAGTGAAATCACCCTTAATCGAATCAAAATTCAAGCCATCATCAAATACATCACTAAAATCAAACAACAATCTACGCGGTAAGGCGGCAACGCTGAGTACGCCAAGAATTCGCCCGCCACCCGGATCGACGTCCAGCAACGAACCGTCTTTAAGGCTCATTGTGAATGTGCCGTCAGCACGCTGTAGAAAATCACTCCTCGGCCCACCCAGCCAGGTCAGATCGCCACTGGCATGAATTGACTCGCCAGTAATGACCGGATCGTAACCGAGGGCCACCAACACTGCTTCAATGTCAGAACCATTCAGGCTCAGTGACAGACTAGCCTGGCGTAATTTATCGTCGTTCGGATGAACAAGCCACGCGGCGTCACCATCAATCGTAAATGTCTCTGCCTGCATCTTGATCGGCTCAATCAGGATACCCCCGGCTACATTATTGATGGTCGTGCTTAACGAACCGAAGTGCATATCGTTGATGACAAAATCATCAACCTCTATATCAAATGACGGGACAGAGCGAGGATCGGCGGACTCAACATCGTTCTGATTACCGGGGTCAGGGCCGGTGTCGGTGTCCACCAGCCAGAACCGCTCCATGTCCAGCTTGATCGGCCTGCCGGAATCAAGATCGAGAGGTGCCGTGATCTGCCCGGCGATGGCTTCACCTTCCAACACAATTTGCCAGTTTTGCTCGTCCTGGTATGCCTCCAGTTGAACATCGCTAAACAACTGGCCAAATGCCGCCAGCCGGTCTATCGCAAATACAGCTTCACGCCACGTATCCTGCCAATCTGGTTCCACCAACCCGACCCGGCTCAAATCTTCATTCAGTTCAGCTTCCGGCTCATCATCGGTCAACGCCAGCCAGTCATCGAAATGCAAAAACTCCAGGTGGCCGGATAATTCAACACCACGTTCAGTGGGCACAATTGCCGCCGCCGATCCGGCATGGACAGCGCCACGCGCAATACGCCAGGTCTCATCAGACGATTCCAGCTCGAAGGCCCAGGTCAATTCCGGACGCAGTTGACCCGCAACCTCCAGCTGACCCTCAGCCGGGAATGCAACATCCACCTCGAGGGCACGGGCCTGGACAGGGGTCTTGGCAAGCGGATCAGGCAACCGGCTCTGGACACCGATAAGGTCGGAACGTGCAATGATATGTACAGGTGCTTGTTCATCCGACAGCTGCTGTGGAATCAACACCAGCGCAACCCAGTCTGCCGGTCCATTTACCTGGCCGACAAACGGCATGGATAGCGCCTGCATCCAGCGTTCCACCGGCGTGCGGCCCTCGATCCGGATAAACTGACCATACAGGTCACTCGATTCAGTAGCCGCACGCATATCCATCTTGACTGGTTCACCGAGTAGCATTGCTGTCATGCCGTCAGAATAGAAACGGGTATTGCGAACTGTCAACGCGCCATTCAGATCGGTCAGGCCCCAGTCAATGCCCGTCATACCGAGGTTCGCGCCATTGGCATCAATAGCAATCTCCAGCTCATAATCTTCCGGATGCATCACCGGCACGGTAAGCTGCAGGTCTGCATTCACATTGCCACTACCCGTTACCTTGCCGATCACCGGGCCGATCGCAGTGGCCACCGGGCTGCGCCGCAGAAAATTTATGGCCGCCTTGACGGGCACTGACTGCTGAGCACTAATTTCCAACAGCCCCTGACGCAGATCTGCAATCTGCACGTCAGCATCACGGAACCTGATAAGACCAACACGACCACTATTACGCTGCACAGTCACGCTTACGCCATCGAATACGACATGCGCATCAATATTATCGATACGCGGCCATCCCTGCGCATAATCGAGCACACCATTTTCAAGATTAAAGCCAATATTGAATACGCCCTCACCCGTATCGAATGGAAACTCACGCAACGGCCCGCTAAACCTGATATCAGCCTGTGTCACTTGTCCGGAAATAATGGCGCGATCCAGCCAGCTGGTTACCGGTGCTGGAAGCTTTTTTAACGGCAACAGTGGCACAACTCGCCGTGCTTCACTGGCAAATCCCGTTGCCGTCAGGTCTATTCGCGGTGAATCACCATTGCGCGGCCAATCAAGTTCAATGCGTGCATCACCTTCAACAAACGGTGATCGCAACCTGATGTTGTCACTCAAGACACGAATGACATTCTCGCTGACTCGCCAATCCAGTATCCCGGTAACACTCTGCATTTCGATTGGTGCGATAAATATTGCCGGCAATGTCACCTCGGCAGCCTGACCGACAATCTGCACACGGCCACCATCCTGATTCGCAGTCAATCCGCCACTGATTCCACGGATTGAATTTCCGCCCCCCAAATCAATGATGCCAATATCAATAAATTGTGCAGCAAGGCTAAAAACTAACGATTCATCATCACTATCGGAAAGATTTAAATCAAAGTTCTGCACATCACCATAGATTGCCTGTGGCAGTTCAAATTTCTCGGGCATGGTCGTTGCCAGCAGATTTTCTCTGGCGGCAACCTGCACGAAAGGATAAAGATCATGCAGCCGCAGAAATCTTGCACTGGCTTTGATGCCCCGGTTGCGACCCAACACGGTTGGCCGCACTGCGACCGAAAAGTCACTACGTTCCGAAAACAGATCCAGGCGCTCGACGCTGATATCAGTACCAGCCAGTAACCAACCATCTTCCCCATTACGCGCCCACTCGAGTCGACCACTCAGCACCTCATGGCGCTCAGTCCGGTTGGCATCAATACGCAGACCAACATCCTCAACATCCAGTTCGACTGAGATATTTTGTGGTTCACGACCAAGAAAGTCCGCCGAAATAAGTACCGCGCCATTAGCCCCGGTTACCGGTACTTCTCGGTTCAATACCGTGGTAAGGATATTTCCAAGCCGTAAATCCTCCCCATCAAAGAAGAGTCGCCATTTGCTTGCGGCCAACCCGACGGAGCGCCGATTGACGTTTTCACTTGCATGGGATTGCGACTGCAGTAACCGGGTTGGAATATCAGTAGAAATTGTCGCATGGCCGCCAAATTCCGGTGCCAACTCAAGCTCTCCATCAATCATGATCTGGTCACTGGATAACTGGATATCCAGCTGCCCGACTACAAATTCATAGGCGTCACCGGAATACAAATCATCAGAAACTGACACATTGATCTCAGACAATTCGATCAATACATCGGGTAATCGCAAAGATTTATCCGGGTCAGATTTAAGCTGTATAAACTCTTCTAATGGTCGACCCTGAAATATTATTTTTTTATTGATGTCACGCTGCACGCTGATATTCGAACCTTCGATACCAAGACGATTCAGCAGTGCCTTGCGGTCACGGACCAACTCCAGCAGGCTGATGCCAACCGTCAGGTTCTCGGCAACAAAAACCTCCTCACCTGTCTCTTGCGACAATACGGTCACATCAATAAACCGCAATTGAGGTCCGGCGAACGGCCAGCTCGCACTAATACTATTGAACTGCACATCGAACCCGGTCGCTGCCGCCGCCCAGCGACGAATATCATCCTGATACTCAGGTACGAGCGGCAAAAACAGACGCGCAATCCCAACCAGCAGCGCCAGCAACATGACGCTCACAGCAGCCGCATATACAAACCATCTCAGGAGTTTTTGAAGTACATTACCCATCAATATGCATGCTTAACCTACATCAGGACGACATCAAATCTATCCTGAGCAAACAATGCTTCGGACTGCAATCTAATTGGCTTGCCGGTCAGCTCTTCGAGCTCTGCAAGGCCCGTTGCCTCTTCATCAAGCAATAATTCAATGACATCCTGATGCGCCAGCACAATCAGTTCATCGAACTTGAACTGTCGATGCTGACGAATAATTTCCCTGAAAATTTCGTAACAAACTGTTTCAGGTGTCTTGATAAAACCTTTACCGTTACAGGCCGGACAACTGTTGCACATGATGTGCTCAAGGCTTTCCTGTGTCCGCTTACGCGTCATTTCGACCAGGCCTAGCGCCGAATGTTCACTGATCTGTGTACGTGCATGATCGGCAGCCAATGCCATTTCAAGCGCCTCGAGAACCTGACTGCGATGATTTTCTTCACCCATATCAATAAAGTCGATAATGATGATGCCGCCGAGGTTGCGCAGCCTGAGTTGTCGGGCGATTGTTACTGCAGCTTCCAGATTGGTACGAAAAATTGTTTCCTCAAGATTACGATGCCCGACATAGCCACCGGTATTTACATCAATCGTCGTCATGGCTTCGGTCTGATCGAAGATCACATAGCCGCCTGACTTCAGCGCGACCTGGCGCTGCAGGGCTTTTTCAATGTCATCCTCTACACCATACAAATCAAGAATTGGTCGGCGTCCCTGGTACAGCTCAATGGTCGGCTCAAGCTCCGGCATGAACATGGCAGCAAAACATCCCAGCTGATCAAATACTTGTTCCGAATCCACTTGGACTCGCTTGGCATCAAGGCTGACAATGTCACGAACTACACGCACAGCCAGCGACAGATCTTCATGAATTAACTGCCCGGTTGCAGCTGTCACAGCAGTGTCACAGATTGATTTCCAAAGTTTTTCGAGAAACAGCAAGTCGGCCCGCAATGCTTCATGGGAAGCTCCCTCGGCTACCGTCCTGACGATATAACCGAAAGCATTATCTGCAGGCATGAATGACTCTAGCGTCGCTTTCAAGCGGTCACGCTCCACTTCATCCTCAATACGCGATGAGATACCGAGCTTTGTGCCGGTCGGCAACAGGACCAGATAGCGTGAAGGTATCGTAACTCTGGTTGTCAGCCGGGCGCCCTTCGTCCCTAGCGGATCCTTCATTATCTGTACCGGTAGGTTTTGCCCTTCACGCAACAAATCGCGTATGTCCGGTGCATCCTGCAACCCTTCAGCAGCGCCTGAATCAGCTGGCGCAATATCTGACGCATGCAAAAATGCAGTGCGCGCGATGCCTATCTCGATGAAAGCGGCCTGCATACCCGGTAACACGCGCGAAACCTTACCCATGTAGATATTACCGACCAAACCACGACGGGATGCACGCTCGATCATCAGCTCCTGCAGGACGCCATTTTCAAGCACCGCGACGCGGGTTTCCCGCGAGGTAGAATTAATCAGGATTTCTTCTGGCATAACAGCTATATAAAACGATAACCGAAGCCATTGAGCAAGCGTGCCGTTTCAAATAACCCCAATCCCATGACACCGGTATAGCTGCCGTGAATTGCTTCGATAAAAACAGCTCCAAGCCCCTGAATTGCGTAACCTCCGGCCTTGTCGCAAGGTTCGCCGGTGGCCCAGTAGCCATCAATCTCCGCATCACTCAAGGGCCGGAACGTAACAACTGTCCGACTGACAGCAACGGCTTCACGATCTGCATCCCGGACTGCAACAGCCGTTAGCACCTCATGAGAGCGTCCCGACAAGTGCCGAAGCATTTCCACAGCCGCATCCTGATCCGCTGGCTTACCAAGAATTTTCTGATCAATAACAACACTGGTATCTGCACCGAGCACCGGCGCAATCCTCCCGGTCACCCGTCCCAGTGCTGTCCGCGCCTTTTCACACGCCATCCGGCTAACATATGTCTCGGCCGGTTCCCCCGGCTCTAATGACTCATCTATGTCGGTTACAATTAACTCAAATGACAAGCCGAGCTGGGCAAGTAATTCACGTCTACGCGGCGATCCCGATGCAAGATAAATAAAAGATTCATGCATCTCTCTTCACCTGCCTTCCCGGTGATAGGGATGTCCATCAACAATCGTCCAGGCACGATATATTTGCTCGGCCAGCACGGTGCGCACCAACCCATGTGGCAGCGTCAACTTCGACAGCGACCAGAGCCGGTCTGCACTATCGCGAATTTCATCGGTGAAGCCATCCGGACCGCCAATCATCAGCGCCACATGTGGCGTACTGTGCAGCCAGTCACGCAACTGATCGGCCAGCTCCATTGATGTCCATGGTTTACCTTTCTCATCAAGCACAATCCTGAGATCAGCAGGGGCAGCTCGTTTAATTAATTGTGCTGCTTCCTGTTCGCGTGCCGCAACAACATTGCCACGTGCGGTACGCAAACCGGGCGAAATTTCTTCCATACTAAATTGGATCTGGCGCGGCATGCGCCGAGCGTATTCTTTGACGCCATCATTGACCCAAGCCGGCATTTTTGTGCCGACTGCAAGAACCGAAATTCGCATCGCTACCTGTCAGCCGCCTTGCTCTGTATCAACCGGTCGCCAGGATTTAGAACCCATGTCCCAGAGATTTTCCAGCTTATAAAAATCACGTACCTGCGGCTGCATGACATGCACGACGACATCACCAAGATCAACGAGCACCCATTCACCATGCTCGTGACCCTCAACTCCCAACACTACCTCTCCAGCCGCCTTGACCGTCTCCATGACGTTATCGGCGATAGACCGTACGTGGCGATTTGATGTACCGCTGGCAATCAGCATGTAGTCCGTTACCGACGTAAACCCGGTAACGTTTAGCGCGACAACATCAATGACCTTCAAATCTTCAAGGGCTTCTTCTACTAACTGTACGAGTTCACTGCTTTGCACGTATACGATACTCCATCATATGTATCTTCAATAAAATTCTGTACCTACCCAAATCATGAGCGCCTCTATCAACCAGTGTCATGATGCATAACAGTTGCTGGTTTCAATCAACGCAGCAACGCTCTCGGGCACCAGGTAACGCGGACTGGATCCTTCACCCGCCGCGTCGCGGATTGCAGAAGAAGAGATTTCCAGCTGGGTCACGGTATGTACCAGTATCTTACCTGCTGGTACAGTTGCGAGCGCAGCACAGTCAGTCACCTCATTTGCTGCCAGCAAGGCACCGGCAGGCCCGGACCCGGGCCGCTGCGTCCCCGGCCGCCGCGCGACAATAATATGAGCAAGATGCAGAATTTCTTCACTACGATGCCACAGGCCAATATCGACAAATGCATCCATACCAACTATGAGCCCGAGTGATTGTGATGCCGACTCGCCGCGCAGCGACTCTAGCGTTTCAACTGTATACGAAGGCCCGCTTCTGTTGAGCTCGCGTTCATCGACGACAAAGCCCGGCTGACCAGCAATCGCAGCCTGCACCATCTCGAGTCTGAGCTCTGCTGATGCCGTCGGTGTTTTTCCATGGGGTGGTTGGCCGCAAGGTGTGAACCGCACCTCTGCCAGTTGCAGGTGATTGAGCAACTCAAAAGCGGTACGCAGATGACCGCAATGAATCGGGTCAAATGTACCGCCGAATAATCCGATCGGACCCATTAAACAACCATCTCCACGCAACTCCTGAAAACGGGTGTCATGCGATCTCAGCTCGCCAGTCATCACCGCCGGCCAATGTCATGGTCAGTTCAAGCAAAGCATTCCAGGGCTGACCCCTGAGCGCACCTTTGACGATCCGATCAGCACGGCTTGCACTGGTAATGAGTCCACGCGCAAATTTGGCATCACGTCCCTGGGTTGCACGATGGATGATGCTTTGCCGGTTTTTCCAGACACCAGCTTCGGCCATTGCCTTGCCAGCCGATTGCCCGGCACAGACCCGCAGAATTACATCGGTAACAACGACAGCCTCCTTTGCCAGGCTCCACAGCACGAGCGGTGCCGCAACACCCTCTTTCTCCAGGCTGTACAGAATGCGTGCTGCACGGGCGCCGTTACCATCCAGCGCTGCATCACCGAGCTGAAACACATCAAACCGTGCGCCATCAGCCACTGAAGTCCGTACGGTATCGACCGTTACATGCCCATCTGTTGCCAGCAGCATCAGCTTGTCAATTTCCTGCTTGGCAGCGAGCAAGTTGCCCTCAACCTGTGCAGCAAGCAATTGCAGTGCATCGCGGTCGGCACGCAGATCTGCCGCAGTCAGCCGGGCAGTGATCCACGCTGGTAATTCAGCCGGGTCCGGTGCATATATCGGTAGCCAGACACCGGCTTTCATGATGTTTGTTACCCACTTTGATTTACTTGCACGACCGTCGAGTTTTGGTGTGATGATGACGATAACTGTATCCGGCGTAGGGTTTCCAGCTATTGAAACAAAGCAGCGCGACCCTTCGATACCGGGCTTACCAGTTGGTAACCGCAATTCAATGATGCGCCGCTCGGCAAACAGGGAGATATTCTGCAGCCCGGACTCGAACTCACTCCAATCAAAACTACGCTCGGCAGTATGTGACTCACGTTCAGTATAGCCGTGCTTTACAGCTGCGGCACGCAACCGGTCCAGCGCTTCGTCGACAAGCAATGGCTCATCGCCGGATACGAGGTAGACAGGCGCCAGCCCACGACTGAGATGGGCTTCAAGTTGCTGAGGATTCAGCTTCACGCGTTCAGCTGGCGCTCCGGTTCGCGACCATCTGGTTCCAGTCAATACACTCTTCTTCGAGCAGAATTGGAATACCATCACGCACCGGATAGACGCGCCGACCATCGCGCGTGATCAAAGCCTCGGATAATTTTTCGGTCAATGCTACTGCCGCCTGGTTGCTGGTATCACCGGCCAGGATCGCAGCATTAAGGGCGTCCAGCTTTTCCGCAGCCAGTAACTCCAGAGGGAGTTTCGTCGTCGGACAGCAGATTATGTCTAATAGTTTTTTATCCATCGCACTTCTGCGGATACACCGCCTCAATATAGAAGACTAATTATGCTCTTTAGTGTCCCGACGTAACCAATTAAATTGCTCCGGGACCGGGTCAATACCCCCTTCGCAAAGCGGTTGGCAGCGCACAATGCGGCGCAGTGCCAGCCAAATGCCACGCACGACACCAAACCGCTTAATGGCCTGCCCGGCATAAGTCGAACAAGTCGGATGGAAGCGACAACGCGGCCCGAGAAATGGCGAAATGTAACGCTGGTAGCCGGTTATAAGCCCCGTCGCCATACGCATGCCCAGCGATGGCCGGCCACCCGGATCGGGGCCATCATGGTGTTTGTCATTTTGCGCCGACACAAGCTCCGGCCGCACTCTCAATCGCTTTAATCATTGCATTTAAACCGTTGCTGCGAGTAGGGCTCAAGTGTTCGTCGAGACCAATTTCACCAATAAACTCATGTGTCGCATTAATTATATCTGCCGCTTGCTTACCGCTGTACACCCGCATCAGGATTGCAATCAAACCCGACACAATTGCCGAGTCACTAACAGCGGTGAAATCAAGACGTTCATCTGCACATCGAGTCATGAGCCAAACCTGCGACTGACAGCCATGAATTCGATTTTCTTCGTTACGCCACGCGTCAGGAAATTCCGGTAGATCTTTACCAAGATCGATAATGTACTGGTATCGATCGATCCAGTTATCAAATAACTGAAAGTCCTCGATTAACTCGTCCTGAGCCACCTGAATTTCATTCATTGCCATGGAGTTGCCTCTAAAGTCGCCGCCAGCGCGTGTCGCCGCTACCATCTTCTATTGAGATGCCCTGCGCAGCAAGCTCATCACGAATCCGGTCTGCTGTCGCAAAATCCTTTTGTGCCCGTGCCGCATCTCGCTCAGCAAGCAATTTATCAATTGCCACATTGTCGAGCTGCGCATCACTGCCGGCCGTGAACCATTCCTCCGGATCGGCAGACAGCAGCCCCATCCATTCAGCACTGGCACGCAATCGTGCGGCAGTGTCTACCTGCACATCGTGTGACTCGCTACGGTTCGCCTCATGCGATAAATCAAACAATACCGCGAGCGCCCTGGGTGTATTCAGATCATCCTCAAGTGCCGCAACGAACGCCGGATCCGGCGCAGTGGTTTGCCAGATGGATTGCCATCCATCAATGTCACGCAATGTGCCGTACAACCTGTCGAGCTTGCGTTTTGTCTCGGTCAGAATCTGATCCGACCAGTCCAGTGGCTGACGATAATGCGCATTGAGCAATGCGAGTCGTACAGCCTCACCTGGCGCTCGACCAAGCAATTCATTAACCAGCACGATGTTGCCGAGTGATTTCGACATTTTTGTGTCATGCACGTTGACGAAACCATTGTGCAACCAGAACCGGGCAAACAACTTGCCGCCGTGCGCGCAGGTGCTCTGTGCGAGTTCATTCTCATGGTGCGGAAAGATCAGATCATTGCCACCGCCATGAATATCAATGGTCGTGCCGAGATGTTCAGCCGCCATGACCGAACACTCGATATGCCAACCAGGCCGGCCACGTCCCCAGGGACTTTCCCAACCAGGCAATGTTGCTGTTGATGGCTTCCATAAAATGAAATCCCCGGGTGCTTCCTTATAGGGTGCAACCTCGACACGGGCACCAGCGAGAAGCTCGCGCTGCTCGCGACGCGACAAACTCCCGTAGGCCGGAAATGCACTGACACGAAACAGAACATGGCCATCAGCGGCATAAGCATGACCGCTGTCGATCAGGTGTGAAATCATCGTGATAATCTCTTCGATATGCGCCGTGGCGCGCGGCTCGATGTCCGGATTTTGGACGCCCAGCGCCTGCATGTCTGCATGGTACGCAGCAACAAATTCAGCGGCAATTTCGCTGATATCGACACCCGACTCCTGCGCAGCCGCATTAATCTTGTCATCAACATCGGTAATATTGCGTGCGTACGTCAGCTCATAGCGGCTCCGGAGCAAGCGCGCCAGAACATCGAATACAACGGCTGGGCGCGCATTGCCGATATGCGGCGCGCTGTAAACCGTTGGCCCGCAGACATACATTGTCACCTTTGCGTGACCGTCCTGGGCGACGTTTTGAGGCGTAAACTCCTCTTTACGCCGCGACAGCGTGTTATATAGAAAAATACTCATAGCTACTGAATGGCTGGGCAAGCCCGTTATAATACCAAGTTAGCCGCTGCGGCTTAACCATTACGGGCAATTATCGATATGGACATGGCCGGAGAATAAATACGTGGACTCTGCAACAATATTTGGCGCGCGCAAGACCATTGAGCAGGTCGAAGAAGGCTTCGAACTGGCCCCAAAATTTGATGAAAAAGGCCTGATCCCAGCCGTAACGACCGATTACACCAGTGGTGAACTGCTGATGCACGGCTATATGAACGCCGCAGCCCTGACAAAAACGATCGAAACCGGTGAGGCTCATTATTTCAGCCGCAGCCGCCAGGCCATCTGGCACAAAGGTGCTACTAGCGGCCTGGTGCAAACCGTCAGGGCGCTACTGATCGATGACGATCAGGACTGTATCTGGCTCCGTGTCGATGCGGCCGGTGGCGCCAGCTGCCACGTTGGCTACCGCTCCTGTTTCTATCGCAGTGTCCCGTTTGGCAATCAGATCGATGCCGAACCTGCTGATGCGCTCAAACTAACCTTCACCGAAACTGAAAAAGTCTTCGACCCCGAAGAAGTCTATCCCGGCGTCCAAAATCCAACCAAGCTATAGACGCGAATGATTCTACAGGCGCCTGTTTGCCTCAATTCCCGGCACTAATCGTCTGTACCAATAACCCAACAAGATTTTCAGCCAACGCATTTGTCAGCACATCTTCTTCATTAGCCTTGCCCAGCACCTTGGTCTCATCATAGGTGTAGTCCCGCACCAGGATAAATTGTTGTGAATTGACGACTTCCCTGCCGTGTACAGAAGCCGAACAATTAACCAGGTAATACACCTCAAACTCTCGCGGCACATTACGCGCCGATACAGTCAAGGCCCGGTGCCCGGTTTCATCTTGCAACACACGAATAATCGCATCAGCACTACCAGGATCACTGCTCGGTCCAAGACCACTGGCACGAATTTTTGCCACCAACTCACGATAAAAGGGTGAGTAATGATCCTCGGCCTGAACATACACACTCGTCACATCAGGCGGAAAATCAACGACACCGCGCAAGTGGAACCCACACGCTGACAATAGCAACAGGGCTAAGAACACCCCAAACTGCAGGAACGGCTGTAGGAGCGGCTTTAGCTGCGAAAAATGCGCTACAACCAGACAATCGCGGCTAAAGCCGCTCCTACAGATGAATTGTCGAAATTCATGGAACTGCAATTGCTCTGATCCTGTTTTCCTAGACCACGACATTGACAAGTTTTCCGGGCACCACAATAACCTTACGCACCGGCTGGTCGGCGATAAAACGTTTTACGTTGTCATCTGCTAGTGCCGCCCGCTCGATGTCTGCTTTAACAGCATCTGCCGCCACATCGATACGTGCACGCAACTTGCCGTTGACCTGCACGATGATTTGCAGTG
>Ga0233413_10000539_pt1 | contig 18090 bp, 17 predicted proteins | sample Na_anoxic_6_MG_FD_189019 | JGI IMG/M metagenome (GOLD analysis project Ga0233413, IMG submission 189019) | Seawater microbial communities from Saanich Inlet, British Columbia, Canada - Na_anoxic_6_MG | ecosystem: Environmental > Aquatic > Marine > Inlet | place: Canada: British Columbia... | reverse complement strand
CATATGGAACTTGTTATTCCCGCCTTGCTTGAAGAGCATGCCGGTGTTATCCACATGGTCATATACCGCGATTGACCCGTTTACTCCGCTCCCCAATTGCGTGAACCTACCGGCCCCTGTCCCAACGGAAGTGTTTCCGATGACGAAGGTGTCGGCTGTCTCATTCCACCCGATGTGGCCGCGCTCGTTGTTGCTGGCGTCGGTGTAGGTGTTGTAGATGTTAAATGACTGCGCGTTTACACCGTTGCGTTGAGCTAAAGTGTTGGCTGCGTCTCGTTCCAAATAAGGCCCGCCATTATACGAGAAACCCAGTTTGCCAGCTAATCCGAGAGAATAAAGGTTGCTCGTGACCCCTCCATAGAGGCCGATATAGTAGCCGCTTATGCCGCGTAGGACAGGGAATGGGGCATCCACGCTGAACTGGCTGACCCCGCCCACCTGAGCATCGATAAACTTGCTAGTGCCCGGACTGTTAGTGTCAGTCTGGTTAATCAGTAACCCAGTATCGTCGCCGCTGGTCGCCTTATTGGTCGTGTAATCTAATGACAAGGCCGCCTCGTTACCTGTGGCCTGATCCAGCACGATTGCTGTGCTTGGCGTAATCTGCGTGTTTACGTCAGCCCCGAATGCCCCGCTGCCGCCACCGCTACCAACAGCGGTCCAGGCTCCGCTCGCGTATACCGACAAAGCGCTGAGAGTGGAGTCATACACGACCATTCCAGCAGTGGGAGATGCCACCGCGTTTTTCTGCACCGTTGTCATCCGGGGAGGAATAAACGCCTTGGTCGTCGATGAGACATCGAGGATCGCGTTGGCGTTCGGTGTCGTCGTGCCGACGCCGACGTTGCCCTTGAGAGCCGTGGTAACAATAGAGTCATTGCCTAGGACGACACTATTAGCTCCGATAGATTCGGCAGTATGCCCGATAACAATCTGATTAGTCGCCCCCTGGATGCCCTTAGTCAGCGCTCCGAGGAATACAGAATTAGATGCTGTTGTCAGGCTGGTAGTGCCACCAGATTGATAGCGGCCCGATTCGTTGCCGATAGCCGTGTTGCTGGATCCTGTGTTGTAAATGAGCGAAGAGAAGCCTGCAGCCGTGTTATAGGATCCCGTGTTGTTGAGAAGTGACCAGTTGCCGTTAGCGGTGTTGTAACCCCCGGTGTTGCTATACAGGGAATACTTACCGAATCCGGAATTATTGCTCCCGCTGTTGCTCGATCCCGCCCCATCTCCCACGAAGTTATTGTCCGTCCCAGTAATCTGGCTTGCGTGGACATTGCCGCTGAGGATAATATCGCCATTAGCGACTGATCCAGACCCGCCTGACAGGGTCAGATCGGCACCTGTTCCGGCAGCCACATCGTGAGCTTTAATCGTTTGCCCGGTTGCTGCGGTTGCGTGGTCAGCGCCTAGCTGGAGGGTTGCTGCTCCATCATCGAACAACCTTACCAGGGAAGTAGGGTGGCCAAGGATAAACTGGCTGGACCTTACATACGTCGCCTCATCGACGGCAAAAACCTTTACGATCCCCGCTTTATCCACGCTGAACTTGCTGGACCCGCCTACCTGCAAATCTAGCAGCTTGCTCCCCGCCGCGCTGGCGGTGTCGGTGACGTCGAGTTGGATACCTTTGTAGGTGGTAGCTCCACCATTCCAGGTATCGGTAAAGTTGTAGATTGGTACGTCGGGCATGCTTTTATCGTGTTACAAGATTATTGGTGGAGCGGTCAACTATAGGGTTTCCTGCTCTATCTACTAGGTACCCGGAGATAGGCGTGATCACCGACGGTACCGACGGTATTTTGACGCCTGTCCGCCCGCCTAAGGTAACGTCCTGAAGGAGCTGAAGACCAGTAAACCCACCTAGTTGGTGGCCTGTGTAGTCGAGACCCATTTAAGCGTAAGCTAGTCGGAAGATTAAGAATGTGGTCCCTGTTGCGTCGTATGCTACCGATGCAGGACGTCTTACTTCTTTCGATACCTCGTCCACATATCCGCGTTGAGTGACTGATGCCCCTGCTGGGAAATTGACGCCAGCTACCGTCCCAGCTGAGGCCCCGATGTTGGCGATGCTATATTCGAAGATCCCGGCACCTGTAGTTCCAGCCGATGTGGTCTCCTCAGGGGCTACGGCTGCTGTAGTATCCGTGTATGACAGCCCTCCAACCCCGACGGCTGCACGACTGAGAAGGCCACCGATGACCCCCTTTTCATCTTGATTAAGACACCCCCATAGCTCGATAACCTCAACATCTGATAGGGTATCAAGGGCTACCGCCCCGGATGCTAGGTTCTTGTAAACTTGAGAACGAGAACAGCTCATGGCAGGTACAGGTGGTGCCCGGATGTGATCCGGGGTAGGTTAGAGATCTGCGCTCCTGTGCGCGAAGAGGTTGGGTAGGTCATGGGTTGTTGGTATGCTCCAACACCTAGCCTCTCATTGCGAGCTGCCCCAGGACGTCGGAGTGCTCAGGATAGACCACACGAAGACACAGCACGCCCTGGAAGCGTCTGCCGTATCGTTGCTTGAATAGCATGTGTGACCCACACCAGACTCTACCCGTCTACTCCGGTTTCGGCAAGTAGGTATTCGTGGTGAAGGTCCCGTCCCATTGGTGGACGCAATACGGGTCACCCGCGTCCGGATTCTGACCCTCAAAGTGCTTGGGCAGGAACAATCCGCTGGGCATGTGCTGCCTCGGGTAGGCGGCTTGGAAGTGATTGAGTAATCCCGGCCCAAGCTCCTGGTGGATGCTACACCACGGCACCGGATGAAAGAGCGTCGCGATCCGTTTGATCATCGCCATCATGAGCGGATCATTGGCCTTCGTCTGGATAAACCCGTTGCAGAGTAGCCCAGGACGGTAGGTCTCAGACTCCATGACCAGGAACGGGTAACGGATGTCCACTCTGCGCAGACACTGCGAGTCTGCGTCCGCGTAGAGCCCCCCGTAGCGGTGCAGGATGCAGTATCTGGCGATGTCTGCCGCCCCCGGATAGAAGCCCTTCTGGCAGTATTCGAGGTAGATCTTGCCCACACCGTAGTCGTCACAGATCGCCGTGCATTCGGTGTGCCCCCAGACCTTGTGCAGGTGCTTCGGGTGCTTAGCCGCCCACGAATCCATGTGCGGATACTCCTTAGGGCCTAATGAGATCTGGTGGATGAGTAGAGGACACGTGTCGTTGATCTCGAGCACTGCCCACGACGACGGTGGGAAGTTGTGCATCCGGGCCTCGTCCCCGATGACCGAACTCGCTACCGTCCGGACCACGCCAAGTGCCTCAATCTGGAAGTAGGTGCCTGGATCTGGGTTCTGCTCCACCCAGGTCTTGAAGTAGACGTCGCCTGGCATGTGCAGAGACTGCCGTAGATGGATGATCGCCTGTGCCGCGAGTTTCCGGTGGATGACGTAGTGAAACGCTCCATACGGCAACCCAGTAAGCTCCAGATATCCGTCTCGTTCGGCGTGGACCACCCGAGACTTGCTGTTCCATTCATCGGTACTCAGCCCGAGGATCAGTCTAGCCCCCGGATTGGCGTCGATCACTCGTTGGTAGCTGGGCCTTGGATCCCGGGTGAGAACACAGTCATCCTCTAGGATATGCCCATACTCTTCGCCGGAGTTGACGATCTGCTGGAACGCCCTCAAGTGCCCAAGCAGGCACCCGATCTCACCCAGACCCATCTGCCGACCGATGTAGGTGTTGGCCATGCCAGCGTCGTAATCACTGGGCGGATAGAGCATGTCCTCCCGGTCCGCTCCTTGAATGAGAATGGGCTCAATCCCGAGCGGAGTGAGCTGCCGAAGCATAAAGTCACGTCTCTCGACGGACCTGGGTAAGTTGATGAGGTAGGTCTTCAAGGCCAGATCTTCTAAGCTGGACCCGGATCTGACTCAAGCTTAAATCGCCGGTATGACCACGCCACCACCCGTGCCGGTGATCACGCTTTCGGTTCCTAGGCTGGTCGCCACCCCCTCAAGCTGCACCGTGGCGTTGTCCGCGCTGCCACTGAGAAGCAGCGACAGAGTGTCCGAGGTGAGATTCAGCGTGGCCCCGTAATTGAGCGAGATCGTCTGGTCACCCACCACGAGAGTGAGCATCGGCGCTTCACAACAAGGCACCCCGGATCCGGCAGGATCACACACGACGGATAGGATGTCACACTGGGCAAGGCTTGCGACTCCCGCAGGGAGAGCGCTGGTCGGTTCAAAGATGTAGTTGTAACAGGCGTCACACTGCTTGTAGGCACCGCTAACCGTCGCCGAGACAAAACCAGGGTGTGCCCCGTCGGTGAACTGGCCATCCTTGATGATAAGATAGACTTCTTCGGTGACCTGGACCAGCTCACCAGACCCAGTGCATGATGGGATGAACCCCCAGCAGTTTAGTTCTATACTCATATTAGTAGCACCCGAAGCACTTAATGTTAGACTGCGCCAATGATACTGCGGTCGCCGCGATACCCAAGGTGGTGGTCCAAGTGTTTGCGACACGAGACGCCGTGATGACCTGGGCGTCGATGACATTCCCATCTACCGTGTAGATTTGAATCACTTCTCCTACTTGAACCGGCGACGGGTCCAGCCCACTGCTGCAAGTGCAATCGCATGAAGCGATCGGCCCCACCGTGGTGACGACGAAAGTCAATGTGTAGTCCACCGAGGTAGGGGGATCTTCAGCAAGTTGAACCTCCAGCTGGTGTTGGCCCGCAGCATCGTCAGAGCCTATTAAATCCTGAATCACATTCAACCCTGTTTGCCGCCGACCAGCGACACCTAGTTGAGGGGCGACCCCGTCCAAGTTAAGGACGTCAACCCCGATGATCCGGGTGCCCGCAGGAATAGTGAATGCCACTGTAGGAACCTGTGCAGGAACCGCGACGATCTGTTTAGTTAAAGTGGTAGCCATATTTAGATTCCGAATATATCTAGAACCCAGTATACATCCCATCCGCCGAAGCCTGCGGGGAGACCACCTGTTGTCCCATCTGACCGCCTAACATAAGAAGGCAGAGTGTTAATGCGGGGCCACCTCCTAAACTCAGAGATCCCCACATTGAGGCTGGTGTTGAGTAGTGGGAGATTCGTATCGTTGCTGCCGATTACCTGATCCTCAAGGACAATTGCTGCCACGTTTGATCCATCACAGTCGAAGTTGCGAACATAGACGGTGGCTGTGCCAGATGTGATGTAGATCCCTCTCTCACCTGCCTGCTTGGTGTTGCTTGTGCAATCTACGATAGACTGCTTGGTCGACCGATCCCGTGTTGCGATCGATGGGCTTGTAGCGGGGTCTGGTCCGACTAGGAACCCGATTGTAGCGTTCTCTTCGTGGCAATTGGTGAACGTCACCGCAGACCCCCCATTTCGATCATTCCAGAAGGCAATATACGTCGAGGCATTCACCACCGAGCAGTTACTGATCTTGATGCTACCATTGATTCCTGTGATCCGGATCCCGACTGGATTAGCTGCGTATCCAGCATTGATGTTGATATTCTCAATAGTCCCCGTGTTTCCCCCAGCAGCGTCTATCCAGATTGCGTGAGACCCGTAAGAGGCGATCTGGACATCCCGGATCGCGGACCGCTCTTCGAGGTGGTTGCTCTGAATAGTAATCAGATCCGTTCTAACACCATCCCGAGCTGAGTAGTCGGTGATTCGGAACTTCATCACCTGGCAGTCCCAGACATTGTTAGTCGCGGGAGTGTCCGACATGTCGATGCACGACGTTTGGGGACCCCCTGCTGGGATACGGAAGTTGAGCTGAGTCCCGAGGTCACCTTCGAAAATAACTCGGGTGTTCTGCAGCCTGATGGTGTCGGTAAGTTCGTATTCCTTCCCTGCAGGGACATAAACCCTCCCAGGAAGTGCAGCGACCTTGTTTGCCCCGATAGCTGTTAGTGGCCATGAGTCGATCGCACACTGGATCGATACTTGGTCCGATTGAGTCCCGTTGTGGGCGTCCGGCCCCCACCACCGGACAGTCCGGCGGGCGTTAAACTTCCCCCACACACTACCATATGTGACAATGTCGTCCGCGAGCCGCTCGTAAGGAACGGTGTTGTAGAAGACCTGGGTGGCCTCACCTGCTTCGAGATCGCCATTGTGCTCTAAGATATCAGCCTGCCCCCCGCAATCGAAGCCTGAGTCATGACCAACTCTCGTCGTAGTGCCATTCGGGACAGTCAGCTTTGCGGTAAGCGCAATAATTCCACCCAACGTGATGTGAGTCTCATTCGCCCCGCAAGCAGCCACAAGTTCAGCCTCTGTCTCCACGATCACGGTGCTCTCTGGACCTGACAGGCCTTGAAGAAGGACCCATGCCACTGTGGCAGGGTTCCAATAGTAGAGACCTTCTGACGCGAAGTGTATTGCGGGCCTGCTTTGGTCCGCGGGGCTGACCGGAGCACCTGCGGTCGCATCTGCGACTGAGACGTTGTCAGGCTCGATATTCACGGTGCTCCCATTGGCAGCCGTGATTTCTAATCCGCCCGCGCTCCAGAAACGAACCGCGTCTCCGAGCCGGATGATAGATGTCGATGTGCCCGCCACCGCGTTGTCACTCCCTTCGACCGTGATCGGAGGGAGATTCCCTGTGAGGGTTGAGCCATCTGTGAGAGTGTAGGTGATGTCACCTGTTGCGGAGTCGTATGCAGCGGACGCTAGATGAGCGTTGGCACCGACGTCGATGTCGTTGATCTGCCGCTGGAGTTCAGCACAGCAGGAGTCGACGCATCCTACTGATTTTACGTGGCAAGAGTCGACCACTGCAAACCCGGTCGGGATCGCAGCATCGAGAAATTCGAAAGTGTATGTTCTCTCATATCCTGATCCGCCAGGCCCCTCGGACACGAATGTCGCACTGATCGCGGCTGACACATCAGTCGCGAAATAGCTCTGGTCAAGATAGAGAAAGTAGGACTCCCCTACGTAAGGGAGATTCCCCTTCCCACAGGGAGGGTTTCCACTCCATTTAATCGTTACGGTAGCCATACTAAGATGATGATAGAGTTAAAGCGGGGCCCCCGAAAGGGCCCCGCTAAAGGTGTTCAGCCTACCTTAGTTTCCAGGGGTAGGATTGATCGTCACCGTGACAGGGCCTGGAGTTCCAGTTGCCCCGACAGGTGCCGAGAGGGTGATTGCAAAGGCCACCGCGGCTGTGATGTTAGCGTCAACGAGAGGCACTGTGACGCACTTGTCTCCCATCTCCCCAGCAGCCCAGCTAAGGGTGCCAGCGGTCGTGGTGTAGTTGACTCCTGCGGTAGCAGTTCCGGCGGTAGTCGTGTAAGCCAGGGCAGCGGCTCCATCGTCACCTCCAGTGCGAGATACACAGACGACTGCATTAGTGTCATTCTGCTCAACACGTGACACGCTAGTTCCGAATGGGAGACCAAACACGCCAGTTCCCGTTGCGAGGAGGGTGCCGCCGCCTGTGGCGTCAGCGGATCCATCACAAGCTTCACAACCTGCTGCACCGTGAAGTTCACAGTAGTTATCTTCGCGGGACACCGCTTTCGTCACTTCTTCCACTTCGTCATCAGGGCAACAGTTTGTTTCGAGGGTGATACAGCGATGGACTGGTTGAGCCAGGATCGCACCGTGGTCAATCCGGTCGGGCCTGTTGAATAGCCCAAAGACGACGCGTTGTCCCATCTGCTGGAACTGATTGCGGTCGTTAGGACAACCTCCGGGAGTCTCCACAGCATGCGGGGCGACCCAATAGGTTTTGAACGCTGACGGATCTGCGTAGACATTGTCTTTGATCTTCTCTTCGCCAGATGTCGGGATGTTCATCGGGGCGATGAACGGGACATAGTTGATGGAATCCTCAAGATACCAATGCAGGACCTCATACTTAGGAAGGGTGCGACCGTTACAATTGATCAGACATCCTTCCATGAGGCCGTAGTTTGGACGAGCGACCGTCCCATACTCTGTTCCGGCTTGATGGACATGGCGGCGAGGACGAATGAACGTGCAGAACGCGCCTTGATCGATGGCACCGACATAGTCGGGCATCGTCTTGGATAGGTAGCGGATGCCGTCGTAGTCTTGGACCATTTCAGCCCGGAAAGGGTCTTCGATTACGCGAGCACTGCTGCGATCGATGCCTTTCTGGCGTTGATCATCTTCGATCGCCTTCTGGATCTGGTGATGACTGGCCTCGACGGTGAACAGCTTACCTTGATTATCTGGGTCCATCAGCACGATCTCTTGGATCCGTTTGATGAACTCATGATTCAGATAGCCCTGTGGCAGGTAAGGGAACTGCCCCGCCGAAAGACCACGGTCAGCACCAAAGACCACCGTAGAAGCGATGGAGGTGTTGCCGGGGCCACGTGCGAGGACGATGTCCCACATGAGGTAGTCGAGGTCGTTGAGGACCAGTTTCGGTCCGTCGTTCCGGATCGCCTGCAGAGTGCCTTTGACTTCACGGGGTGACGTGGAGGCAGCATCTACACAAATCGTTGGGAAACGACGCTCGTAGGAATAGAAGCTTGGCTTGTAGCTGTCCACGCCGAAGGCGAAGTCACCACAATATTGGGATGCACAAAGAGGATCATCGGCGTTACCACCTTTGGTAGTGACGTCGACTTTTTCTCCGAAGCAGTCAAGGCCCTGCTGGGTCTCGACAGCAAGAGTCTCCTCACCACATCCGAGGTCTTGGATACGACCTGGATCTAGACTGGACATCGAGAAGACTTCCTCAATTGGGCAGCCAGAGCCTTGTTCACCCATCATCTTCTTCGAGAGACGGGCAATGGTTCCTACTTTAGTGGAGAGGAACATGGATCGGGTTTCGACGCGAAGGAATCGCTCTAGTCCGTTTCTGACTTCGCTGAAGCCAGGCATAAAGGTGCTACAAGTAGCCATAATTATCAGATATGTTTTAGGTTAAAAGAGACACGCGTAGCGATCCCAGATGGTCTGGGTCGTCTCAAGATTTTAACCTAAGAGCTGATCCTTAGGCGATGGGGCTACTGACTCCCCCGGCTGGATCCTTCGGCGCTGAGTCAGGTCGCTTCTGCATCTTACATGCAAGCAAGATACTCATACTTGATCAGTTCCAGGCTGTCAAGTGGGTTAATCTGTGACTCCAGAGGACTAACCGTCGGTATGCGGTATCTCCACCGTTTTGGGTATGAGCCATATTGGGAGTGAAGGGTGCCCCACCTGAGACGAGTCCCAGGTGGGGTCAATCAATCCCTTGATCAGTCCTACTACAGACTGCCTCTGATATTATCGATCCCCTTAAGCTGGTCAACGTGATAATCTCCTGAGGCGCTCACTCCTCTTAGGCTTGAGATCCAACAGACCAAGCACGGTGTCCACGCCCCCTCGGGCTGAACTGGCGGATCGATCTGCTTCTGGGGCCATTTTCCGATCCACGATGGACCAGATCAAGCCACACATGGAGTCAGCGTGGTCAGGAGATTGGTTACGAGAGTGATCCTTGAACTCAGATTTGTTCTCGATAGCCAGCTTCTTCAAACTCTGCCCACTCTTTGGATTGGTCTTGAGACGCTTCTTCAGCTGCTCGAAAGCTCGAAGGCACCCGGTGCCATTCCGGATGTAGCCACCTTTGACCATAGCCACGGTCACAAACCATTGAGCTGCCACCATGTTGACGTAAACCTCGTCGGACCGCATCCGGATCCGGGTCCGCTGGCTTGATCCGGGCTTCATTCCTGATTTGTACTCCGCCGGAAAGGTCAGCTTGTTGCTCGGCGGGCCACCGTAGTAGATCGACGTGCAGCCCTCACCCAGGAAGAAGACCATCGAGTAGGTCAACGCCCCCCGCATCGAGTCATCATAGGTGAAGTTACCGAAAGGGATGTTGTTCTCTAACAGATACCCGCCAGAGTAAATCGCACACTGGTCGTATGGTGTGATCAGCTCCCCCAGTTCATGAGTAGGTGCTAGCGGCTTACCTGACCTTAGTTTCACTGCTAGAGCTAGAGTCTCTTCATCCCAGACATTGGTCTCATTGATCGAAAGCTCAGCCTGCGGATCAAGCCGGATCTTCTGCTCAGCTGAGTGCCTCTCTCGCCCGAGCACTCCTGACGTCATGATCGCACAGTCACCATGCAACGAGAACGATGGATCGAGGAATGCGAAGTTCTGCCCGTCCTGCAAGTCCGTGTCTTCGTAGACGCGCCCACCCTGGATGTCTGACTCGCTGATAAGCAGCCGGTTGATCGAGAGCACGGATGGGAAGGCGTCGCCCTGAGACAAGTAAAACGGGGAGTCGACTCCGTATTTCAAAAGGTCATCATGCTCGGCCTTGCGCAGCATGTAGCGGTAGTAGTCTTGCTCTAGGACGATGTTAGGGCTGGTCTTGGCTCGCATCCGGATCGATCGGCCACCGTTGACAGCCTCCCAGCCGTAGCTCGTCTCTCGATTCAGCGCCTGCCACTCCATGTTAGCGGGCTCGTGCATGGCACCATCCATGCCATCGATGCGGCGGAAGTTGGTACCTGATCGCACTCTCAATCCGCGCTGTGACTTCAGGTTGGAGATGATCTCCAGAATCGACTTGTTGGTGAACTCCCCGATCTCATCAAGGTAAATGCCTAGCGTTCCCACATCTGGATCGACTAGCTTTTTACCACGGAGAACGCCAACAGCGTGAAAAGACACCAAGGTGATCGTCCCTGGACCGGTCCACCGGTTCGGACGTGTCGAGATGATGCCAACACGCCGAAAGATAGGGAAGCCTCGAGCTTCCAGGTCGTCGGCCATGTTGTTGAAGGCTGACCACAACAGGTAATCCGACGCGGATCGATACGGCGACGCCACAAAGCACTCCGAGTTATCGGGGAACTTGAGCACCGACTCGAAGGCGTCGACCACCATGAAGTTAGTCTTTCCGCTAGAAGCGTGCCCCATCATGTGGACCAGCTTCACTCCATCCTCTTCAGCCTTGATCGTCTCCCGGCAGAGACGGACGAACGTCGGGTCATGGGTGATCCACGGCATCATGATCCGTAAATACCGCATCCTGTGCGTCAACGGATCGTCGATGTAGGCTCCTTCCCGCAAGATCTCCCGCTCGATGGCGACCTGCGTCATGCGCTCATACCGTCCTCCCGCCGCACGGATCGCACCGCAATATTCCGGCTCTGGAATACGCGGGATGTCTTCCCGGTTGAGACTACGGCACCCGCACGGGCACACGGGGAGGATGTCCCTGTAGTGGTCAGGGATCAGTGCCTCGATGTCGATCATATTATCCGATCAGTCCGAGAGCTTTGTCTAGTTCCTTACGAGCCCGCTCTCGCTCATCCACGTTCTCCTTAGGAGCGCTCTTGTTGCCAGGGCGACGTGGTGTCGGAGTTGGTTTGACCTTCTTCTTCAACCCTTGGAGTTCGTTCAGCCCCTTCATGAGCATGGGGATGGCACGTCGGGCCCACAAGCCATCCTGCATCAAAGCTGGCATGGTCTCTTCTCGGTGCTTGGCGAACTTGCGTGACTCTTCGGCATGGAGCTGTTGCGCCTCCACCTTCTCAACGTCAGACCACGTCGGATCGATCTTGAGTGGAGGAGGCCCCTGGATCGTCTTGTGAATGAGATTCACGTCGTCCCGGAAGATCTTGGTCACTCGATCGCCGGTCTTGGGATCCTTCATCATCCGTTGGACGAATGCCTGGAGCGCAAATGGGTTCTCCTGCGCCTGCTCATCACTGAGCGCGTAGTTCTTCACCACGGTGTCGTAGAGCTGCTTGCTGCGTTTCTCGTAGGACTCTCGCGCCCAGTCTGACGTCTTGTCCTTGGACTCGGCTTCGAACTCCTTCCGGATTACTAGGGCTTTAGTCTCATACTCGGTAGCTTCATCGACAAGCTCCATGACCTTCGACGCGTGCGATCCGTAGCGGCTCTCGACCATCTTCTCCAGCTTAGCCCTTGCGGCGTCATACTGATCAAGTGGTAAAGATTCGATGCGGGCACCTTCGGCACGCAGAGCCGACTCATCCGCTGCTAGCTTCTCCCTAGCGTCCGCGCTCTTGATCCGTCGAGATGCTCGTTCTTTCCAAGACTTGTATTCTTCCAGCACCTTCTTGTAAGGCTCGTGCTCTTCGATCGATACCGATGGTGGCGCAGTCTCTCGGTCGAGATACTCTTGCCGTAGGCGCTCGGTCTCTTGCTCGGCTGCTGAGATCTTGGATTGAGCGATCTTCAGCTCCTGGTCCAGGTGATTCTTCGTCGCCTTCTCTCGTAGGAACTGCTTCCGAAGATCTGAGGTCTTCAATCCGTTGATCTGCGACAAAGCGGCGTCGAGGTCGAAGGGTGGGCTCTCAGCTTCCGGATCTTCGGCCTCTTCAGTGTCTTCTGCTTCCTCCTCGGACCCCTCTTCATCCTCGGTCTCGCCGTCTTCGACGTCGTCGGGGTGGGGGATCTGTGAGAGGTCCGGGAATTCAACGGCGTCATCATAGCTGGTGTCGACAAACGCGTCCTCACCTAGACCATCATCCTCGTCGTCCTGCGGCTCCGGAGTTTTAGGTGTTTTCGTCTCTTTCTCCTTAGAAACATCCCCAGGTTTAACCCCACGGCGATCTGCGTCGATCTGGTTGGATTTAGCCTCTGATTCAGCCACGGCTGATTCGAGTGAAGCTGCGAAGTCTGAAAAGTCGTCTGCCATTATCGTCTGGATTTAAGGGGTGGGATTCTATCGGCTGGGGAAGGGCCAGGTCGTGCGTATGCTTGTTCGAAGGAGTCCATCATCATCGCCGTGACGGCTAACAGTCTCCCTTTCTCTTCGTAACCTATTTCAGGGTCCGCGCCTAGTGACAAGGCAGACCCGTTGATTCCTGCTCGGAGTTTACGCAAGACAGCCCCTACAATCCGGGGATCTAGCGTGTCATCCTCGTGAAGCTCCTTCAGAGAATCAGTGATTCGAATGCCGTGCCTATGAAGGTCCGGACTGCTGCTGTCGCTTGGATTGGTCTTCAAATGCTTTCTGTTGGGCTTTCTGCTTTTCTAGGGCGATCCGATCTTCCTCTACGAGGAGGCGGCGAGTGTTGAGAACCTCATTTACACCGTCTTGGCGTTGTTTGCCTTGAATCTGCGCCGCGTCTTTCTGCTGCTTGTGTCCAAAGGTCCGCTCTTCTCGGTCTTCCCTGGCAGCTTTAAGCTGGAGTTCAGCCTGCTGCATTTCAAGCTTTGGATCCTGTTTCGCTTCCTGCGCTTGCAAGAAGTTGTTGATCGGCTCCTGGGCCTCCGTGGAGAGACGCTGGATCTCGTTCATAAAGGTCTTAGCTAGATCACGCTGCCCGCGCTGTTCGAGGACCTGTGCAAGCAGGACAGAGTGTTGGCCGATCGCAGTCAGCCCATCGATCTGTTGCTGGCTTTCGAATTGGCCGATCTGGACAGCCGCGTCGACTTGGCTCTGTCCCACTTGCAAGAGGAGGGGAAGTTGGGTCTCAGGAACGTCTCTCTTCGTCACTGGGTAAGCGACGCCGGTCACCATCATGGCAGACGCTTTGTCGAGTGCCAGTGCCTGCTGGTCAGGGGATGGGCTCTCTTCTTCAGCGTAGAGTTCAACCGCCTTCTGCCAGTCACCAGTGATACCCGCATACCACTCCTGGAGGACACCACTGCGCTTCTCAGCCGGGATCAATCCGATGTTCTGGATGAGTTCGGCTGAGATCTGTCGACGGACTTGAGGGTCACCGTCACCGACAAGACGTGAGTAATCGGCGACCACGTTCTTGTTCGTCACCCAAGCCATATCAATCTTGGCCTCTTTCAGCTTGTCTCGCAGTCGATCGATGCTGGCACCTTCACGACCTGTGAAGCTCGGACTTTGAAGCTCGTCAATGATTCGGTGGGCGACCTCGACGCAGATGGCTCGAATCCGGCGTGAGAGAAGCTCTCCACGATTTGAAGCCGTCCTGCTGTCATTCTGCTGCCGATTCAACGCCTGCACGCGTAGCTCGCCGGACTGTCCTTCAGAGACACCCGTGCTTGAGATAGCGTTGGCATTGGCCTGATTCTGGAGGAATCCGAGCATGTTGAGCGCTTCACCGACTTGGACACCCTGCTTGGACTTGTCGACGTAGTTGGCTCCGGCTGGGATGATGCTGTTCGCCCGATAGCCATCTTTGACGAACTTCTCTAGCATCTTCACGTCGGCGTGGTCAGCGACCTCCAGAAGTGGAGTGTTCTTGTCCACGGCGCTGTTGACCATGGATGAGAGGAGGAGGTTCGTCCACCGATCCGCTTGGTAGTTCACATGGCCCAAGCCTTTAATTGTGTTCCAGCTAGGGGAATCAACGCCGATGTTAGAGTCTAACACAAATGAAACTATACAGGACTCGACGGAGGGGTAGGCACCTTTGTGAGCGTAGAGGAGAGGGTCACCCTCGTAAGTAGCGTCATCCTCGGCCCGAGATCGAGGCTGAACCCGTGCCACGATATACATGTCCACTGGCGTCTTGTCCGCTTCAGTGAAGTCCTTCTGGAAATAGTAGAACACACGGAACCGGGTGTTGTAGAACTCGGTGAGATTCAATCCGAGGGTGCCGTGGTCCTGCCACTCAACGGGTGAGATGCTCTCCACCAGGTTCAACGCAGAATCGAAAGTAGAGACGTAGGCTCCTTCGTCTTCGGGCTTCTTGTTGTCGGCGATGTCGTAGCGTCGCTTCCAAAGGTCACGAATGAATTTCTCTGCCGTGTCTTCCCAGTAGGCTTGGCCGTTGGAGATCGCAGACAAGGCGTCTCCGATCTGGAGGTCCCCATAGATCGCCCATCGGTTGAAACCATCGTCAGATGGATTCTGTGGAGCGTCAGCGTCGGTCAGGATCTTCCCGGCGTAAGGTCGCCAGCCTTCACCACGTGGTGGGAACATCATCAAGGCATCTCCGTGAGCGATCTGCCGGTCGATGTTCTCCTCGACCTCAGCCATGAACATCGGATCCTCTTTGCGGATGTGATCGTCGATGACTTTGGTCAATACCCCGGCCTGGTAGGCCTTCTCGACCTCGGTGCCGTCATGATCCAGCAGCTTGAAGTTGATCAGCTCTCTAGGCTTCAGGAACGCGGCCAGGGTCTCCTCACGAGCCTGGATGAGCCCTTTGCGCCCAATCATGAAGTTGCCATGGTCGACCAATCCGAGGACGTCTTGATCATCTGGCGTCTCGGCAATCTTGCCCGAATAATAATCCGAAACGAGCACGCAATCCGTGTCCCAGTCGTAGGACTCTTCTTGCCAAGAATGGCAAATATCTCGGATCCGGGACCCCTGGGTCCGGACACCTTTGGAACTTTTTACGCCTGCCATAGTGTCTTAGTCTACACCTCCGCCTCGTCGTCGTCCAGCTCGGCCTCTTGCATGAATCCGACCCTCATGTGAGCTTCCCAGCGTAGAACCCTTGCCCGGCACATCTCGGTAGCAGCGAAGGCGGACCCCTCCGCTCGCTCCCACATGCAAGCCGCGTCCTCATCGGGAGTGGTCGATGCGAGAATGAGCACGTTTCCGAAGTGCTCCCCCACGATCTCGAGGGCTGCGTCTAGAGCGTCTCTGCGGACTTGCTCATACTCTTGGTGGTAGGTTGGATCACTCATATTTGCTTAGGAACATAGCGGTGTATCCCGAGGCCAATCCGATCGGGATCGCAGCCACAAGTTCAACGCTTATTGGTTTAGTTAGTAGTAGGTATGTTAGAGAAAGCCAGAATCCGGACTGACACCCCGTGCAGAAAGTGCAGAGGAACATCTCCTGGAAGAATTTGAGCTTGATCAGCTGATTGGTGATCAGAGGCGCTTTTCCAGCTTGGATGGCGTAGGTGAGACCGCAAGCGGCGAGGAGGATAATTAGGAGCATCATCTCTTGTAGCAGGGTGAGCCAGGACGGCTGCAGTAGATGGTCACAAGCCGTTTGTAGACGTCTTGCATGTTGATGAACTGATTCTGCGCCAGAAGCCGCCCAGCGAGTTTATCCGCGGCCTCTTCCGGGGTGCGGGCGCTGATGCCTGAGATGTCCCACCCTCCTGGAGGTTTGATGACCGGAGGAAACGGAAGCCATTGCTTAGCAGGAGCGATAACTAAACCGGATAACTGGGTGTCATTCGCTGAGAGACCCACCGGAGTAGAGACTTTCGCCAATCTTCGCTTGCCACATGATCCGCACGCCATAATGTTAGAGTTGTCCTCCGTGGTTCGGGTCCATAATAATCAATCTTCTCTTCTTTCTGGTCGATTCGCGATCATTTTCTTGAGCTGCCATTTCAACGGACAAGTTCAGTCGGTGTCACGGCTTTGAGGTAGGATCCGACCAGAGCGACGCTCCAACCCCGTCTCCCTCGTTCCAGATCGCTCAGATAGCCTTTTGAAAGGCTGAGGGCTTCCCCCATGTCTCTCAGTGACAATCCGTGTTTCTCCCGAAATGCACGCAAGTTTTCCCCGGTTTCCCGGTTTATGCGCTCGCAGTCGGCGTTTATAGCTTTGAGCCTCGCTTGTGCATCGATTATGGCCTTTTCTGGGTCGAAATTAGTCATTTTTCTTTATTGGCGTGTTCTCGGGCGATCTTCATCAATGGCGACTCTTTTGGCCGTTTGATGCCCCTTTCTGCGTCCACAGCGTCTTGCTGGTCGATATGCTCGGCTAATTCCCGCGGATTGACGTCGGAAATGAGCCCAGCGAGCGCTTCTTCCCTCGCTCGCTTCATTCTGCCCTCGTGAGACCTCTGATCCTTCTCCAGAGCCGCTTCTACCTTCACCAGGGCCTTAGTGACCGCTGATGCCTGCTCTTCGGCTCCTTCGATGCCAGAAATTCTCCGATACATCTCGAAGCTGGACTGCCGGACGTGTGCCACGGTCAAATACTGCTTCGATGTTGGCTCCAGCTGACTCAGTTCCAGGGTGCAGCTCCGGATCTCATCTGCGAGGGCTTTCGTCGTCTCGGCGATCAGCTCCTGGACCGGATCCTCTAACACTTTGTAAGCGTCTTGAGGCAACGGCATCTTCAGGACGCTTTCGAGCTGGTGATTTACGTCTTCGGGCATAATAGGTCTCTCATCTTTTTACGGATTGCTAGTCTGTAGTTCTTTGGGATCTTGTGAGCCTTTCTGGCCTCGTAAATAGTGTTCACTCCATCGTAGCCGAGCCTCTTGGCAATTTCTACGTCTTTCAATCCGCGGCAGAGCAGGATCCTCAGCAGGATCGGGCCTACGTCAGTCTGCAAGGCATCGATGTAGCTGTATTTCTTGCAGACCCGGTGCCATCGCTTCTCATCCCACATGAAGTAAGACGATTTCAATCCGCTGAGGTGGGCGGCTGCCACTAAGTGCGGGCAGGCTGGAGGTCGGTAGGTGGTTCTCATTTCAAAAAAGGAGCCAGAGATAGGACGCTTGCTGAGATCCGGCAAACGTATCGGTCGAATGCCTTGCTCACCCACTGGGTCATGTCTTCGGTGACCCCCGTACCTCTCGCGTTGATCCGAATCATTCCCTCACGGGCAGCTGTGAGGGCGGGGAACAACTGGCTCCCGATCGCATCATTCTCTGCAAACAAATCAGCTGGAGGAAAGTGCTTTCCGACCGCAGCGATTTCTTCGCGAATGTCACGAAGCGTCGTCGTGAAGACCGTCCGCTCAATCTCTGGAAAGAACTGCTTTAGTCTTGTCGTGCGATTGGCATTCAGGGTTTTGAACTCAAGCCTGCCCGTGTCGTCCACCGCCGCCACACCGACGATGACAAACTCTCCCAAAGCTGGGTAGGGAAGGAGTTCGATCGTGGCAAATCTGAAAGGCTTAGGAGGCATGGCGAGAGGTGATAGGAGCCCAGAAGTAGCGCCGACTAGGCTGGGGATTTCATGGGCAGGCATGTCCGCACCGTAAGCATGCGCTGCAAACCTTTGCAACTGGAAATTTCACTTTCTACTATTTTTCGATTCCCGTTTCTTTGTGAAAGTGTGTAGCTTTGTGTGAATGTAGTTCTAATTGTGACATTGTTACAAATTGTGATAGTGCGGGGGCTTACTGTGACAATGTAGGGACCTAACATATACTAAAGCACGGGTCTGCTCCTCTAACAGAACCCACAAATGCCTTTTATCGGAAATATACCACGCGGGGCCACGCGGGC
>Ga0233413_10000538_pt1 | contig 18117 bp, 15 predicted proteins | sample Na_anoxic_6_MG_FD_189019 | JGI IMG/M metagenome (GOLD analysis project Ga0233413, IMG submission 189019) | Seawater microbial communities from Saanich Inlet, British Columbia, Canada - Na_anoxic_6_MG | ecosystem: Environmental > Aquatic > Marine > Inlet | place: Canada: British Columbia... | reverse complement strand
GTTATGGGTACGATCCTGCATCATCTCTCTAGCAGCGCCAACAGCAGCATTTTTGTTATATCGGTAGTTATCACCTGCAAGGTCAATAGCCTTTTGCTTTCCTTCCGCATCCAATTGAAAGAAAATCTGACGATGCGCTGGATCAAGGTGCAAAAGTAACTCACTTTCAGAAACATCCGGTGTTCCTGTTTCGCACTCACGGTAAGGTTTATAGGTGCTCGCAGAGCTTGTGCATCTGTTTTTTCCTCTTCCACCTTGATTGCAGCCTGAACAGGATGCAAGTGCACCGGAAAGATCGATTTCTCCAGCTTGAATTCCTGATACTGTAAATAATCCGATTGTAGCCATTAGTAATAACGACTTTAAATTAAGTTTATTCATTTTTCCTCCTAGGATATTGAAACTTATCTGTTTACAGGGTTCTAAAATACGCTTAAGTTAATCAAAGTAATGTTTCAAACTTAGGTTTCGAGATACATGTGTAATGCAATGTATTTATCCCGCTAATCCGATCTATTGCATATGACATTGCAATATTGCAACGAAAAACAAGAAGTTTTATTTTGTGCAAGTTCATGTTATTCAGTGGGATAACTTCGGAAGTCGTCTAAATGGAAGCTCATATGCCAATATGAGATGGAGGGGGTAAAAATTTTTTATTTTTATTTTTATTTTTTGATTTAGGGTGGTGGATTCTTGCCTTTGATCTACCGATTTTGGGTCTATGGCAGCGGGTGTTTTTTCTGTAGTTCGCCACTGATTATCTGATGGATATGACCGTTTGTGGCAAGGATTTTTCCTGAGTTTATGTCCCAGGCTGACATGTCATAGTCAGAGACTACTCCACCAGCTTCTTGTACTAGGAGAACTCCTGCTGCCATATCCCAAGGTTTCAGGCCTCGTTCCCAGAAACCTTCTAATCTTCCAGATGCTACGAAGGCAAGATCTAATGCTGCGGATCCTCCTCTGCGCACACCTTGAGTGATATGGGTAAGATGACAAAACTCTGCATAATTGGTTTCGGGGTTTTCCTGACGGTCATAGGCAAATCCGGTTGCCAGAAGTGATTTGTTCAGAGTGCTTGTTTTAGTGACATTTACTATGTGGCCATTCATCATGGTTCCCATGCCACGGGCTGCTTGGAATAATTCGTCGTAAATTGGGTTGTAGACGACTCCGACGATAGGTTTTCCTTGATAAAGGAGTCCAATAGAGACGGAGACCAAAGGATACTGGTGAGTATAATTCGTAGTGCCATCCAGAGGATCGACAACCCATAGAAATTCATGATCTTCATAGGTGATCTTTCCTGCTTCTTCGGAAAGAATGTCGTGTTTTGGGTGTTTTTTATGGATGGCTCCGAGAATCACTTCCTCGGAGGCTTTATCAGCCTCAGTAACCAGGTCCCCGGCAAAGTCTTTTTCTTGAATATCTTTTAACTTTCCCCAATATTTCCTGAGAATTTCTCCACCTTGTTGCGAGAACTCTACGGCATCTTGCAACAAGTCGGTCAGTATGTCCAATGGTAACATTTCCATAGGATCACTCTATCATATTTAGTCTAATAGTTGTAAGAGGATATTTTGAAATAGAGTTCTTCTTACTTTCTCAACCTCTTCAAGTTGAGGAAGCAATTTCTGTATAGTTGGATCTGACGAAGCGAGATGCTTTACTGCATATTCCGGATGTACCCCGGAAAGAATTGCTTGGCCTTTGTTCACCTCGCAATGTACGATTGCCGCCGGTTCATTCTCAAGGTCTGAGTACTTAGCGAGAATTGTAATATTCGAATACAATTCCGCATCGACGAACTCACATCCTCCATTATAATAAGCAGCTGAATACACGCCACTTTTCAGTTGTAGATGAGCAACTTGCCCGCCGCTTTCATCTTCATAAGAAAAACGTCCAGACCCATAAACAGATCCTCTTGCAAGTCCCGGAAAGAATCCTAATTCCCGTTCGTCGATAATTTCATTTTTCAGTCCTTTTTCAAACTCAATTTTCGAGCTGCCATAATAGGCACCCGCACAGAATCCTAAGTAGGAGCCACCTTGTTCGACGTAATTTCGGATCCTTTGATTCAATTCTCCCTTCAGAGCTTTATGATAAGGGGAATCTCGCCCACCGGGAAAAATGAGCAAAGCGGTTTCTTCTTCCCACTCTGTTGTTCGAAGTGTTTCGTGATTGATTCTTTTTACTGAGTATTTTTCGTGCAGTTCCATTTCCTGGAGAGACTTTACAAGTAGTCGAACGGAGCGAGGGCCCGCTCCTTCATCGACATAAACTAAGATGGATTTCATGTGTGATGGCTGTTCAGTGAAAGGTGAAGCGCGATTAGCTTAAAGATGCCACCCGGTATAAATGGATAAAATCCCATAAGTAAAGCGTTTTCCCACCCAACAAAAAACTGGCCAAGCCAAACTGTTCCAAAAGCAAGATGTATCAATGTAATCAGGCTGGTAGCAGTCACTAATGAGAGTGAGCCGAATCGATCCCTTCGTTCAAAAAACCATCCTGTTAGATAAGCTTGTGGAACCATACCGATTAAAAATCCTGCAGAAGGACAAACAAGCCAAGCAGGATTGATTGTACCGCCTGCTAGAACAGGTAGTCCCATCGTAGCCTCGACTAAATAAAGAAGTACTGCTAAAGCTCCTTTTCGAGATCCAAGAACTCCTCCGACGAGCATCATCCCAAAAGTTTGCATGGTGATTGGTACAGGAGTGAAAGGGAGAGAGATTTTGATTTGGGATACAAGAGCTAGGAGTAGTGAGGCTCCTACGATTTGGAATAAGGTTTGAAGAAATGTTGACTGAGTATTGCCAATTTTTTCAGGATAAACGACAGCTGTCATAAGAGGTAATCTCCTGTTTGTTTGTAAGAACTATAGGTAAAATGAAAGTAAAAGTCTACTTACTCTCGGAGTCCTCGTTTTTCGATTCGGAAACATTAAAGTATTCCTTTGGAAAATCGGGATCTTCCGGAAGCACTCCCCCATTCTTTTCCAAATCCTCCAAGTAATCTTCATAATAAGTATATTTTGATGGGTTTTTGGAATGATAATCTCTCAAAGCCTCACATTTTTTGCAGCTTTCGCCTGCTGCATACATGTTTGTTGCTACAGATAATAGTAAAAACAATCCTATTGAAAATTTTGAGTATTTCATAATTTCCTCTCCTGAGATAATAAGTTTTATTTTAACTCAATTCAATCATTGTATACCATAGTTACATAAATCTGTTTAAAAATCAAGAATTGACTTTGTTATATGTATGGTTGTTAATGGTTTGAGGGTTTTCCCTGAGCTCAATTCTTTAAAATTTTTTATTATGATATGCTTGGATGAACAAGTGAGGGTGCGCGATGTCTGATCGAAGTTTGAAATCATTGATTCTTGAGAAAACCGATTCTTCGACTATTCGAAAAATAGAGCCTTACCCCCAAGGGGTCTTGAATGAGTGTTTGGTTGCTGAAACGGAGAATGGAAGATATTTTATCAAATCCAACAAAGTTGATTTGGAGTCGATGTTTGAAGCTGAATCCTTTGGGCTGCAAAAAATTCGAGAGACCGGAACCGTGCATGTTCCTAGAGTAATGGGTGTGGGAAAAGACTCGGAGAGGAGTTTTCTCGTTTTGGAATTTCTGGAGTTAGACTCTATGAATACAGATGCTTATGGAGAGTTAGGTGACCAGCTTGCAAGGATGCATACCTATCCCGGTCCGGATACATTTGGATTTGAGATTGAGAATACGATTGGAACAACCCCACAAAAGAATCAATGGACGGAAGATTGGGTGCGATTTTTTGCGGAGCAACGCCTTGGTTTTCAGCTTCGACTCATTAAGGAAAATTTCGAGGATACAGAAGTCGTTTCAATGGGAAAAAAATTGTTGGACCGTTTGGGTCTTTTTTTTAAGGGTATTGAAATAACGCCTAGTCTACTTCATGGGGACCTTTGGAGTGGGAATACCGCAGCTAATACGCAAGGACATCCTGTTGTTTTTGATCCTGCATGTTACTATGGACATCATGAAGCAGAACTTAGTATCGCAAAAATGTTTGGCTCGTTTTCTCAGGAATTTTATGAAGCCTATCATTCTTTACTTCCTCGCGCCTATGGGTTTGAAGAGAGGCAGATCATTTATCAGCTTTATCATTATCTCAATCACTACAATCTTTTTGGCAGCGGGTATCGTCCTGCCTGTTTGGGAGCATTGCAGAGGTTGATCTAGTGCAATATAAATGTAAGCGTCAAATTAACCCCTGTTGACATTGAACAAGTGGTCCATGGACCTTCTCCCCGGTAGGAGAGGAGGTGTACGGTTACTCTTCAGTGGCTTTCAATCATTTTTCATATATGTTACATGAGTAAATTTGTATCTGAATTATAAAGAAGGATCTGTGATGATTAAAATATTCATTCCTGTGTTACTTTGTTTTAGTGGAATATCAATGGAGGCTGGTATGTCATTTTCTCCGGTAGAAGAGGTTTTTCTGAAGAAGAGCGGTCGACAGTCTAGCTATTCCGGTGAGAAACTCCCTGTAATCGAAACAGATAATGTCTGTCTACTTGGTAAGTTAACAGCTCTTTCATTTATTGAGTGGGTGTTAGAGAATCCGGAGGGAGTTATTTCTCTCCCTACGGGAAAGACACCTGAACTCTTTATTGCCTACTTGAAACACTACAAAGAGCATTGGTCGAATCCAGAAACAAAGCAGGATTTACAGTTATATGGGATTCATGCGGATTATTTTCCGGATACCTCTAAATTGAAATTTGTGCAGTTAGATGAATTTTATCCGATAGATCCAAATCAGAAAAACAGTTTTACCTCTTATGTTAAACGGTATTACTTAAATTTTCTTCGGATCCCTAAAGAAAATGTTTTAGGGATGGATTTAACTCAGGATGGAGTTCTCGGGGAACATGGAATTCAACATGTTTTTCCCGAAGGAAAAGTGGATCATGCTCTCATTGAACGTGAGCCTCTTGATGATGAGGAATCTTTGCAAAAACTTGCGCTTGAGGAGATGAATCAATTTTGCGAACAGTTTGAAGAGAAAGTACGAGAATGGGGCGGTATAGGATTTTTCCTGGGAGGTATTGGACCGGATGGTCATATAGCCTTCAATATGCAAGGATCTTCCCATGATAGCAAAACTCGCTTAGTGCAATTGAATTATCCTTCTGCAGCGGCAGCAGCCGGGGATCTCGGAGGAATTGAGTTCTCAAGAGATAAATTAGCCATCACAATTGGTCTGGAAACGATTCGATGGAACCCTGATGCGAAAATCATCATTCTTGCTGCCGGTGAGGTTAAGGCGCCGATCGTTGCAAATGCGATCGAACAAGATCAGAGTGTCGAGTATCCTGCAACCTCGCTACACGGGCACCAAGGAGCTCGTTTCTATTTGACGAAAGGCGCGAGTTGCAATTTGAAAGCTCGACAATTGGAGGATGTTGAAAATGCGGATTGGGAGGAGTTGACCCCTCAACTCATCGACAATATTGTGATAGAGCTTGCTTTGCAGGAGAATAAGCGAATAGAAGCTCTTCGAGTCAGAGATTACACTCGAACGCCAAAAGGTTTTGCTCTACTGAAGAAATATAAAGAGAAGATTACGGATTTGAATAAACAAGTTCATAAACGGCTCGTTGCAAAGATTGAGAAGGATCTTCACTTAAAGGGAAATCGAACAATTTTACACACAGCCCCTCACCATGATGATGTGATGCTTTCCTATCATCCGATGTTGCGTGATCTTTTGCCGAATAATGAAAATCACTTCGCCTATCTAACGAGTGGTTTTAATTCAGTAACGAACGGCTATATGATGTCTCTTTTGACATCAAATCCCGAAAGTGAAATTCCCTCGGAGATACTTTCGCAAGACTATGAGGGACTCTTAAGAGAATTTCTGTCAGCTGCTGAACAGGAAGATACGGAAAAAATGACCCGAATAGAATGGTATGTTCTGTTGCAAAACACGGCAAAAGCTTTTGGTATTTCCGATGTTGAATCCTTGCGTAATAATGTCCGCTGGTTGATTAACGAGTATTTTCCGAATCACCATCCCGGTGAAAAAGATATCACGGAAGTGCAGATTCTCAAATGCTCGATGCGTGAATCGGAGTCGGATCGGATGCTTCTCTTAGCGGGTGTCAGTCTGGATTCTATTTATCACATGCGTGCGCATTTCTATAACGGGGATTACTTTAACCCTATGCCAACAATAGAAAAAGACGCGCTTCCAATGTTAGAGTTTTACCGGCAGATCCAACCCGATGTCATTACAGTGGCATTTGATCCGGAAGGAACAGGGCCCGATACACATTATAAAGTATTGCAAGTCGTTGCCGAAGGATTACGGTTATCTCCGGAAGAATTGAAACCCAAAGTCTGGGGTTATCGTAATGTTTGGCATCATTTCAAATTAGGAAATGCCAATCTGATGATGCCTGTGACGGATCAAGATCTTGCTGATCTTAATTTCTCATTTCTTAACTGCTTTTCTACGCAAAAGACTGCTTCCTTCCCTCCAACGAATTATGATGGACCTTTCTCGGGATTGTCAGAGCAAATCCAGAGAGATCAATATGAACAGATTAAAATTCTTCTAGGAGAAAAATACTTTTCTGAACATTCCGATCCTCGGATTCGAAATGCAACCGGTTTTGTATTTATTCAGGAAATGACTACAGAAGAATTCTTTCAGCACGCACAGGAATTGAAAAGCCGTATCGAACTTCATCAGAAATAAAAAATAACAAATGGGTTCCCCGTAAAGGGGAACCCGGAAACGAACTAGATAGATTTTGTCGCTTTTAGTTGTTCAGTAAATTGTCGTATCTCTGCATTGAATTGTGTTACCGCTTTTTCATATCTCATCCACTTGTTGTATAAAGCATTTGCTTCTCCCTTTGGAACCGCTGTCAGTACTCTAACACCGGGCTTTCTTCTCTTTGGAGATTTTGTAGCACTCTTGATGAGTGAGATGCTATGTCGAATAGACTTTCGAATAGAATCCATTTCCCGCTTAATTTGATTTACAGAAGATTGAACACTACGGTTTCCATATGTGGAAAGCTTATTTAATAGTTTTCCCCACTTGGTCTTGAATTGTGCAATATGACGTTCCGTAGCCTGAAGTTTACGAAACGTTGCTGGGTCGATCTTAAACTGCTTAGATCCGGTTTTTGCCCATTTTGCCTGTCTCTGTACCTGCGTTTCTAACTTTCGAATATCACTTCCGACAGATTTCAAAGATTTAAGAAAATGATTTAGAAAAGAAATCACTTTCCCTCTTACATGATCCCGCAAGTAACGTAACAACTTTTGATTGTTTGCTTTTACGTTCTTCGGAACATTCGATGTTCCACGTAAAGATTTATTGATCTGCTGTAACGATCTTGTCAAATCATCACAAACAATATTTTTTCTTCTCAAACAACTCTTCATGCTAGTAGAGGCTCTCTGTAATTTTCTTGATACAGGATCCTGTCCACCATAACGATTTGTTCTTTGTTTAATTACTGAATCAACATTATGGATAAATCCATCAACCTTATTCTCATACACTACAGGAGCTATGAGATATTCACTCGCCCTAGCGGTATGGGACCATGGAAAACGTGCTAATGGATTTGGTGCTCTTTTTGTTGCTTGTTTACTCATCATTACCCTCCTCGGTAAATAATCAATTCGGATGAATGTTCTTTTCATTTCACCCTATCCCCTCCGATTCTCATATTTTTTAATTTCATTAAACTAATAGTTTATTTCATTTTTATAAGTATTGTTTTTTCGACTTTAAATCTGTTTAAACTGATTTAAAGTCGAAAAAAATTAACTATTAGTTAAGGTGTAAATAAGAAAGATTTGATCTTGAAATTTTCAATAGAACTTGGTTTTATTGATCTGAATGAATTTATTTGGGGAAATGAGATGTTTTTTTATCGATACATGGTGCCGGGGTTAGCAATACAGTCCTATATGATTGGAGATGAATCAACTAGGAAGTGTGCAGTGATTGATCCTGTGCGCGATGTCGATGAGTATCTGAGAGTTGCGGATAAAGAGAGGTATCAGATTACGGATATATTGGAAACGCATGTACATGCGGATTACGTGAGTGGGTCTGTTGAGCTCAAGAGTCGTTTGGACGGAAACCCTTGCATCCACTGTTCCGGGATGGGCGGAGAAGAGTGGATACCTTCCTATGCGGATAATGTTGTCCAGGATGGAGAAGAAGTGGTACTTGGGGAGGTTCGTTTACGTGCAAAGCACACTCCTGGGCATACACCTGAGCATGTGGTTTGGGAACTCATGGATGGAGAAGTTGTGCGATGGTTATTTACAGGAGATTTATTGTTTGTAGGGGATGTTGGTCGGCCTGATTTGTTGGGAGAAGAAGCGCAACAAACATTGTCTCATCAGCTGTACCATAGTATCTTTGATAAGATTTCCACTTTATCTGACTCTGTTGAAATATTTCCGGCGCATGGAGCCGGATCTTTATGTGGGAAGGCAATTGGGGGCACACCCTCGTCAACATTGGGAATTGAGCGTCAGCAGAATCAATCCTTGGTTCAGAAAGAAGAAGAGGAGTGGGTTGCTGATTTAATGAGTCAGATGCCAAAAGCGCCCACTTATTTTCCTCGCATGAAAAAAATTAACGTGCAAGGACCGGAAGTAATTGGAGAGACCTTGCCTGGACATCATCCGTTCAGTTCTCAGGAGGTTAAAGAGAAAAAGGAGAAAGGATGTGTCTTGCTGGATATTCGCTCCAAGGAGGCCTTTGCAGCGGCTCACATACCGGGCTCGATTAATATTCCTTTAGGTCCTTCCCTTTCGAATTGGGCCGGTTGGGTGATTCCTTATGAAAAGCCGATTGTGATTATATTAGACGATGTCGATCAGATGGAATCGGCAGTCATTGAGTTGCTTCGAGTAGGATTTGACGACGTGGCGGGATATCTTGAAGGAGGAATCTGGTCTTGGGAAGATGCAGGGCTTCCATTAGCTAGAATCGAAACCCAATACGTGGATGAGTTATCAGAACAAATAGAAAAGGATAAGCCGTTTATTTTAGATGTGCGTACCGATCATGAGTGGAGTGTTGGTCATATTGAGGGGGCACATCATATTCATGCAGGATTGGTTTCCGGATGTTTAGATATGGTGCCGAGGGATCAGCATGTGGCTGTGATTTGTGGGAGTGGATATCGTGCATCGATGGTTGCGTCAGTCTTAAAGGGTGCGGGGTATGAAGATATCTCGAATGTGCTTGGCGGAATGTCTGCCTGGAGAGAGAAAGGGTATCCTGTGGTGAAGTGAATAATTAATCTTACTCCGATTCGGTTGCATTGATTTCGCAACAACGTTTTCCGACACGAAGAATTTCCTCCGTAACTCCACGAAGATTATAGAAATACACGAAGAACTCCTCGACATCAGTTCTATCTAACTCTCGAGTCTTACGTGTTGTTCGAAAACGAAGAAGATCTTCATTCAGATAGGTAATCGAGTCACGTAAATCTGAAAAGGTTTCGACTTTTTCATCCGTGAGAACTTTTGAGAGTTGTTGAAATCCTTGATCAGTCATTTGAATTGTATTTTCCAGTTGTTCTCTAAGCTGTTTGTCGAACAGCTTTTCGATTCCTGTGTCTCGAAAAGTTTCGAGAACAATGAGAGAATCGAAAATACTTTCAAGTTGATCAATGATAGAATTCCATTCTTCAAGTCTTGAGGATCGAGAAAGAATTTCCAATTTAGAATCTTCCAAAAATTTTCTGTTTTCTTCCAGTAGTTTAATTATCTCTCTAAAAAGTCGATCAGAAAGTTGTTTATAATGTTTTGGCTCAGGTGAAATCTTCATTGAGAGTCTAAAATAGCGACGCAGCATCTGAGTAGTTTTAGCTAGGTTTTTCCGGAGTTGAGTAAGCGCCTGGGCGGGCCAGAAAGCATGGGCTACAATGACAGCAACCAGAATCCCAATAGTAGAATCCAAAAAACGGAAGAGGCCAAAGGTCCAGGGGCTGACCGTAGGACGTAATTCCCAAAGAAGCATGACTACTGCTGTGCTCATACACGCAATACGTATGCTCTCATTAATATTCATGAGAGAGCATATGATTACCGTCATAAAAATACTCATTCCCAAAGTGAGGATATGGAATCCAAAGATGGTAGTGAATAGCCCGCCGATGAAAGCTCCTACAGCGGTGCCCAGGAAGCGGACCCAGGCAGCACGATAAGTTCCTCCTAAATGAGCTTGCAGGACCACAAAAGTGGATAGAACGGCCCATGAGGAGCTGATCGAGGGATTGGGGTGCTCTAGCATTAGACTGAAGAGGTATCCTGCGATATAGCTCATGATCGCTGCTATGCCGGCTTTGGCTGCGATTTTGATTTCACATCTGTTGAGTATTGATTTCCAATATTCTACAGAATTTTGATTGTTGCTTTTGGTCATTTTGAAGCCCTATGCCACCCTAACTGTTTCAATATCAGCTTAGTTGATAAAGCTCAAGAGGAAGGGATTAAGACCCAAATTGGTGACACTCAGTACTCATTTTTGTATATAAGGCGTGAAGCACTCGATTCCTTTAACCGTTTCTGAGTCACTTCCTTCTGGGACCTCAACGAAATGTTCACACCCTTACTTTTGAACCGCGAAGGACGCGAAGGAACGCGAAGATTATAATATTGGTTTAGACTTGTCCCTATCTCCCTTTAACCGTGAAAGATCCACGGTTGATGGGTGAAATTTTATTTTTTTGTCATTTGAAAAATTCGGTCTAAAACAACAAGAAAATCTTCGCGTACCTTCGCGTCCTTCGCGTCCTTCGCGGTAAAATTTTGGGTCTGAGGATGTCGGAAGGACTAGAAATATAAATAACATTTCTCAGCACTTCTCCCGGTTCTGTGGTGATTTTTGGGATGTGACCCGAAAACAAACAGCCCCGGTTACTCCTTTTGCTGTAGAATCTCGAGAAATTCCCCGTTTTTTCTACTTAGGTAAACTTCAATAGCATCGATCTGAGTGTCGCATTTGGAAAGTACCTGTATTCTCGTATCTCCTTGTCTTCGTTCTGCTTCATCAAGAAGATCACAGATGATCTTGGGCTCTGTCTCACTCCACAATACTTGAACCTTTGCCGCAACGGGTGTTAATTCTGATTCACTCTCAATCCCTTCATCACACGCAACATCAATAAGTTCTTGCCAGCTTTTGATGGCAGAGCAGGTGAGCCCGGATTTGTCGTCATAGGTAGCTGCAATTGCATCTAATCCTTTTCGAGCATGTTGGAAGAGCCGTTCTACCTCTTCGTTATCTTGGGGTTTGTACAATTTTGCCGCAAAGGTGATGGCGTCTTTGATGATTGCAAGATCTTCGCGAGAGTCTCCTCTTATCGTCCTATGGAGCCACTGCCAGTTTACATAATCATTCTGAAATTCTGAAGGCTGTTGAATTTCAACTGAAGAACGATTAACTCCGATCCGCGTGTCAGGTTCTTTGAATCTCATGAGTGCTACCAAGGCAATAGTTGAGATCGGATCCACTGTGATCTTAAACTCTCCATCTTCCTGAACAGGAATTCTAGTTTCGGAAAATGAAGATGAAAGCCATCTAAATCCAGTATGTACTGTTCTTAATGCGGAAGCGGCGGAAGCGGCCGTAGCGAAAAATGCAGCCATTATTTTTCTCCTGAAAACATCTATGGATGTAATCTTTCATAATCGATGAAGGTGATTTTATGCAAGATTCCCTAATCTTACCATTTTGCGGAAGGTGGCATGGAGCATAAGATCGCATTTGGATTTCCTCCGGATTGGAATCCAAACTTCGTACCCCGATCATAAAGTAGATTGAATTCTACATAATGTGCACGTAATTTTGCCTGAAGATCCTGATCCTTTGTGGTATAGGAGGTCTCATTTCGCCGTTCATAAATCGGAATAATGGCATCCAGGAATGTATCCCCAACCTTTTGCCATAAAGCTAGATCCTGCTCAAAATCATCTGTATTGAAATGATCGAAGAAAATTCCTCCAACACCACGCTCCTTTTTCCAGTGGGGAATATAATAATACTCCCGGGCAGCCTGGAAGAATTCCTCATAATAAGAGCCGGTGGCCTCTTTTGCCACACGATGAAAGTGGGCAGTATCTTCTTCATAAGGAAATCCCATCGGAGTGAGATCATATCCTCCACCAAACCAGTGACCTTTAGCGGTTTCAATATAACGGATATTCATATGTACCGTAGGGGCATGCGGATTTTTCATGTGAGTGATTAAACTCACTCCGGTTGCAAAGAAAGGGCCATGCCCATCTTGCATGGGGAAAGTGTCACCTGAGACTCCGGACCAATTGACTGCGGCTTTTTCAAAAACATCCCCACGTATCACAGAAATTTCACCCCCACCACCGGAATGATGGTTCCATGGAGTTCGTTCAAATCGATTGTCTGAGCTTTCAAGTCTCTCAAATCCGGAGATAATGCGATCTCGCAGAGATTTCAAATATGTTACGAGCATCTCTCGTCTTTGTGTCGTGTCAGCTTTTAGTGTCATAATCTAAATGTGTGTGCCAATGTCTTCAATAATAGGTTTTTCCAATTTCTTATAATCTTGGAACCTCAGTTTTACAACATCTGTATGCGTCCCTGCATTAAAGCAAATGTCTTCATCTTCTTCCAAAATTTTGTCGCAATATACTGGAATTCCATATAAATGTCCAAATGGAGGTTCTGCTCCTACATCATAGTCAGGAAATAATTTTCCAATCTCTTCTTCAGATGCTAACGAAAGATCTTCGCATTTGATCAAATTTTTCAGCTTTTCAAAATCAATCAGATGAATCGCCGGTAAAACACACATAATAAAATCTCCATCTGCCTTCACAATCACAGATTTTACCATCTGCTTACCCGGAACATGCTCTGTCCCCGCAACCTCTTGCGCAGTAAATACGGCAGCATGCTCAGAACTTTCAAACTTCACAGACTCACTTTCTAGGTACTCTTTAAGTTGCTGTGCCATAGCCATAATATCCTCTCCTTGTTTGTGTGGATATACAGACATCGACGTCCGCATATCATGAATTAACTAACTTCCTCTGATCATCCCCTCATGACGGAAATAACCGACTCAAGCCCTTATTTTTTCACGACTCATCCCATTGAAATTAAGTCATTTATAAGGTTGTTATCCGTCTATCTAAACTCTATAATAAGCCTTCAAATATTAAGTTGTCAAACTGAGTGGGTGTAATGGAAATCAGAAAAGCTACGTATTTATCAGACGTAACATAGGTGATATGTTATTTAATTTGATAGAGATAGATTTTTGTGTTGTAGAGGTCGTTGATGGTTTTTGATTGTATGGGAGATCGGCCTGTCAGAGCGAAGGTATTTGAGAGGATCCATGTTCCCGGTTTGAGCTCCTTTTTGAATTTAGTGTTAAGTTTTTGCATTGCCCCCGGGTAGAGGTAGCAGACGATGCATTGTGCGTGGGAGAGATCTGCATGGAAGAAGTTTTGGAATTGGATGGAGAGGTTTTTTCTTGGTTGGATGAAGAGGCGTAGTTTTGAGAAAAGGAATGGGACGGGCGAGTTTTCATAGGCGGTCACTTGGCATTGCGGAAGTTTTTTAGCTATAGAGAAAGCGAGGGTTCCCCATCCGGATCCAAGTTCTAGAATATTGCCATTGAGGTTTTGGGGAAGTAATTCCAGGATATTTTTTTTTGCTTTGGGTGTAGATGGCATGGGAGTGATTCCGTTGCGGATGGACCAAAAGACGATAGAAAGGGCGATTGCCAGGAGGATAAAGGTGAGGACTAAGGGTAGCATCTTGTTTCCTATCTCTGTTTCTGTTAAAGATAATTTTTTCACAGATAGGAGATTTGGTCTATGCCAAAGTTAGATGTTGATGATCAGGGAGTGTCAGATCGGATTGAGGAATTGGTACGGGATTGCGGAGGAGATCCAGAGACGTTTCAGGGAGATTTGATCAAGCAGCAGATACAGACAAGTTTGAAGCTCGTCCAAGAGGGGCATGACCTTGGGCAAATCAAACTGATCACAAGGTCCTTTAAAGAGATGAGATATGCCTATCGAATATTTAATCAGTATCCGAGTAATCGCCGAGTGAGTATTTTTGGGTCTGCCCGAACAGCAGAGGATCATCCTGATTATCGAGCAGCCAAACAATTCAGTATCGGGATGGCAGAAAAAGGATGGAGTTGTATCACTGGCGCTGCAGATGGAATCATGAAGGCGGGATTAGAAGGGCAGCCGGAAGAGAGTTTTGGATTGTCGATTATGTTGCCCTTTGAAAACCCTTCAAATACTTTGATTGATGGTGATCCCAAGCTGATCAGTTTTCGATATTTTTTCACCCGCAAACTGATGTTCATGAGTCATTCGGAAGCGCTAGCGGCTTTTCCGGGTGGATTTGGTACCATGGATGAGTTGTTTGAGATGTTGACATTGATTCAAACCGGAAAGGGAAATATCATTCCAATCGTTCTAGTTGAGGGGAAGGATGGCGTGTATTGGCATCATTGGGAAATCTATGTGAAGAAAAATCTTTTCCAAAATCATATGGTGAGTCCTGATGATAAAAACCTGTATTATATAGCACCATCGGTACGTCATGCGATCGATCATATCGAAAAGTTTTATCATAACTATCATTCGAGTCGATATGTGAGAGATCTTTTTGTCATTCGATTGAAACGAGAATTGACGGATGAACAAGTCGAGGATTTAAACCGAAAATATTCAAAGTTACTCGAGTCAAAAAGGTTTATCATGAGCGATCCTCTTCCCGGAGAAGATGATCACCTAGAGCTGCCACGGCTTGTCTTTCATCATACTCGTCGTGATTATGGGCTATTGCGTGCACTTATCGACGAAATTAATTCTTACTCTTGAGTCTGCTCGCAGCACTCCAAAGGTAAGCCTCAAATTAGCCCTAGTCCCACTTCAGAAAATTTTACAGGATATACAGGATAGGACAGGATATACAGGATAGGGCGGGCTAGAAATAGACAGGAGAGAAATGCAACGGGATAGAACAGTGTAGTTTTGTTTTAACGGGAAATGTATCTTTTCGCTGATTGTCAATACGCAAAACAACTCTAGAGTAATGATCGTATCCTGTTGCAATCCTGTCCTATCACATTACATTTCTCACCTGTCTATTTCTAGCTCGCCCTATCCTGTATATCCTGTCCTATCCTGTATATCCTGTAAAATAAAGATGATGCACGTCTAACCTTTCTGTGCCTCTGTGGTTATTTTTGGGTGCGATGTCAACACGGGTTCATTTGACGCTTACCTCCAAAGTGCTTCGCGCGAATTTCGGAAAAAGCGTGAAATGCTTACAAACCTAACACAAGCAGGTGCTTTGTGGTCTTTGTCGCTGAGTGTCTGCGTGTTGCATTTGGATCATCTCCTTCAGGCGAAATTCTAGATACTCTTGAGTATAAACAACCCAAGATTGACAGAACTTCTTGAGGGTCATTATGGAAATAGATCCAAGACTTGATTTTTCCTCAATTAAATCACGGGAGCTCTCCCGTAATCTTACCGCTGAATTCCAGTTTCCCGATAATAAAGCCTGTTGAATCATGGTCTCCAGAAACTGATATGTGCTAAATGATTGAGGAGGTGAGACTTGCACTTTTCCTTTATGTGATTGGACTAACATCTGATAGGCAAGCCTTAAAGCATTCACTCTTCTTTTTGAAGAGGTGTTTTTTTGCAAAAGCTGGTGAATCAGCATAAGTCTTCCGCAATCTTGAAATGAAGTGAAATCCATTTCATCTTTCACTTCTTGCAAAATAGAAGTGATTTTTTCTAGAAATTCTACTTGAGAGCCTTGAAAAGATTCAAATTTTTGCATGTTAAGTCCTGGGTATAGTGTCTATCTTGTGTAATCAAGAACACTATAAAATATTTTAATATTATTTGTAAAATTTTAATTTGCATTCACAGAATTCTCTTGTATATTTAGCTCTGATGACCCAGAATGGGGTTTAATTTAGACTTAGAAATCATAGGAGTGACCAAGTGAGAAAACTGATAGAGTACATTCTTCTCTTTTTATTTAAGCTAGTGCTTTCGGTGAGATATCGTGTGACAGTGAAGGGGTTAGAGAAGTTGGATCAGAAGACTTTGCATAAACCCGGGGGAGTGTTGTTTATTCCGAATCATGCTGCGATTTTTGTAGATCCCACCTTGGTTGCTTTAGCAATATGGAAACAGTATCCGATTAGGCCGATGATTGTGGAGTACATGTATTATACGCCTATTGTGTATCGATTGATGAAGTTTTTGAATGCGTTACCGGTTCCGGATTTTGACACTTCGAGTAATACGTTGAAGAGGAAGAGAAGTGAGAAGGTGATGCAGACCGTTATCCATTCTTTGGCTGCGGGGGAGAATTTCCTGATTTATCCTGCGGGACGTTTAAAGAGTTCCAGTTTGGAGGTGATTGGCGGATCTTCTGGTGTTCATCAGATTGTGCAGGCGGTTCCTGAGGCGAACGTTGTTTTGGTGCGCATTAAGGGGCTTTGGGGGAGTAGTTTCTCCAGAGCATTGCTTGGGAAGACTCCTCCTATGATGTCGACTATTTGGAACGGAGTAAAGATAGCGTTGAAGAATTTTATTTTCTTTACACCGAAAAGAGAAGTGATCATTGAATTTGAACCGGTTCCAAAAGATTTCCCAAGAGAGTTGCCTCGTTTAGAGTTTAATCACTGGTTAGAGCGTTGGTACAACACTCCGGATGGTTTGACAAAACAGGAAGGTGAGTTACCGGGGGACTCTCTTGTATTGGTTTCCTATAGTATGTGGAGGGAAGAATATCCGGAAGTCTATCGTCCACCTGAAGCAAAACCGGAAGACATGGAAGAGGTTAAGGTTTCTGAGGATGTCGAGAAGAGAATTTTGGACAAATTAGCTGAGTTGACCGAGCATAATAGTGAGGACATCAAGCCCGAGATGAATCTTTCGACAGATATGGGTCTGGATTCCCTGGATATTGCGGAGATTTCTGCGTTTTTACAGGATCAATTTGATGTTGAGTCTGTTCCGGTGAATGAAATTGATACGGTGAATAAGCTTTACGGTTTGGCTTCCAAACAGATTATTGTGCAGCGAGTGGTAGAAGAAGAAGAGCACAACATGATTGAGTGGCGAAAGGAGATAGAGCGTTTCCGAGCTCAGGTCGCGCATGGCGATACTATGCCTGAGGTGTTTCTACATAATTGTGAGCGGATGGAAAATAAGGTTGCCTGTGCGGATCAGCGTTCAGGGGTAATGACTTATTCTCAGATGAAATTACGAGCAATTCTTCTAGCGGAATACATTCGTCATCTTCCCGGTGAATATATTGGAATCATGCTTCCCGCAAGTTCTGCAGCTTATCTAACCATCTTGGCAACTCAGTTGGCGGGAAAAATCCCTATGATGGTGAATTGGACGGTTGGTTCACGTCACTTGAATTCGGTGAAAGAGGTGTCAAAGGCGGAGGTGATTCTATCTTCCTGGGCTTTTGTGGATCGATTGAAGAATGTTAGTCTAGAAGGAATTGAAGATAACTTAGTTATGCTGGAAGATGTGCGGCGTGAGCTCTCAATATTTGCGAAAATTCGCGCTTATGTCAGATCTAAGTATAGCACTAGGTCTCTTCTTAAATTGTTCCATATAGATCAATTGGAGAAAGAATCTCCTGCTGTACTACTCTTTACCAGTGGAACTGAAAGCATGCCGAAGGGAGTTCCTCTTTCTCATCATAATATACTTTCGAATCAGCGTTCTTGTTTTGAATCGATCGATCTTTATTCAGACGATGTGGTTTATGGAATTCTTCCTCCTTTTCATTCCTTCGGATTTACCATTAGTGGTCTTATGGGGCTTCTTGCCGGAGTAAGGGTCGCCTATTTTCCTGATCCAACCGATGGTAAGGGAATGGTTAAGGGATTTGCGAAATGGGGAGCTACGGTCATGTGTGGTGCTCCGACATTTATTAAAGGGTTGCTTAAGGCTGCGAAACCGGAACAGTTAAAGACTATGCGTCTTTGTGTGACAGGAGCAGA
>Ga0233413_10000537_pt1 | contig 18128 bp, 14 predicted proteins | sample Na_anoxic_6_MG_FD_189019 | JGI IMG/M metagenome (GOLD analysis project Ga0233413, IMG submission 189019) | Seawater microbial communities from Saanich Inlet, British Columbia, Canada - Na_anoxic_6_MG | ecosystem: Environmental > Aquatic > Marine > Inlet | place: Canada: British Columbia... | reverse complement strand
TTTAGTTGAATCTTGCTATCGCTTTCAACCCATGCGTCATAATTACTTGCGTTAAGGGGTGTAGCTACGCCTCCGTTTACCCACCCCATTGAATTTACATCAGCCACGGGGGTTGCGTATGCTTTGCCTTGTGTGTATTTAGGCAAGTCCATGTAACCCTGAAACCATGTTGAGTCATTTATAGGTTGACCAGAACCCCATGCAGTTAGCCCTGCAGACTTGTCAACTGTTCCGTCAGGCAACACTCCATTGTCAACTAAGTTAACGATTTCTTGAGCTGTAAGATTTTCTTGACTCGTAGTACCATCTCCTCTCGAAATAAACATAGCAAATCTATTTGTTGCGCCCCCAACCCCTATGGCTACTTTAGCTTCAGATGCCAAATCATTCTTAACCGTAGGTGCGTCTGCGCCAAACATACCAGTGGTAGTCATAGTTCCTCCAGCTGTTGTCATGTAGGCAGCTTTTATATCATCGTTAGTCGCTCCAGCACCTATGTCCTCCAGTGCTGGAACAGTATCATTATACAATGTAGTTGTCATTCCACTAAAATACCTATTAAACATTCGAGCCTTAGACCCTCTTCTTGTTGATGGTGCAGATTCCTTACCTACGTATTTAACAAATTCTTTAGATCCTATTTGAGCTGCTGCATATTTCTTGGTTTCCTCTATCTGCTCAGCACTATATACTCCAGACGAAAATAAAGCATCAACTGCATCATCTATTCTTGTTTTACCTACGGTCTCCATGTACGCCTGAGTGAAAACACCATCTTTGTCTATAAAGTCGCTAGACTTTTCACCTGCTATCCCTGTTTCTACACCATCCATGTAGTTTTTTCTATCTTGAGCGGTTGCCTTCATGAGGTTTTCCATGGCTTCCCCTTGAAAATCTGTCATCAAATTTTTAAACTCCCTTCCCTCGATTGAGGCTACTTCTCTAAGTATGTCTCTACGAGTAAAATCATCCAAATCATAACCTGATGTTTCAGGATCAAGCAGAGAATTTATCAAATTTCTGTCATTTTTTTCATAGTAAACATCTCCAACTTTAGAAAACTCACCCTTACCCGTTGTTGTCCTTCCTTTTATAAAGTCGTCATATCTGTCGGCTTGGTTTAATGCTTCGTTTATTGTTCTTCCTAATTTTACCTGTTCGTTTAATTTAGCCTTAGCCTCGCTTGTTAATCTTCCATTCTTAAAATTATCCTTATTGGATTGGATTTCGTTTATTAAATCATTACTTGATTTTTCATATTCATCCCTATATTGTCTCCTTACCGTAGGCATATCAGGAAGACCATCAGCGCCAGTTTTTACGCCGCTTTTAGAAGCTGCAGCTAACGCTCTTTTTCTAGCATCATATAGGCCCATAGGAGCTAAAACTCCAGCACCTGTATATATTGTTCTACTTCCAATTATTTCTCCAGAGCTAGTACCCACACCTATAGATCTACCTACTTGAGGGTAATAATCTTGAGGTTTTAAAACAGGATTAGCATACTCAAAATACTGTTGGTCTGCTTTAATTTGATTATTATACATGCTTGCTGCAGCTGATGCCTGACTAGAAGTCATTCCTGATACGTCTGGAGGAGTTGCACTACCTGTAGTGGGTATACCATATCCAGCCTGGGCCCCTCTTGTAAACATGCTTTTTTTGTCTTGGTTATTTAAAGCTTCAAACTTTAGAAGTCTATTAGCGATATCATTATCGCTTACACCGTACTCCTTCATGTTCTCAGCTATTCTTTTTTTAAGAATCTTTGACACATGTTTTCCTTTACCAAATTTTTTATCAGCCTTCTCTAAAAGGTCTTTAGCTTTAAGACCTACTCTATTCCTTTCATTTTTATTAGACATCGATTCAAGCGCACCTTTACCCGTTTCTGATAAATTACCTCTTTCGTATACGCCTTCAATTCTTCTATTAAATCTTTTACTTTTTCTTTTTGAAGGTGGATTTTCAATGTCAGACCTTTCATTAAATATTTTTACAATATTTTTTTCGTCTTTTTTTAATTGTTTTTCTTGTTTTACGTTTTCTTTTGTTGTTTTATTTTTTTGTTTATTTTTTAAGGCTTGGGATTTTTTTGTTTTTTTTAATTTTTTTTTATACTCTTTTTCAGATATGCCTCTAGGAGCTGGAACATCTTCTTGAGCATCTAATTCTGCTTGTTTTTCTTCTTTCTTAACTCTTTCTTGGTCATTTTTTATTTGTTGCAACACTTTTTTTTGTTGCGCAGAAGGCTCAGACCCTGTAATGTCTTTACCTCCTTTAGATAGTGTTTCGTCCTGAGCATCACTGTATGCTCCAGATTTCTTGGTTACCGAAGTTATTTTATTTGCACTTTTTTCTTCTGCTATTCTCTTGTTGTAAGCCTCTAGATTTTGAGCGTCTTTAGTTTTTTCTTTATCATTAGACGCAGGGGTTATGGTCAACCCTGTTTTTTTGTCAACAATATCTTTAGAGGAAGAATTCTTTCTTTTATTTTTCCTTTCCTGTCTTCTTTTTTTTCGCTCTTCGTTATTTTGTTTTGCCATGGTATTTTTATTGTTATAAGCCTATAGCCGATATTAAGTCTGTTAAACCTTGCGTATCTATACCATCTCCTTTAGAAGAATCTTTGCTAGATCCTAATCCTGGGTTTGATTTAGGACCTATTGATGCTAGTAAGTTTTGAGCCCCTGACTGCATGTTAGCCTCTGCCCTTGCAGACATTCTATCACTTCTTAATAAAGATAAGTCTCTAGAAACGCCAGCCATTCTATTTGCCTGTTGCTGCTCTTGAGCCATAAGTGCATTTGTTTGTTGCCCATATGTAGATGCTAAGTTTTGCATGGCTTGAGACTGTAAAGCTGCAATTTGCCCAAGATTACCTCTTCCTCCAGCTTGAAACATATTTCTGCCGAATGATTTGCCCATCTGACGTATAGCAGCCCTATCTGCAGATCCAGCAGTTCCTGTCTCTAATGCTCTTCTTCGTCTTCTAATGGACTGAAGCATTTGTCTTTCCATTACGCTTTCTGAAGGAGGAACTAAAGCGTCTGCTTTCTTTCTCTGTATCGTTCCAGCTATAAGTTGACCAACTCCCATGTACTGACCTATCTTTCTTCCTTTTTCGGATTCCATTTTTTGACCAATAGCGTTTATAATCCCTAGACTCATAGTATTATTTTTATCAAATTTAACAATTATTTCAATTCCTTATATTGTACTGACGTTGAAGTTACAAAGAAATCCTCGTCTGTTTCGCTTACAATTTTAAAAATCATGACTCTTCCCTGCTGTCTGTAGTAAGGGAAAAGAGTTCTTCTTGGTATATAGCACTCATAGCCATGATAGTCTTTTATGCTTAACGGAACAGCATCAGCATCTACTACGTTGGTATAATTATCTCCTATGTAGGATTGATAATCGTTATAAAAGAATATTTTACTTGGCTTGCTATTTGAATTTACTCTTATTCTTATAAATTCTTTTTCGTATATAATTTCAGCATCCGAAACCCCCGTCAGATAACACTCTATATTTTGACCGTCTATCTGATTTCCAACACCTAACTTATAGGTCACTCCATCCTTCATTCCGTATAGGTCGTTTCCTACATGTAAATACTTGTCGTAAACATAAGAACTCTGACATTGGAGAGCCTCCTGCTGAACCCCATATATTAATGTATTACTATTTTCTTGCCCTGGTCTGTCTTGTATTGCGGACATTATATATTCTTTATTAAGAACATTAAATCCTCCTGCCATTTTAGCGTTTATTCCTTGACCTATTATTGGATTGAATTTTCTGTTTAACAACTCAAAAAACCCTGTTCTTGCTATCTCCACAAGCTTATTACCTGAAAAGGCATAAGCAGATATTCCATTGGCAAAAAATATAGCATTTGAATATTCAGCCCAGCTTCTCCAGGTTTCATCTTCCATACCAATAGTCTGATCTATCCACAATTGATTAAGGATTCCTCCCACATCTGAACCGACTGTAGCTAGTTCATTGGCATTTATCTCATGAATAACTCTTTTATCCACAAGTAGCAAGCAAACACCGTTGTTAGTAAATGCATATAAGTTGTTACCTTTGTCGTTAGATAATGCGCTCCAAGCAAACTTAATTTCACCTGTATTGTCTGATATATCAAAGTAGTTATTCGCGGGGAAGGTTCTTACCCCTGGGGCGTTCTGAATGTTTATAGGCCTCCTTAAAGACCATATAATTCTAGTACAAAATTCATTTTGCTCCTCAAACCCAACAGTAGGGGTTGTAGTGTATATATTTGTAGTCTGAGATTTTACATAGTCTAAATTGGTGTTATTTTCACCCATTTTAAATCTAATACCACCTAACTGCCAAAGATTCCACTCATATCCAAAGTCAGAAAAATACTGAGGAACAAGATTGTTGTCATTTTGAAATGCTGTTACATCAGCTGGATCGCTAGTATTCCATTTATGAGGCCTTGGTATATAATTTATTAATGGATAATATTGGTCGCTTACAGCCTTATCTGGAGCCTCAACATTAAAAGCAAAAGAAAGATTATATCTAGTTTCTGCGGTCCACATAGTAACAAGCTGCCTTATACATGCTGGATTAGCACCAGACCCAGTATACATTTCTAGATTATAATCTTCATATCTCCAAGGATTAGAGTTTTCCCAAAGTCTCCAAGAATCCTCAACTCCATAAGACTTTAGCGGCCAAGAGCAACCCATTCTAAATTCATTATCAGCAAATAACCACCCTCCATCTGTTCTTGATGGTTCACCGTTGTTTTCGTAGTTATTATCTATAGGGGCCCAAGTAGACTCATTTATATATGTATCTCCTCCAAACACCCTAACAGGTATTCTTTTGTCGTACTTTACATAAACTTTCGTTCCTAAAGCTGGAACTGTATAAGCTGTGTACCCTACCTGGTCTACAAAATTTAATTCAAAGGTTCTACAAACACCATCAACATCTCCTCCTATTTCTGTACTGGTATAGATACCATATATTGTTTCCCCTCCTGTTAAGGTTGGGTCGCTATAACCTGCCCCTGCTCCAGCAACTAAACCATTAAGTATTGTAGTTACATCTCCAGGCGCTTCAAACTCTACGTTCATCCATCTTTGCTCATTACCTTCTTGGTCTTCTACAAAAACAAATCTTTTAAGCTGATTGTAAACACCACCAAAATCACCATAAGAAAGCTCAGGTATACAATCCTCCCATCTTTCTGATACAAGCGGAGCATTTTGTGTAGATAATCCATTAGACTCTAAAATAAGTGATTTGAATTTTACATAGTTACTTCCATATTTGTACTGAGTAGTATTTCCTGGATTTATGTCTACATCTCTAATTATATTTATTATATAAAAAGGCTCCCTCCAATCGCTAGGACCATCGTCAGATGCATCATTTCCAGTTGAAAGACTTTGAAATTGTTTTTCATATATGTCAGCGTCTACTGTTACCTTAAAGTAAGACTGTCTAGTTGAGTTAGTTGTGGTTTCTTGAAATCCAGTTATTGAAAACTCTTTATTTCCTGTACCTTGATTTGGAAACTCAGAAGAAAGACCTGCAGTTGTTTTCGCTCCATATCTTCCATAAGCAGGATATATCATTTCTTGAGGGGCAGGTTCAAAAGAAGTATTATCTCTTATGCCGCTATATTGTGATATTCCTGGATTCATTTTTTCCCCATCAGGAGTAAATGGAGCAGCTGTTCGATACTTCTCTCTTAATACTCTAGCATAAGTAATCATATCCACCCCTCTCCTTCTGCTATCAAGCTCTGGCTTAAACCATGAGAATGGTTCTGTAAAGTACCCTAATGGGGAAACAAGCTGTATTTTATATGAACCAAAGTTTCCGTTAAGAAGGTCTGTAGCAATATCTGGATAAAGCAACTCTAAATCGGGAAAGTATGCCCAAAATTCATCACGCTCTTTATAAGTATCTGTAACGCCTGAAACAGATGGATACAAACTATAGATGCCAAGACCTTGAGCTACAACTTTTTGAGCAGGATCTGTTTGAACTACAGAAAACCCATCTGCCCAATTTGGATAAGAATCTATGCCTTTAAATGCAGCACCTTGAGCGAAATAATCCAAACCAAATCCAGGAGGGGAGTAATCAAACTGATTAGAGCTAGGGTTGTTACTAGGTGGATTTATCGTGTCGCACTTTGATGTAACTAAATATTTTATATCGTTGTTTGAATCATTTTGAGAAACAGGACTGAAAGAATCCGTTGGGTCACTACCACCGTCCCTATAGTCATATAAGTATTCAGAACCTGCTAACGCTTCTTTTGAGACAGCGTTGGATACATCAAAAACTTCGTGAGTATATGAAACTTCTCCAGTTGTTCCTGGAGCTCCAGGACCACTACCTGTGTCTGTTCCTGAATTAGCACATCTTACAACACCCTTGTATGATGTATTGTTTGTGTCCGTGCTAGTCTCATCTCTTCTATTTGGGAACTCAAAATTCTCTGCTCCCGTTATTTCCTTTGCGTATGACGCATTATTTTCTTTGTCGAATAGCACAACACCAAAGCCAGTCTTTTCGCCTCTCATATTTGATTTATACATTGCTGCATTGTAAACATGCTTATGTCCTGGCTTACCCATGTTCTCTATAGTTGGGAATATGAAGTTAGATCCACCATAAAATGTAAGATCAGCATCAATATCTTTAGAGTTATAACCTATATTCATTAGGTATAGTCTTTCATTGAAATATCTAACTGACTTAGCTCTTTTTACTGATGAATAAGTATTTGTTTGTTCCTGTAAATCTAATATTTCAGAATCAACATAAGAAGCTTCTGCTCTATCTAATACGTCTATAACATTCATGCCTAAATTAACAGGAATGCTAGCTATAATTTCAGAAACAGGAGCTACTCCAATTGCTGCCCCAGAGTTCCAAGAATCTCTTCTTAGTTCTAAGAATGTAAAAGATAAGCCTGCGTTGTCATATCTTAACTTTATATGGTTCCCGTATATAGTTGATGAAGTTATATCGGGCGCACTAGAAAATGTTCTAGAGTGAGGAAACTGAGGTTGAAACTGATTGCTATTGTTTCTAACAACAGGTATAAGTTCTGTTATTGGAGAAAATCCAGTTCTTTCTCCTGCTTCATCTACAAGTCTATAAGAATAAGAGTAACTACCGACACATAGTCCACTTGTACCTATAGTAACATCATACCCTGTTGTTGCTGCAACTTGCTTAATAAAAGCAGGTTTATATAATGACGCTGATGGTTGTATAGTAAAAGACTCTATCTGAAAATCCTCAAAGTATTTAGGAGTACAAGCCGCCACTTCGCTGCCATAATCTAACCCACCGTTAAGCATAATGTCCTTCAATGAAAATACCATTGGAGGGGTGTTATTGTTTGTTATGTATATCTCGCCTCCAGGACAGTTTTCGTTTTTGTCATACTGAAGCGGATGCTCTACATCTATAGGAAAGTTTTCGCTATATAAAACAATCTTGCCATTCACTCTCATAAATGGATACTTGTTGTTTATTGATGGTGTTTTAGATGCCCAAATCTCAACTATGTAACCATTTATTTCTTGAGCCATCATACAGTCGTATGAATCGTCTAAAGTTATAGAAGGAACGGTTAAGCATCTATTATCTACAAGTGGATATACAGAAGACTCTCCTTTTATCTTTTTCTTTGCAAAGTTATCCCCATCCATAGAAACACTACGCATGTTTAATGCATCAACATGGTCTCCATCTTTTGAACCTCCCAAGAACTCTTTGTTTTGATCTGAGTTTATTCCTTTTTGATATGTCTTAGCGTCTTGCTTATGGCTTTTTCTCATTTTTCTTTTTGTATGGTAGTTTTTTGTTTAGGTAATCTCTCCTATCTTCACAACCGCAATCATCACCTAAAGCAAATTTAGCGATTTTATCTATTGTTGTCGCTTTGAGTATTCGCTCTAAAGTATCTCCTACCCCTCTATCCTTCATTAGTATTTACCTCTTCTGCTTTTAGGGGAGCTCTTTTTAGATCCACCTTTACCTGCCCAAAGGTTCTTACAAGCCCAATAAGACGCTGTAAGCTTAGAAGTTCTAGTGCTACACTTGTGTCTAGCTTTGAATGATTTTCTAGCTGCAGATGAATAGTTATGTCCATACCCTTTCGCACCAAAGTGAATTATTTTTTCCCTGCCACCCTCACATGCTTTAACCATTCTTTTTTTGCCTGGTCTTGTTGAACTTCTAGGCTTATTACAGGCCATTTTACTTTTATCTACTCGAGTTGCCATATTATCTTTTTTTGCCTTTATGTAATCCGTGACTAGCGTGCTGCTTTCCTTTTCGCGTTGCAGCCCTTTTCTTTTTGTTAGCAGAGGCAAGCTTCTTTCTTCCTGATGCCGTACTCTTTAGCTTGCTTATAGTTTTGGAAGGCGCATAAACTTCACCTGTATCTTTTGACTTTTTACCGCTAGGAGTTCTCCATTTTTGTTTAGTCCATTTCTTTAAGCTATTCTTTGAAGACTTCTTTCCAGAATATCCTCCTCCTGCTTTTTTGTAAGCAAGAACAGCTAACTGAGCCTTACGAGCGGACCACTGTCCTGGCCTACCTCCTTTGCTTCCTGCCTTGATTCTAGATTTAATTCTATTCCAAAGCGCTTGATTTTTCTTTTTAGCTATAGCCATTACTTGTGATACATTGAGCTTATATACTCTTCCATAGATTCTTTTTCTTGAGAATCCATAGCTTTAATTCTTTTCCTTGCCTTGTTCCAGCTTCCGTTTCTTAAATCGTTTAATCTACTAAAAGAGTCGCTCCATAAGCTTCTAAATGTTCTTGGGTCTCTAGATTTCATTGCATTGTAAAATCTCTCTTCCACATAATCAACCACAGCTCTTTCAAAAAATCTGGGTATTACAGGCATGTCTCCGTTCTCTACGCCCATTCCGTTGTATACAACTCTTATATTGGCATATCCCTTACATGTTTCACTTAACATTAGCAATCCATTCATAACGTTGTAATAGTATTTTGGACCATAAAATCCACCAACGTTTCTATTGTATATTCTCTGATTTGGCTGAAACAAGTCTCCAGGATTACTTCCATCATCTTTCACTTTGGCGGTGTATCCTCCTCCGCTAGATGTGTTATTAAAAAGTCTTTTCCAGTAAACAACCTGACTGCTTTCTGGCTCGCATATAGTGCCACTATAAAGATATATCTCTCTTATGTTAAATACGTTTTTAGGCATAGGTATTTGACATGACTCTGGAATTTCTATGTCTTGTTGTATTTTTAGCCAAAAAGTATCAAAAGAAAGCTCTTGCATAGCATCCTGTATCCTAGATACATACCATCCTTTAGAGAATCCTTTTTTATATTCAGCATCGTTAACAGTCGCTGTAACGTCTGCTAATATGTGGTCTATTGATACAAAGTCGTTAGCATTCATTATTTTTATTTTTGAGCAGTTTGAGGTAATTTAGGTCTTCCTACGTAGCTTGGCGTTGGAGGTTCAGTTTCATCAGCTCCATCGTTTGTCGTCTCTTCAGGAACCATCATTATGAATTTACCTAACTGAAGAACACCTGTTATAAGGTCTTGTATTAGTTCATCTGGAAGAGGTATATCTGCGTCTAAATCGCAAATTTGTCTAGGGTCTATACTTGATTTAACCGCTAACTCTACAGTTTTTACAGGAGCGCACTCGACTCCTAATAGATAAAGTCTGTTTACGTCTACACTATCTGCCCTGTGTCCCACTCTATAGAAGTATGGGTTTTTAGCAGAAGGCTTAGTGTATTCATCCATGTATAGCTGTTGAACAGCTCCAACACTTGTTCCTTGAAACCAAACCTGTGCAAAAGCAGGGCCTGCACAATCGCAAGTTTCCTCATTGTAAGTTATGTATATGATGCCTCCGTTATTAGGCAAATCCATTACTTGAACGGGTAGATCTATATACTTTCTGCTTTTGGTGTCTTCTTTTACAGTTACAGAAGAAAAGGTAGAGGTAAACAAATCAGAATTCGTTGCTAGTTGATGCTGAACTCTAAGTTTGTTTGCGAATACAGATACCCAAAATAAAACTTGATTTATAGTAAAATCAGCATCATCGAATGATGCGTATAAATTCTTTTGTATGTCGTATGCAACGTATCTGTATGTCATCTTATAATACTGTTAATAGTTGTTGTATATCGTTATTTGTAACTCCGTATATGGTTGTTTGGTCGCCTTGCTTATATGCTATGTAGTTTAGAGCCTTGTCAAAAAGCAACTGAAATACACTGTTTGGAAAATCTATTTGCTGAGATAATGAAGTTATATCGTCTGGTTTCTTAGCCCAAAAAACTGTAACTTTTCCATTTTTTACGGTAGGTCTTATTTCTATTTCCTGAGAAGTTTCACCCCTAGAAACACTTCTGTAGTTTATAGGCTGTAGATATGAATAAAGTTTTAACTCATCACATATTTGGTCTCCTTCGTATCCTGCTTCCGTAGGGTTAAACAGGCCGTCAGTCCAAGATTCAATACTAACTCTTTTACATGCATTTAATGAAGACACATGTATTAAATCACTCAAATGATAACTTCTAGTGTTGTCTGGGGTTGCAGGAGGTGCGCCTCCATTAGACTCTGTTGTTGGTAAAGCCATTACAGCTAATACTGTCCATACCTCAGTAGGAAAAACATCTAAAGACACTCTAGAGGTGTTACTTGTACGAAACACCCCTGAGTATGATAATTCACGAAAGAATTCCTCCCCAATCTTGTTTTCACCAAAAGCAGAATTTACAACGGCAGTAAGCCATTTCATCGCAGCATTTATAGATGGTATATAATCCAAATCATCTCTGTAGTGATCTGAATTTTCCGCATCTAATGCGAATGCTAATTGGTCTCTTAAAGATTGGGCAGTAAAACTCATTATGCTATTTTTCCTTCTGTTACACTTCTACCCTTGCTATCAAGTACAGATTCTCTTAATCTTTGATTTAAGATTCTCTCGTGCTGATCTTGGGATTTTTTTGCTAATATTTCTGAAAGCTCTCTTCTCATTTTTTCAGGACTCTGACTAACAGATATTCCTTCTTGTTTTGCTCTAGCCACAATCTGCATATCAGAAAGCCTAGCTAAAGACCTTTGAGCTTCTACCATTTTATGAGCCCACGAAGAATCTACATTCATAGCATTTTCCATGTTTTCATAAAAATAAATACCAAAGAGGCTATGACCTCTTAAATACTCAACAACTTGTTTAGACTGTACGCTTACAGATGACACAGAGACAACCTCTACTTCTTTACCTCTTCCTGGTCTTTTATGCCTAATTAATGGCTTAAACTTGATTGGGTCTCCAAATGGAGGTAAAACTTCTTGACCTTTTCTTCTGTCACTGTGTATAGAGTATCTCATGGAAAAAGCAAAGAATGTTATTGGTTTTTCTAACCAATCATCCTCAAGACCCTCAACATATTCTAAATCTTCATCTAACTCTTCTTTTGCTTTGTGAAGCTTTAGTTTATCAATTTGATTCTTAAACTTATTTGAAAGCTTTTCTTCCATTTCATGCATTAGCTTCTGAACTAATGATACAGGCATACTTTCTTCTTTTGTAGCTTCTGGTGCGCTAGTCGCCTCAACTTTTGTTTCTTGAGGAGTAGCGTCTTCTTTTTTGTTTGTTTTTTTTACTGGCATTTTGTTTTTTATTAAAAAGGGGAGGCGAACCTCCCCCTTATGTTTTTAACTATTGAGTTAATTAGATTAAGTCTAACCAAGCACAAGCTAGTGGGTTATGGAACTTAATACCCATGTTGCAGTCAACATAGACATCAGCATAACGCTTTGGAATACCATCAGCTAAAGCTAAAGTATCTCCTGAACGCTCACCCCATAGTTGAGTTCTCTTGATGTTTTTCATATCAAGGATTGTGATCTTGTTAGCCCAAGATGCTGGGAATGAAGCTGAATCCTCAAATCTCTTGAATGGTACAAGTACAATTCTAGAAGAACCAAGGTTAACTTCTTTCAAGTTCAACAATGCGATTTCATCATTTGGAGCGTAACGAGTTAACTCTTCTTTGTACGCTAAAGACAATTGTCTGTGTACAGTTGGAGTCATGAACGCCATACGAGCTGATCCGTAATCTCCATATTCAGAAGAAAGAACCATATCCTCAAATGCATCAACTAAAGTAGCTGTAGTTGCAGTTGTGTTAGGAGCGCCTGCATCAACCATAGCAGTGTAAACACCACCTGTAGTTTTAGCAACTGTTCCGTTTGCAGTTACAACCTGTCCTTTTTGACCTGCCCAAAAAGCATTTGATAAGTCAATTCGGTGTTGGTTGAACATTGCATTTCTTTCCATTTCTAGGAAGTTGTCAGTAGTTCCTAAGTTTTTCAACTTGTGAAGCTCAACTTCTGAGTAACGGATAGCTTTGTTAAACAACTGAACATAGTTGTTACGCTCAATAACTGAAGCACGGAAATACTGAGCAAAACCTTCAGAACCATCATAATCAACAGTTGAAACGTTAGCCAATACATCGTTTACAGCAACTGCTGGCAAAGAATCACCAGAGTAAGGAGCAACAACAATTTGAGATGTAGCAGAAAGAATATCAACAACATTACCTTTAGACCCATCAGGGTAAGAGATGATTGTGTTAGTTGAGATGTTTGCTACAGATGAAACAGTGATTGTCTGCTGTGCAGGAGCAGTAACTCCAGCTGAAATAGCAGTAGCAGTTAAAGGCTCACGCTGATATCCCATTTCTTGATAGAAAAATTCATCAGAGTTCACTTGCTCTGCAGGAACCATGTTCATTAATTTGAGGTCCATGAACTGCTGAGGTGCAGCATCAAAGATTGCTCGGTTAGTCAGCTTTTGTACCAACAACGAAATATCGTGTCCGTATGTAGCTGCGTACTCAGAACCTACTGAGTTTATATTCTGGTTTGAAAAACCAGCATTAGGTGGATTATACAATGACATATTTGTCTTTTTTTGTGTTTAAAAATTTACTACTAAGCGTAAGGGTCTTTTTTAAACGCAGAGCTCAAGTGTCCAACAGCATCTAAATTCTTACCTCTCTGTTGGTCAGAAGATTTTTGACGCTTCATGTTTTTAGGACTGGAGTCTACAGTTCTTAAATTAGCCTTACTTTCACCTTTTCTTTCAGCTTTCTTTTCTGCGGCAGATAGGAGTTTTTTACCATACATAGCGTAAGCAAGCAACTCTGCTGCGTCTTCTTTGTATTTCCCGTCTTTATCAACAAATATGTTATCAATATTTCCATCAACCAAGACTCTCTTAATTTTTGTCATTTCAGAGCGACTGAAGTTGGGATAAGCCTTACCAAGATTTTCAACGGAAAGAAGTGCGCTGTCTTTTTGCATTTGGTATTCCATTTGCTGTTCTTCAACGAATTTCTCACGTTCTCTTTCTTGTGCTTCCACATCTTGATTAAACATTCTTTTAGTTGTTCTCGCTAAAAGATTTACCTTATCTTCGAATTCTGAATCATCAATTTTTTCACGATTATAATCGTCAACTAATTCATTGTATTCATCTTCTAGATAATGCTGAACAAGGTTCTCTGCGTCTTGATCCCTAAAGGATTCAGAGAAGTCCAGTCTTTCGTTTGAATTAAAAGCTTCAGAATAATCATCTCCATTAGCCCACATTTGTATGGCTGCTTTTATTTCATGAGGCATGGCTTGAAGGTCAGAAGATAAAGCATCATACTCTTTAGATGCTGAAGCTCCCTCTTGGGCTTGATTTCTCCAAGTATCTACAGAATTAAAAAATTTAGAAGGGTCTTTAATTCCAAATTTAGATGAAATCATATCAATCATTTCACCTGGAACATCAAAGTCCACAGAAAACTCTTTTGACTTCTTTTTTGCTTTAGATAAACCAAAAGTGTCATCTTCTTCTTCTACTTCTTCTTCTTCTACTTCTTCTTCTTCTTCTTCTTCTTCTACTTCTTCTACTTCTTCACCGCCTACCTGCTCTTCTTGACCCTCAAGAGAACTCATTAGGTCTTTATACTCAGCAGAGTTTGCAAATTCTGGGTCCATCTTAGCCAACGACTCAAGTTGTCTAACTTGGTCTTGCATTTCTGCTGTAATATCCTCCGTTGGAGTAGCAGATTGTGCTTCTTGGTTTTCAAGTCCTTCTGATGCTAACTCGACTTCTTTTTCGAATTCTTCACTCATATTACTTATTTATTTATTCAAAATTACAAAATTAAACTATTGTCTATTTTTTATCTCTTCTCTTTCTAGTTTAGACTGTTCTTTTAGTGCTATTTCTTGCATTTTTTGTTCATGCTGCGTGTCCATCATTTCAGCTTGAGCCATTTCTTGCCCTTCTTGAGCTTGTTGCATTTGCTGCATAGCTTGAGCTTCTTGCTGTTGCCCTGCTGAAACTCCTTGATTTTGAGCCTGAGCAGCTTTTTGCTCTGCCATTAATTTATCAGCTTGGAATTCTCTTAATGATTTAGCCACTCTTTCTGGTGTTGCTCTGCCAAGTAGATTGGAGAAAGTAGGCGCATCTATTAACCCAGCCTGTAATAAAGTAAATAACAATTGGTCTGCAGCTTTTCCTGCCTGCCCTTTTGATTCTGATCTGTCAACAAAAACTCTATAGTCTTGAAGCAAGTCATCTTCCGTTATTGTTATTGTTTCTAATCCTTTATCTCCAACCATCATTGCTAACCTTCTAGGGTTGTCAAAATAAACAGCTTTTCCTACTGTTGACATGTGCTCATAGGCTTGTTTTAGTATAGATGTTAATGCCCAATAAAACGGCTCTTGAACTAAAGAACCTCTTTGTATTTGAGCTTCAACAACACCAACTAATACATCTCCACCCCCTTGAGTTCCTGTCATTGCTTCATTAACACCAGTTACGTCTTGTATAGACTGCTGAACAGACTGTATGACTTGAAACATTTGAAGTGTTCCACCCCCTATATTTGTTCCATACGTTCCTATAGCGTTTTGAACAGAGCCTACTCTATCAGTATCTACAAATATAGGTTTTGAAGAGTTTATGTTTCTGACAACATCAGATTCAGCATCTCTATCATCTACTGCTGATTTTGATATAACAGTACCAGTTCCCCTCATGTTGGCCATTTGAGATTCAACAACAGATATTGTTCTGTTTAAAAATCTTTGAGGGTCTATAACATCATCTAAAGGTGTCAAAACCTCTCCTCTATCGTAAACCCATGTGTAGCACTTGTAAGGAAATTTAACATTTGCAGGGTCGTACAAGTTTTTTTCTTGATATGGCATAACACCAAAATCCAAAACTACGTCTCCCATTTCTTGACCTATTTCCTCTTGAGGTATAAATATGCAGAACCTCATTATGTCTACATATATTTTATGCTTTTTCTTGTCCCCCATGTCTTCTTGATGCTTGTCGGTTGGAGGCTTTATTAGGTCTTTATCTGTGTAGTCAGAGTCAGGATCATTAATCATTGTATAGAATGGATACCCATATTCATCTTCTACCCACCCATACTCTCTCTTTTCTACATCTTTCCAATACACCTCATAAACGGGTATTTTAGAACCAGGCACAGTATATACATTGTTTACAAACTTGTGCATGGAGTTTTGACTGTTTACATTTGAATAGTTTTCTATAGCTTCTCTCTCTTTCTTGGAAAGGTTTTGATATCTTTCAAAGATACTAGGGCTATCCATATAGTACCACTCAAACATATATTCAGCATCTGAAAGGTCTGGCTTTTGAGCAGACATGTCCCATCCAAAAAACAAAGGATTTATACACTCTGCATCGTATATATCATTATTCTCAAAACCTTTGTATATACCCATACCGCATAATGCAAGGTTCCTTGAAAGCTGAACCTTAATAGACTCTAAATCAACATCTTCAGCAATAAAGTTTAACAAGTTGTTTATTGATTCTTCATAATCCCCAACAAACATATCCTGAAAGATTTCTTCAGTCTCTAAAGGGTTATCTCCTATTGGGTTTTCATTTTTTATCTGCTCTTCAAACTCTGGAAACTCCTGAGCAATAATTTCTGCCCTTTTTATTTTAGCTAAATCTTCTTCTCTTTTATTTATAACAAAGTCAGATATACAAGATGCTTTTGCCGTGTAGTCCATTCGTATGGCGTTTCCTACATATTGCTGAACCATTGGTTTAATTACGTTTTTTGTCCATTTAAGTCTGTTCCTAACATCTCCAGACTCATCCAAAAAGAAAGACTCCACATCTTCGTCAAATATCCATTGACCATCACCACCTTTAAAGAAAGACCAATTAACTAGACACCTGTTTATATACCTTCTGTATATATAATTATCCATGGTAGACAAACAGAACTTAGCATAGTCACTATGGTATTTCTTGTCTTTTTTTGATTGTAGCTTGTTAGGTCTTATCCTATTCGTGCTGAACATGTAACTCATAGTATGTCATTAATTTTTACAAGAACCTCTTTCTTGGTCTTTTTCTCAACAGTTTTAGCACCATAAGAAGTCTCTAGCGTTTTAACCATATCAGGAAGTTCAGAATGAATCTTAACAACCAGGTCGGTATATTTCTTTTTCTCATCAATGTCCATTGTTGCAAGCGTAGTATTATCTACAATAATCATATCATTAAGCACTTCAAACATGTATTGACTCATAAGCTTTGCTCTCAGCCTGTACTCAGGATTAAAAAGCTCCATTTTTCTTATACCATTTACAAGATGGTCTGGCATTTCGCCATTTAAGACACCTTGTAGGTCTTTCCTAGAGCTATAACTCTTTCCGTATACTAATTCTAAAGCCTTTATAAGTCTTTTTGCTTTGTCTAGTTTGTATATTGGGCTTGTTCTATTACCTAAAAACCAACAAAGTCTTACTTCTTTTACCTTTAACGCTTTAAACTCTTCTATTTCAGCTAGTTCTGGGTACTCTATCCTTAAGTCTCCATCCCTGTCTAAACCGAAAAGAACAATGTCAACTTCTTTTCTTGCCATAAAATTAATAAAAAAATAGGGTAGAGGATTTTACCCCTACCCTACAAATATAATTAAAAATTAATTACAGTGCTGGACACCCTAGGTAGTCAGCAACAGGAGTGTGAGTTCCATCAAGGAAATCTTCAATTGCTCCAACAGCAGCTCCAGTTCCTGCAGCATCTTGCTTCAAGTATACTAAAGAGATAACAGGAGCAACAGCTTGAAGGCCGCTAATAGCGTTACTTCGAACAAGTTTTCTGTGTTTAACAATAAATCTGTCATAACCAGCAGCATCAGCAACAGCAGCACTAATTCCGTAAGCCAAAACTTCAGCTTCAGTTCCAACAGGTGCAACAAATGCAGCATTGTCAGCTTTTGTAGCTCCAGCAGGTGCAGTAATTTCTAATGCTCCAGCGTCAGCAGATAAAGCAGTAATTCGAACTACATCTCCAGCTTCAGCAGAAGCAGTAAAGTAAGCTCCTGGGTCAGCAGCGATAGCAGCAACAAATGCAGCTTGAATTTCAGCAACAGTAGCTGTAGCGTCAGAAGAAATGTTGTAAGTACGAGTTTGATAAATCGCACCAGTCTCACGACCACCACCAAAGAAATTCTTTACGTTTGGAGCAGAAACAGTAAGAGAATAAACTCTATTGTTAACTACTGTAATACCTGTAAGGTCTACATCTACAGAGTGAGGAGTACCAGCTGTAAAATCAGTTTGGTCAAATGCGATTAAATCACATGCTCGAACAACTAAAGAATCAGCACCAGCCTCATCTTTAATAGTAATTGTACCTGCGTCTAGATCGTAATCTGCAGCTGCAGGAGTGTTTAGAACAGTAACAGTATCTACGCTACCGATTCTAGGAAATTGATAATTAAAAGCCATTTTAAAAATGTATTATACACGGACATTAAGTCGGTGTTGGTTTGTAAAAAACCATGCACAGTGCATAGCGTTACAAATATAAATGTTTTTTAAATGCAAAATTTTAAGGAAAATACACTTTGTTAATAACTTTTTTAGAGAAAACTTTTTTTTCTTTTCTTTTCTTCTTTTTTCTTTTTCTTTCTTTTGGTTCTTTTCTTTCTTTTTTTTTTTTTTTTTT
>Ga0233413_10000534_pt1 | contig 18202 bp, 36 predicted proteins | sample Na_anoxic_6_MG_FD_189019 | JGI IMG/M metagenome (GOLD analysis project Ga0233413, IMG submission 189019) | Seawater microbial communities from Saanich Inlet, British Columbia, Canada - Na_anoxic_6_MG | ecosystem: Environmental > Aquatic > Marine > Inlet | place: Canada: British Columbia... | reverse complement strand
TCTAACATGAGCCTAGAAGAGGTTCAAGACTTAATGCAGCAGCTTAAAGATGTAAGAGCCGATTCTATTGCTACCTTTAAATCAAGAAGACTAGCAAGAGTAGAGGCGAATAAAAAAATGAAAGAGCAAGCTGATGCTCAGATTAAAGATACCAATCCAATGCTGTTTGATGAAGATGGTAATGTATTAAACACAAATGAGCGTAATGCTAACAAGAATGAGATACTATCTCACTTCAGAAAGTTTGAGATAGGCAAAGGACTTTCGACTTTATCTGAAAGAATGAAGTTTAGTAACGCTAAAAGTTTAATCCAGGATATGAAGCAGATGTTCCAGCATTTAGGAACATTAAGTAATCTATTAGATAGAGTAACGCAGGGTAAAGACTTTTTTACCAAGAATGTTTATGACTCTCTAAATAGAATGGATGACATCAATAACGGAGGTTTATTCCAAACTCAGAAGAAGCTTGATGATATAGCTAACACAATTCCTGGTATAACTAAAGGAGTAAAGCAGGTATACGGCAAACTAAAAAGCGGTGTTCATCCTTTAAAATGGAAACGTAGTGATACTGGGCGAGAGTCTACTGATATATTTAGTGCTGATGAGTTAATGCGTATATACGCTCTTAGTTTAAACGATGTTCAAAGGCAGAAGCTTGAGGCTCAAGGTATAACTCCTGAGGTTATAGAGAATATCAAAAATATTATAGGTCCAGAGGCTGTAGAGTTTGCAGATAAGACTGTAAACTTTTTGAGTAATGAATACTATGAGAGTGTTAACGATGTATATTCTTACGTTAATGATGTAAACCTAGGTTACGTTAATAACTACTTCCCAACATCAACCATACAAAAGGAGACCACTAAGAAGATGCTTACTGAAGGAGATTTCAGTGGTGTTTTTAATGCTGAGTCCGCTCCTGCATTTAAAGAAAGGGTAGATATGAGGTCTGATGTAGATTTGCACGCAGGAACATTTACAACTGTTCTTAAGAATCATGTTGATACAATGGAGAAATATAAAGCGTACGCTGTTGGAACGCAGAGGCTTAATGCATTGTTTCAAATTGATTCTGTCAGTGTATTATTAAAAGAGATGGGGGTAAAAAATGCAATGAAAAATGCTGTTAACTTTGCTATCAATCCTGACTCTGGAAAAGACTCAAGCTTAAATCCTAGTATAATTTCAATATTACAAAATAGATTTACAGGATTTGCTTTAGCTTTTAAAGCTATACAGATAGTTAAGCAGGCTACATCTTTTATTAATGCTTACTCTGATTATAGTTATTTCCCTAAAGATTCTAAAGTTCCTAGAGCTGTACAGGCTGCTGTGGATTTACCTATGTTTATGTTTGATGGAGCTAGAGTTGTTTTATCTTTAGCTAAAGATTTAGTTGGAAAGAAAGGAGCTATAAGAGAGGCAATGGAGATATCGCCTACGTTTAGAAAAAGGGTTGCACAAGGTCTTGAGGGTGATGTTGTTGGATTAGAATCTGGTCGACAAACATTTAAGAAAACTGCTCTTACTGGTGATAAATTTAAAAAAGCACAAGCTGCTTTTAAAACTGCGGCAGGTTCACCAACTGTGATTGGTGATGTGCTGGGGGTTATGGGTTATATGATTAACTATAAGCGTAACATTGCCAATGGAATGAGTAAAGCTGAGGCAGTAAAAGCTTTTAATGATTACAATGCTACACAGCAATCAAGAAGAGGCACAGACAAGATTCCACTACAAAGAAACAACAACGTTTTCGTTCGTGGATTTACCATGTTCGGAAGTACATTGTTTCTGCAGATGAATAAGGTTATGCAGAGCACTACTAATATCGCAAGAGATATCTCTGATAAGAAGAGACCACGTTCAAAGGACACTAGAGATTTAGCTTTGAACTTAGCGGTAGCCAACGTATTATTTGCAACTGCAGCTAACATAGCTAAGTTTGTTAAGGGAGATGATGAAGACATAGAATCAGCTATGAAGAGTATTACTGAAGCAATGATGGGTTTAAATCTTATATACCAGATTCCCTATTTAGGTTCTACTGTAAAAGATTTAGATATAGCAGGGCAAGTAATAGCTGCTGTAAAAGGAGAAGAATATAAGAAGGGTAGGATATACAAGAGTGATGTTGTAAACCCTTTAACTAGTGTCATGCAACAGTACAAAAAGATAACTAAGAATGATGAGAATAAACTTGTTGCTGCGGCAAGAACTCTTATAGAGATAACTATAGGAGCAAAGATGGACCCTTTCCTTGGTTTATATAACTATTTTGCAGGTGAAGAAGAGGATGTAGATGAAGCAATGTATGATGTGCTTGGTATATCTCCATCTTACCAACCTAAGAACGAGGGTGGTAAAACGAAACCAATGAGTAAGTCAGACATGAAAAAGTTTATGCCTGAGCTTTACAAAGATTTATATGGACCTGGTGGTAGCTTAGAGGATATCGAACAGATGAAGAAAGACCAGAGAAAAATGAAAAGAGATATCCAGAAAGAGATAGACGCAGCTTTGGGTCTTGATTAATAATACCTAGCGTACTTAAATGTTTTTTGTTTTGGGTATTGCACGACTAGCTCTGAGTTTAGTTCTGTAGTACCCATCCAGGATACGGTTCCGTATATATCTTTTACCTTACCGTACATAATCCCATCTTCACACGCCCATATTATAACTGGATTCAAACGCTTCATTGAAAGCTGTGATAATTTATTTAAGGATATTGATAAAGGGTAGCACTCGGTTACTTTTTTTTTAGTAGGGATAACTATTACAAATGAGATAAGCTCTCCCTCTTGACTATATATTCTGTAATCTACATCGCCAGGTCCAAGCTTTTTAAAAGACCCTTCAAACCTTTCAGCAAACTTAGTTACTGCTTTTAATTTTTGGTTCATTAAAATACGTGAGTTAATCTAGCTATCTGTCCGTATTCTTTGTGGTGTATAAAAGCTTCAACACCTTCTACCGCTCCAGTGTATCCGTTTCTATGATGCCAGCTATCCGCTGGGCTTGGACTCCTTAAACTCTCTACGGTACATCCTATGTAGTCCTTACTTGTTTTGTGGTGGATGTGATGGGTATAGAAATAACGCTTCTTACACTTACTCCAGTCCTTACTTTCGTGAGCCATAAGGTTAGGTAGGTCAGCTACTTTAGCTCCATCTCCATGAGTAGTCCCTATTAAATTATTATGATAAGTAAAATACTTTCTATGTGAAATACCTGTGTCGAAGGTTATGTTTTTGCAATGCCTAAAATGACTTTGAATTGTTTGAGCCAACATAAAACCACTAATATAATCGTGGTTACTTGGGTTAAATGTAAAGTGTATGTCAGCTATTGATAGAAGAATTTCAAGCACATCTACATAAAGCTTCTTAGCCATTATAAAATTCTCATACCACATGCCTTCTGTATCCTGTGGTGTGCCACTAGTTGTCTTACGATGTGGTGTATCAATATGAAGAATGTCATTCCCTCCAATAAAATTTATCTTATCTATATCAAAACCATTGGATGATTTGAGTATACCCCTTACTCCTTTTAAAACTCTTTTAACTGCTAGCTGAGAGTTATATTCCTGTCCTGTTTCTAGTCTTGTACATAGCTTGCCTATGTGTATATCAGCAGGGTCTAAAACCATAAGGTGTCCAGCTTTAGATTTCTCTCGTTTAATTTTAGGATACTTTGGCGAGTGGTTATCTAAATCTTCAATTAGATTTTGAATGAACTCATTTCTTTGTACTGTCTGGAAGTTGGGGTTCTTAACAAATAAACTAGCATCATTGTTCTTAATCCAAGCATGTTTTACATCATCAATATGAACTCCGCTTTCTTCGGCTGCTTTCTTAAGCCCTCTGTACTCTTGGATTATTTTTAATTCATCCTCTTTTAATCTTAATCTTGTTGTGTTTCTATCTGCTTCTGACATTTGATTAGGTTTTACAAATCATCTTCCATCGAATCAATCATTATTTTTAACTGAAAGATTAGTTGTTTTGCAATTTCCTTACACTCAGTGTAGTCGTGGTCTATTAATGACTCGTAAATTTCATCGCAAGAGTCGTGAAGTTCATTAGTCAAAGTATTGACATGTTTAATTCTTTCCTTCTCAAGCGATGTCTGTGTCATTAATCTCTATCCATTGCAACTAGAAAATCATTTCCGATTTTATAATCTATTAATTTTATTTGTCTATATATTTTTCTGGAATTTTTTTTAGCTTCAGCTCTCTCTGATTTAGTTGATTCGATTCCTAAGTTTGTATATAATTCACAATCAATACGAAGAAGCTCATCAATTTTTTTCTTATCATTCCAAGACTTAAATTCTATTATCTTATCTATATCGTTTATTGTATACATTATGCTTGACAGTTTATTGTTTCAAATTCATTTTTGTTTTTCCAATCAAAAGATTTTAATATCAGGGATACTCTTGAATCATATTCTTCTCTTTGTTTTCTTGTAAGAGACCTGTATTTCTTTTCGTTTTCCGTATATTTAGATGTTTTTTTAAACGATTTAACTTCTAAATTTAGACATTCTATCTCCAAATTTAATGTTTTTATTTTATTCTGCAAAGAATAAATATATTTATTTGTTTTATTAATTTCTATATCTATATGTATAGAACCCTCAAAATCAAAAAAATCTGAAAATGATTTAGCACATTGTAGGTATAATTCATAAAGGTCTTTATCTACTTTTATTACATAATCAAACCTTTTATTGTAATGTAATATAGTTGCGTGGTCTTTGTTTATATACTCCCCAGTCTTAGTAGCGGTGGACATTGTATATTTCATGAAAATATTAGCAAAAACCATTCGTGCTTCTACTATTCTTCTTTTTCTTGATTTACTCATTAAGTCAACGTTAAAAACTTCGTTGACGATTTGTTTTAGTTTTTCGTGTTTTGTCATAATAATATTTTATTTAATAAATAATAATCTAGATATGTGTCTGAATCTACAATCTCTAAATCTAGAAAATAAGTGATTGAGTCTTCTTCTTTCTGATATTTAACCAGAAAGTAAACAGGGTTTTTTATATTCTTTACTACCCCTGCGTAAGTTGTTGACCAAAATTTTGTTTCAGGTAATGTCATTGCATTCCAGTCTATTTGATTAGATATTTCTACTGCAACTAAAGGATGTAAATCGTCTAGTATTTCTAAAAAATCACCATCAATTTCATACATGATTTCACCCTCTGTATACTTCAGTTTTGCACCCATGCTTTTTTAGTTCTTTTAATCTGTAACTTTGAAGAGGTGAGAGTTTGCCCTCTGGTTTCTTTACCTCGCTAAATAAAACTTTACTATCTGGAGGTATAGCAATCAAATCTGGGATGCCATTCTTATTAGTCTTAAGAAGCTTAATAACATAATAGCCTTCACTCTCTAATTCTTTTATTCTTTTTTTTTGTATTTGCTGCTCAGTCATCTATCACAAAGTTACAAATTTCTTTAATAGGAATCAAAACAGATAAGGAGGTATTATTGTCTCCCATAGCTTTTGTTTTTCCTTTTAGATAGTATTCTCTTGCAACTTCTTTTAGTCTTTGTGTTTCAAAAACAAACATAACCTTGTCTTGATAACCACCAGAAAAAATAATTACCCAGTAATCAGCCTCTGTCGTAGCTATACCTGAAGGATTGCCTCTACTCTCATACTCAATAGCAATGTTACCTGATTTAGAAACCCAGCTATCCCTTTTCACCTCAACTAGTTTTTCTTTAAATAAAGAGTCAACTATACGTTCACCCTCCTTACCTATCTCAAGGTCATATCTGAAGTCGTTGTTGAAATTCATAATGACAATAAATCTCTTTTAAAATGACGCAGGGTATAGTCTTTCTTTTTAGTTACAGCTTTGTATATCTGTTTCTCTATTCCACCTTTAGCAAATACCCAGTACACATCGGACTCTAATCTTTCTTTAGTAGTCATCCTGTCCCTGGATTGCCAGTAGCTGGTAGCTGAGAAGTCTATATTATAATACACAAGAGCTTCTGCTTTCCTAAGACTTATTCCTTCCCTACCACTGACTATCTGTAGGGCTATGCTCTTGTGTGTATTATTAAAATCATCCAGCTCGGTACATAAGTCCTCTCCATATACTTCCTTCAGAGCTTTGAGTTCTGCCTTGAACTTATAGAAGATTCCAATCTTTACATCTCCAAAGTTGTCGTGTATAAACTGAGCTTTGCTGAGGTCTAGTATAGTGGAGTTTCCAGATTCAAACTTAACTGTTCCAGAAAACATCTGGTGTAACTTCATCATAAGCTTAACAGGAGTATCAGCTAAGATAGTTTCCTCGCTCCCCTCTACTACTAAATCTTTCTGAAGTTTCTTAGTTAGGCTGTATGTCAGGTCACTCATCTCTACCTCAAGTACATGCTCTCTTGTATCTACCTTAAAGCCTGCCTCCTTCTGAGTGTATGATATGGTGTAAGGATTCATCTTCTCTATGATAGAGTCGTAGCCCCTACTGTAATCTCTAATATACATACTATTAATCTTACGCTCTCTTACATCCACATAGTCGTGGCAGAACTTATAAAAGTTCGCATACTGCCTGAAAGGATTGCGTGGAATACCATACACCTGGTGGTACATTTGACTGTACGACTCAGGTGTTGGTGTTCCTGACAACAAACAGACATCACAACCTGTTTTCGATATAAGAGCCTTAACATCTCTAGCTCTCTTATTTGGTTTAGGGAATGCTCCTGTTCCATGAGCCTCGTCTAATATTATTAAGTCCCATTTAATTTTAGGAAGCTTATGCATACTCTCATAGTTAATAACAAATAATATAAATGATGTAGGGCACATCATCTCATTGTCCTTTACTATGGAGCTTATTGCTTTCTTTTTAGTTAAGAATAGTACGTGCTCATATCCCATCTTCTCTGCTATTCCTAAGCTAGTTAAGGTCTTTCCTGTCCTAACTTCCATCGCAAGATATACAAACCCTTTCTCTTTTATTATATCTACACCCTGTTCTATTATCTCTTTCTGATACTCTCTAAATTCTACCATTATAATAAAGATGTTTGAATGTTAACCTCGTCTTCTTTCTTAAGTCTTATCCATCTTCCAGATGCATCTCTACCTTTCTCTGGCTGTGCTCCTGTCTTGTAAACTGCGTATGCTGACAGCCATTTATTAAACTTTACGTGAGATATTGACAGCCTAGACTTAGGTCCATAATCTGGATACTCAGATATAAAATCTAGATACAATCCGTTGGTGTGCATCCTGTGATTTACAGGTATACTAGCTCCTGCATCGGTTCCTTCAATCAAACCTAGCCACTCTATAAAATCATAAGAAGACTCAGCAGATAGCTGTCTAATTTTTAAGTTCACGAACTTACTTTTCACAAGCCCTGTGGTTAAGTAATCTTGCATGCATCCTACCATATAATTGTCGAACTTACACCACTCATCATCATTCCAGTCTCCGAACATCAGCTTACCGAACTCATCTAATGGAGTAAAGTTCTTATTATAATGCTGGTGTAATTCAAGCTCCCACTTTCGTCTAGCAAATGAATTACCTGCACCTTTAATTGCATAGTTAGTAGTGATAGCAATCTTAGGAGATTTACTAAAAGGAATCTTAATAGCATCCTTGTTCTTCTTCTCAAGAGTAAGTCCCTCAGTAACTACAGAAAACAGCCTTTCAAAATCAAAATGCTTTTTTACATCATCGAATACAAGTATCTGTGTATCTGCTGATACGAGCTGATAAGCAAACGCCCTTTCGAATGTAAATGATTTCCCATCTATTGTTACTACCTTCTTCATTCTCTGTAGTGCATTCATAAACAATCCTTTACCTGTCCCTCCTTCTGGGTTATCGCTTATAACCTCATCGTTAAGTATAACAGCAGGACAGTAGGATAAGTTCTTGTATCCATGCATTAGGAATCCTATCGTAGACTGCATAGATTTTATTCTATCAGGCTCACTGTTACAGATATTGTGTATAAATTTTTTGTAATCACATCCATCAGATGAGCACTTATTAAAAGCTCTATCTATGATGTGGTCTTTCCATACGAATCCGTTGAGGTCTATATAATCAATAACCTCTACATCTTTTTTAGTAACCTTGATAGCACAATTATTGTAGTATAGGTATGAGGTGCTTTTATTATCCTCGACAAAGTATATATCAATCGTAGATAGAAGTGTCAGGAAATCCTCTCTGAAGTATCTTACCTGGTCTGCAAAGTGATTATAAATTGATGAATCGTCTAGCTCTATTACGCTGTTAAGAACAAAATCTTTTATGTGTTTCTCATCTGTATGGTCAACAAGATTATTGGTAACCTTTACAAAAACGTAGTTCTTACTTCCCTCTGGGCAGTACTTATAGAATCCATTGTCCTCAAGGAATTGTTTAAATAGTATATGTACTATCTTTATTACTCCCTTGTCAGACTTGGTCCAGAATTGTTTCTGCTGATTCTCTTCCTCTACTCGATTCAATACAGCCTCAATTACATTCGCCTCAATGTGACTGTCTTCCAGTTGAGACTTAATTTCTTTTTTTGAGGCTCCCCTTCTGAGTTTAACTCTTATGTTATTAACTCTTTCCTCATCCTCATAATACTTAGTTCCGAAGTTCTGCTGCTGAGCATAGGCTGAATCAATAGTCTGATTAATCTCTCTGTCTGTAAAATCTGAGGTTCTGTAGTTCTGTAGAACGTATCCTGCTAACGATTTGTTTATTCCAAAATCATTAAAGGCTGATGCCAGTATGTAGCAGTTGTTATTTCTCTGCCCTTCTACCATAGGATATTTTTTTACCCACCACTTTACAAGAATCTCTACTATCTTATTCTCGTCTGTTATAGGTATTGTAGGTACATCTAGTTTGCTGTTAACCTCTGTGTACTCTTTCTCTTTTATTTCTTCCCATACACTAGAGTTTTTATTAACGTAGATAAGAGGGTCATAGGATTCGTAGCATACTCTTGATATATTTTTACAGGTAGTATCAAAATGAGAATTGTTATAATGAATCTCAAGGCTATTAAAGTAATTAACGTGATTATCTACGTCTTGAGGTATCTTAACTAAAGCTTTTAACCCTTTACCAGATGGAGAAATAAATACAGAGTAGGTATAATTACTTTTTGTTAGCTTCTCCTTGTCAGTTAAAAGTTCTTTGTTACTTTCATAACCATCAAAATCTAAGCATATAAGTCCAGAGTGCTCAATGATAGATTTGTCATTTCGTTTATTGAACTTACCAGAAAAACATATTGCTGGTAGATTCTTTTTTAGTTCGTTTCTCTGAGCTTTATTCTTCTCAGTTCTTATTTTTTTAACAAGCTCCTTAGTAGCTCCACTTTTAATTCTCTCTAGAATGAAGTCTATGTCTCTAAAGAAAGGAGTTGAGGTCTCCTTTATGTTCTGAAAAATTGTGATTTCTTTAGCTGTCATGCTGTGTTTGAGTTATTTGTGTCGACTTTGTGTCGACTTTGTGTTAGTTAACTTCCTGATAATCAGTAGTTGTGTTGAAAATGTTATCTTTTTAGTCTCATATATGGGAATAAATATAAATAAAGTATATAAATTATATAGTATATATAGAAAAAAAAATCAACATCTAAAAAAAGGGGTGCTGTAAACACCCCATATAGTCATACTAAAAAGGGAGGTCTTCCGACTCCTCAGCTTTAGTTTCTACAGGCTCATCTGTTTTCTTTGCTTCGAATGTATCCACAAACATATACGGATTACCTGCTCTGCTCTCTTTGATTCCTAAATTTACCCAACCATTTTTTTGATTGGCTTTAAGAAAACTAATAGCATCGTCTACTTTAATACTTAAACTTCCCAGAACAAAGTCTGGAGCATTTGCATGCTTTCTTCTAAATTTAAACCCATCAGCAAAAACGATTTCTTCATTGGTGTTTGAATTATTCATACTCTTTATCTATTTTTATTTGTTGCTCCAATGTTTCCATAATAGCTAACATAATATCTTGTTTAGCTTTAAGCGATTTGCAGACCATTGGAACTTCAATCCACATAACGCTTTCTTTTTTTAATAAATCTTTTATATAATCTTTAAACCTCCTCATAAAAGTAGAATTGGTCTAGGTCATCTGAAGGATTGTCTCCATAAAACTTTCTGTACTGTTCAACAGCCTTGATTACTTTCTGCTCTCCTCTCTCTAGACTTTCGTCACTAACAGGATACATCCCTAGCATACGAGTAGTCTTATCTATGACTAGAAATACTAATGGCTTATTAAAAAGCTCTTGATAGATATAAGCCTGACTATCGTAATTAAAGTCACGAACACTCCACTTAAATTTATCTATAGCTCCAGTAGTTTTGATGTCTATAAGGTACTCGCTTCCAACTATATCTGCCTTACCTTTCCACATTTCTCCATGTATTTCTTTAACCATAGGTACTTCATACTGAACATCCTGCTCCTGTATCAAAGCTCTAAACTCATCCACGTTAAGCATCGTCTCAACTAAGTTCTCCATCATAATCTTTTCCTTAGTTAGAAGTCCAATCGTTAGATTGTTCTCCTCCAGAAATGAATCATAAGCCTTACCTCTCCTAGTTGCTAGGTCGATATGAGGTATAGCCTGTGCCTTCTCTGGCTCTAGAATTAACTGATGAAAATATCTTCCCACTAAAAAGTTTTTGTTATCCTCCTGTACTGCGTTAAAGTTCTTAGGATTCTTCAGTAGGTCTCCTATATTGGAATTGGAAAGATACTTCTTCCCAACTCCGTTATAGTATTCGTGGTCGTCTTGTAGTAGTTTGATGATGTCTTTCATACCTATAAAGTTTTAGCTATTTCTTTCTTAACTACCCCTGTCATACTATACTTCTTAAGAAGATTCTCTCCAATAGTCTTAAGACCTAGCTCTTTATTATCAACTACATACTTCAAAACCTTATCCCAATTATCATCGCCTACATTTAAAACTATTTTAGTTGGTTTCTTAGGAGTAGGTTTTTTAGCTACTACTTTATTTTCTCCATTTGGAAGGTCCTCTCCTGCATAAACATAAAGACCTAGACCTTGTCTAGCGATAGCCTTAGTTAAACTTCTCTGAATAGTTTTATTCACATCTACAGAGGTAATCTTATCTACTAGAATAGAATTGTTTCTGAAGTCCATAACTGGAAGATACTCAATATGCTCCTGTCCTTCGATTGTTACGCCTGTCTTTACCCAAGCTGACCTGCCATCTGTATGGTAGAACATACCATTAATATCCTCATAGATAGTATATGTAGCTGAAGGGTAATGCTTCTTAACCTCTGCCCAAGCCCAAGCCCAAGATAGATACGTTAGGTTATTCTTCTTCTCTACTTTGTCATTTACATTGATAGAGTTCAATGTCTCGAAAACTGATTTTGATTTACTCATAACTTTCTGTTTTAATTTTAGTGTTAATTTTATTATACATCTTAATAATTCTATCTCTATGCGTCTTAAAGTGTTTGATTTGCTTTGGGTTTTGTTTTGTGTTCATCTCGTCCTTTATCTTGTCCTCTATCTTCTGTAGTTTTAGATGATAAGTTTCGATACAAACATTATAAACTCCAAGCCTCCATCCTTTCTCTTTGAAATATTCCTTCTGCTCGTCTGTGATTATACGATAGTAATCTCCACCAAGAGCTGTGTTGTGAATTGTAATTATTCCAGACTCTTCATCTAAACTAATTTTACATCCATATAGTATCCTAGCTTGATAGCTTTCGCCATCGAGATTAATTGCTTTATAATCTTCTACAGCCTGTGAGAATATGTCTTCTAAAGTGTAACGCATTCGCTAATATTATTAATAATTGTTTTATAATCAGAGTCTTTTTTAGCTCTGTCTTTTACCTGTTTTATTCCATGAATAATGGATGAATGACTTATCTTGTATCCGTTATCATCCATAAATTGTTGGATGTATCGTATACGCATAGGTCGTTTATGGCACAGGTAATAAAGTAGCTGTCTAGCATCTACTATGTCTCGTCTTTTATCTTTTGTAAAAAGTTCACTGGGTAATAGAGAGTATGCATCAGATACCTTTGATACATACCCATTAAAAATTGGATAGTGCATTTAATTAGTGTTTTAGTTCGGTGCAAATTTACGGAATGTTTATTTATTGTGCAAGTCTAGTCTTTTAATTACACATAAAACTTTAATTCTGTCTCTAGATATTCAATCCTTTTTTGTAAGGTGTCTATCTTTTTTTGCAGAGCCTCGACTCTGTATTGGTGCTCTGTCAATACTGCGTCTGTTGTCTGATTACTAAAGTTTGTTTTTACCATTTTGTTTGTTTTAAAGATTAAGACCTCTATGCTTCACAGCGTTGAGGTTTCGTCCTTCCAGGACTCATCAGTTAATCTGTTAGCAGAAAAGTGATTCAGGCTCGTTCTCCTGTAGAGTACGAATCTTTTTAACCCACATAAACCAGTTGCCTGTCTTTATGGCTAAACCAAGCAGATACTCCACATCCTTATCATCACTAAAGTACTCATCTATTGAGTCTCTTAGTCCGCTTATTTGCCAGTACATCTCATCGTTGTACTCATAGCCTCCAAACTCAGTGAATATCTCCCAACATTCATTATAAATTTCTCTGCATTGCTCTCGCATAATATCTATTGTAGTCTCCATATTATATAGTGTTATACATTTCTTTAAAATCTTTATAGTTTCTAAGAATTACTTTCTGTATGCCCTCTCCCTCAGATTTTAAGGCTTCATCTTTACGACTTGGAGTTAGCCTCTTGATATCATTATCTTTCTTGTACTGGTCTAAAAACTTTTTCTCAGTCCTTTCTATCAATCCCCATATTAAGTTCTGCATACAGGTCCTAAATTGGTAGGACTCCCACGTTCTGTTATAGTATCTTACCTTGCCTTCCTCGACAAAGTTTCCGTCTATGTATAGCTCTGATTTGTGCCCCCAAGACCTACTTGTTGACCACCCACGACTTATGATGTCGTAGGTTCTTCCGTTAATTGTTCTAGTGTGTTTCATAATCTTATTTATTATTAAATTCATATCTGTAGAAATCTGCAACATCTATTAATTTTTGTATTAAATCATTTTTGCTATAATATATTAATTCTGATGCATCATATTCATCTGTAAGTAATCGTTCTAATTCTGTTATTATTTCTGTTCGTTTCATAATGTTTAGTTTTTAGTATGCTCTCGAAGGTAGCATTTGGTTTAAATCATAATCTTCTCCCAGCTCTTGCGAGAAGTATCTGCTGAGGTCATCTGCTAACTTTGTTAGTTCAGGATTGCCATACCAATCTCTGATAGTACAATCGTTCTGAACACTACCTAGCATCCCACCACCAAGATAGTTGCAGTATGCAGTCATCTTTTGGTCTTTGTAGCCATAAGGCGTTAAACTAATTTCAACCCCACCACCTCGTGATGTGATTCGTTCTCTTAAGATTTCAAATTGTTTCATAATATATAATTTTTAGATTAAGACGACTCTTTGGAGCCGTTTCGTCCTTTCAGGACTCATCAGTTAATCTTCGTACTCATAGCCTTCAAGTTCTAAAGCATACTCCATATCTTCACGTAGTTTCTCGTACACATCATCCCACAGACCTGCCATAGCTTCCTCAATCCAGTGTTGGTCTAGGTCATCAATGTAAATTTGGATATCATCTTTGTCACTCTCTCTTACAAACTGCTCTAGCCTCTCTCCTAAATCGCTGTCGTAGTAGTGTACATCCTCCTCAATATTTATTATGTTAGAAGGCTCGTGAGCTACCCATACCTCATAGCCGTCAGCTGTCGTTTGAGAGGAGATTAGAAAGTCAGGAAAGAAATACATAGAGTTGTAGTCATCAGTTAGCTTGAAGTCGAAATGTAGATGAATGTTGTTGACCTGTACTTCAGTTCCTGTGTAGTACTCACTAATACCTGTCTTTTCTAGCTTTTCAATAATTAGTTCTTCAGTTAATTTTTTGATAATCATAATTAAATTTTTGTGTCTTTCGACTGGTTAAGAGCCAGGATAAAACCTGGCTTTCGGATAATAAATCCTCATCAGTTAACCTGTTAACTTAGCAGTTCAAATTCATCTACAAAGTAGTGTACACCATTAAACTTGGTGCATCGGTTCTTCTCTAGTTCCTTACAGCATCTGATAAGTTCTGAGTAGGAGATATCATCTCTTGTTCTGTTCTGAGTATAAGCCATATCAATCATAGCCATTGCCTCGCCTAGTGTTTTCGCTACATACATAATTACAGGGTTTTATCGTTAGTGAAAATTTCATCCAGTAGATAGCCCTTCTTTCTCTCCAGTAAAGAGATGAAGTTATCTACGTGTCTCTCATCGTTAAATTGTCTCGTGATAATCCAATCTGTACCGAAGTCAGTCTTGAACTTTAGTGTTACCATAGTTGATTTCATAATATTAAATTTTTAGATTAAGACTACCTCGAAAGGTAGTTTCGACCTGTGAGGTCTCATCAGTTAATCTTATAACTCAGTTAGTTAGGGTTCATTAACTCATAAGAATTATCCCTTCGTTTTCATCAGTTATATAATACCAATTTTGGTCTGAATATTCTTCATTGTTTATACCACTCACAAGTAATCTTAATAACGATTCAAAATCATCAGATTCTGTATAATCAATTGCACAATTTTTTACTTCGTCATATCCAGCTACACCTTTGTCAAAATCTTCTTCGTTTGAATCAACGACATACATACAATATTTTTTCATCTTAATTTAATTTAAAAGTTAGATTAAGACTGCCTCTCGGCAGTTTCGTCCTTCCAGGACTCATCAGTTAATCTCTTGTTGGATATAAGTCTTCCCATCCATCTACTGCGTTATTGTTGTATACTCTTGGTTTTTTGTAGGGCTCTTGTTCATAAGGCTCTACCCAAAAATCTTGACCAAACATTTCTCCCCATCTTTCGATGCATTCTGTTGCCTCTTGCTGTGCTGATGCTGATGTTTTGAAGCCATCTTCCTGTGTTACGTTAAGACCTGATTCGTCTATTGTTACTACTTTGTACATTGTGTTCATAATATTAAATTTTTAGATTAAGACCACCAATAAAGGTGGTTTCGTCCTTCCAGGACTCGTCAGTTAATCTTGGTCTTCCAGTGCTGATAAAACGTCATACATCATGTGCCGTTGCATTGCATTGTGAGTTACATTCTTTTCGATTAGTTTGTACATAAGAAGTCCTAAGTCTTTAGCATTCAAGCTATCGACTTGGTCATTCCATTTGTAGTCCATCATATCCCATTGGGTATCATCCATTAAGTGTTCAATTGTGATAATTTCTTTCATAATTCAAAATTTTATAAGGTTTAAATTGTAATGTTTTGCAACATAATTAATATGTTTTTGTGTAGTCATTGACCAGTAACCTAATTGGTGTAATTCGTTACCCTCAATTCTTGCTACTTTGGTTGTGTAACTCCATACATCGTCTCCGTTAATTTTTAAGTTCTGCTTGTACTTTGGTAATGTTGTCATAATTTTAAATTTTTAGATTAAGACTACCTCGAAAGGTAGTTTCGACCTGTGAGGTCTCATCAGTTAACCTAGTTTTTCCAATCCTCATATTGCTTTACCTCATCATCAATCCAAGTTTCTGGAACTCCTACGATGTCAACACCTTCGTAAGTAATACACCAGAGATTTATGTCTTCATCATCTAAATTATCATAGCTATTGTATACAAGACCTTTCTGTACTAAGCTACCTAATATTCCAGCTCTGCTACGAGTTTTTACATTTTCTTGAGTAAAATCGGAGTGACCTGGCTCGTTTTGTTCTAATTTAATTTCTTTTAACAATTCTAATTCTTTTGTGGTAATTTCCATAATTATTAAATTTTTAGATTAAGACTGCCTTTCGGCAGTTTCGACCTGTAAGGTCTCATCAGTTAATCTTGGTCTTCGGTTTCTGTGTAAAACTCTGCATTTTCATTGCAGTCGCTACACAATGAAGCATTCATCCACGAAGGAGATGCTCCACAACAATTGCTATATTTACTCATAATTCTTATTTTTTTGTAAATTCTCTTACGATTGTTACTATACAAAATACTAGTACCATTACTAGCATTCCTGTCATACTGTAGTCTGTGAATTGTGTTATTGTCATAATTTTGTTTTTAGTTATTTATATTAATTTATTTATGCTGCTCTGTAAATGTCTAACTTGTTGTTTAAGTGTATAAATCTCGTTAGATGCTGCTCTCTTAACGTCTGCTAGTTCCTTTTCTAATTCTGCTATTCTTTGTTCTGTATTCATAATTTCGAGTTGTTTAAATTGTTAAATAAATCTCCGAAGCAAACCCAATCAATTCCTTCGTCATAGTTGTCCTCAAATTCCCAATTAATAATACCATTTTCTATATGGTATTTTCTAACTAGGTATTCTAGGTCATAACTTGTATGGCTCATACTCCATATTTTTTTACCCTCAGGGCTGTTGAGAAGAAACAAACCTACCTGTTCATTTTCATCATTAACGTAACTGCTAGTCATTTCTAGTTGTTTTTTGGGTTAATACTTTTTTTAGACTGAAATACCTTTCGGTTCCTTTCTCGACATTCTTAAACTCTTCAATTAATTGGTTTCTATAAACTTGTATATTGTGTTCTGTTGCAGTCATAATTTCTAGTTGTTTATAGTGTAGTTATACTGCGTCTTTCTAGATAGCATCCACCTTCCGTTATCTTGGATGTAAGGTCTTCCGTATTGGTCAAATTGGATGTCGTTAATCTGCTCTTCATTGTAGAAGTACAGGGCTAATTTCTGTAATTTGTTCATTGTCAAAATGCCTGTGTTTATCGCAAAGGACTTTATGCTAGGTTAGATGTGGTGGGCAATTTCGCTTTGCCTTTCGCTGTCTACAGCCACCACAATTCTTGTTAATCAATATCTCCCCAAATGCCCTTCTGCTGTAGCTTTCCGAGAATTAAATGCATATCGGCTTGTGTTTTACCTTCGAAGTCACTTTCGCAAAGTGATAGGGTATAAGCGATGATTTCTAGTTGGTCTTTTGTGAATCTCATAGCTCTATTTCTAAGTTTTCAAGCCCTTTGATTAGAGCCTTTCGGTTAGTACCATCAGCTCTGTTCCAGGCTGTTTTAAAGTCCCCTCTTGCTACAGCTGACATAAATCCTCCTGTAGTAGCTAGAATCCCTCGTTTTCTTGCTATGTCAATGTCCTCGTCAAGTAAGCTATTAGCTGCACCTACACAAGCACCATTATCAGAGTAGTTAGCTATTGCCACTAGCATCGTGTAGTTAGAGTAATTAACTCCTTCAGGTAGGTATCCTTTTGGGTATCCTGATTTCAATTCAAATTTGTTCATAATAATTTATTTATGGCTTTCGCCTGGTTAAGACCACCAATAAAGGTGGTTTCGACTATTGAAGTCTCATCAGTTAACCTCGTTTTAAACTTCTTGGCTCAACACCATTAATTAACCTCTTATACTTTGCTTCAGCATTGCTTTTAGCGAGTTTTTCTGCTACGTAACCTAGTTGGGCTTGCTGTTGAAACCATAGTAGGCATAGGGCATTGTCATCGTCACTCATACAGCCAAAACTAGTAGCATATACTCCGTCTATAGTTACTCTTACTACGACTTGAATTGGTAATGCTAAAGCATTTGTTGGGTTTTTTACATAAGAGCCTAGTCCCATATCGCTTACATCTAAGCTATAAGATACCTTGATTCCGTTAGTGAAGGTCACTGATTTCCTATCTGCTTTCTCTATCTCAAAGCCGTTAAATTGGTTAATAAAGTCTCTTGTTTCTTGGTCTGCACTTGGTACTACTTCGTTGAAATTTATCATTGTATTTAATTTAAAAGTTAGCTACCGATACTAGTATTGCTCTAGCTAGCCTGTCTTTCAGATATCGGTAATTTGTTTGTTGCTTCACCAATAGCCCTTGAATTTTCGCCCAGCCTAGCTGTTAAGATTTGGTTATCATCTTGGCTCCCATAAGGTCTCCAGTACTACTATTGTTCACACAACTTACGCCACAACTCGTTGATTATCAGTGAGATAAGTTAGTAAATTGTGCTAACTTGCTGATTATCAATCTGTTATGTCTCAAAATGTCAAAGAGCTGTCTATCTCTGGTACAAAAATAGTCTAAATCT
>Ga0233413_10000531_pt1 | contig 18211 bp, 20 predicted proteins | sample Na_anoxic_6_MG_FD_189019 | JGI IMG/M metagenome (GOLD analysis project Ga0233413, IMG submission 189019) | Seawater microbial communities from Saanich Inlet, British Columbia, Canada - Na_anoxic_6_MG | ecosystem: Environmental > Aquatic > Marine > Inlet | place: Canada: British Columbia... | reverse complement strand
CAACCAACATAACAGCACTTGATGTTAATTCATCAAATATTAACACCAGCAACATATCAGCAATCAACATATCAGCAACCAACATAACAGCACTTGATGTTAATTCATCAAATATTAACACCAGCAATATATCAGCAATCAACATCTCGGCATCGGCGATGACCTTTGATACAACAACAGGCGATAAATCAATCACCACAATAGGAGAGATCGATGCGGTTAAATTCAACGCTTCATCAGTTTATATATCAAATGATTTATCCATTGACCCTGGCGGTAATATTCGGGTTCAGTCACTCGTCCCTGGTAATGATTTTTATATTTATACGAATTCGGGTAATACTTTTCTTGGTAATCTAGGCACCGGTAATTTAAATATAGGAAACGGATATATTACAGATGACATATCAATTTCTCCAACAGGGGTAATAACCGTAGATAATCTAACAAGCACAAACGCCATAACAGCACCCAGTGCAACGATTACAAACATATCATCAACAGACCTAACTATAGCAACATCACTAACAGGAGCAGGGAATATTAATATAACAGGTGACATTCAAACAACAGGGATTATTAATGGAACAACTTTGACAGGCGACATAGCAGGAAACCTAACCGCAGGAACTGGAATTGTATTATCAACCGCCGCAGGGGTTACAAATATATCAAACTCATTGCCGTATCAACTCCCTGTGTCTCGTGTATTTGCCGCACGGACAACCGGACTTCAACAGCCGAACCCCTCAGGAAATGATTATTATACAAATTACGATCAAACAGATCAAACAAGTTCTCATGTCACTTATGTAGCAGTCCCAATATCAACAGGAGCAGTAAACACAGGAGCGATTATCCAAACCGCAGGAACTTATAAAATAACTTTTACTCAACACGTATATAATAACTCATATTCTAATCGTGTCTCGTGGTGGTCGAGAGCAACTAAAAACAATACACCAACAGGAGCACAAACATTTATATATACTCGTAGCGACCAATCCCAATATGCACAATATGGAAGCAATAGTGTAACCTGGATTGAAACTTGTGCCGTGAATGATTACCTACAAGTATGGACAACTGTCGCCAAAAATACGCCCCTTTACAATAACAATTGGAATGGACTCCGCGGAGGGACAGGGAGCATGTTAGTCATTGAATTATTAAGTTAATTAAAAAAGGGTTAGTTTAAATTTAAAAAAAAATATCTAGTTTAATTATATATAATGGAAACATTAATTGACATAATTCAAAAGAAAGAAATTTCTGAATCTTCAAAAAAGGTTTATATCAGTTTATTAAAACGGTTTGAAAAATTAAAATTTAAATTACCTAGTAAAGATTCACAAGAAATTAAAAAGGTATCAACATTCATTGAATCACAAACAAACCCAAACACACAATTAGATTTTTTAAATTTAATAATTGTATTAAGAAATATCAAAGAATTACCCGTAGATAAATTGAAACTATTACGAAGCACATTACAAAAGAACAGAACCTCACATCAAAAAACTAAACTGAATGAAGTAGGAGAAAGTTTAATCAGTTATGAAACTTTTAAACAGAAGCTCGATGAAGCATTTGAAGATAAGCAATATAAGAAATATATCGTGAATTATTTAATGATGAATTTTGGAGTGAGAAATAAAGATTTAAATTTGACAATTGTAAAAACTAAGAAAGAAGTCGAACCTAATAAAAATTATCTATTAATAAAAAAAGATGGAGTTAAATATATTAGAGATGATTACAAGACACATTCTAAATATGGAAAACAAATTCACGATATAACAGATGATAAATTTATAATGGCAGTTAAAAAATTAGAATTAGGGAAATTATTAAACTCAACCCAAATATCAAATGACTTACGTAAAATGTATATCGATAAGAACGGAGAAGCTAAGATATTTAAAATGATGATTGATTACTACTATGATAAAAAAGACCCCGCCTCAATTAAAAGATTATCAGAGTCTAGAGGGACAAGTTTAGGAGTCGTTGATGGTTTTTACAATGTTAATGCAGATTCAAGTAATCCTATAGAACAGGCTAAAGCTATGGCTTAAAAATAATAATATAAGTATCTATATATAATGGTTAAACAATATGTATATATAGACACCAAAGCGGCGAACACTTCTGATTTAGTTACAATTATTAATAATGACAGAATAAGAATCAATATTAACGGATTACTATCCGCTCTTCCACCTTATGCTTTAATCTCACTTCACCAACTTGAATATATTACAGCAACTGAAGTAAATACAGGATTAATAATGATGTTCAGTGGAGACGCGGCAAATCAATTGAATTTAAATAAAACAGATTCTGTTATTGGTCTGTGTAAGTTTGATTACACTAAAGGTACCAACTACCACTATATAGAATCGGTAAATCCTATGCAAACTATGATATCAGGAAATATTCAGCAATTAGAATTTTATTTTGTAGATTCAGAGGGAACAATATTAGATTTTGTAGATGTATCATTCGCAACAGTGCTCCAAATAGAAACCCCAGACGTAGGGGAACCCGCAAATGAGTATAGAAAGGCTATACCCCTGTAAATATACGGATTTTTCACATTAATTCACATAACTTTTGAAATAATTTTAAAATTATTTCAAACTTAATTAAAATTAATCTGAATAATCGGTTAAAACCACCCTATTCAGTTACCAAAAGTGGCAAAAATGCGATATATCCATTTGTCATAGATAGTTAATGTCCAAATCGCATTTCCCCACCTTTTGGTTTTATTAAATGGAAAGTGAATAGGGTTAACTCTACACGCTAATGGCCCACACCCCGGAACCTCTCATATTTAAACTCATCATCACGGTGAATTGAGAGAAGAAATCAAGAGTGGCTGCTTCATGAACGTTGGAGTATTGGCCTTTGTATTGAACGTTGGATGAAATCGTGCTGACCCCTGAATAGATGTGACTGCTTCTACCATCACTGACTCCGTTTTCAAATTCACAAGCGCATAAGAACGTTCCAATATCACTAGAGGTTGATGCAGCAACCGCACCCCCATCTTCAGGAACGCCTCCAGCGGAGAGGCCAGCCCCGTCTTTTAAATAGAAACAATTACTTTTGTCAATCCCAGGCAGAGCACCAGTAAGAGCTCCATTGCATAAAGAAGTGGAATTGGCGGCGGTGTTGTAAGCCGCAAGGCCATTGTTTAAACAGTTACCAGCCTTGAAATCGGTTAGACTATGAGAAGCAATAAGCATTTCAGCATAAGACTCTGGAGTGTCGCTGCATATGATAGGACGAGACGGGTAGTTCTCAGAGTTAATTAAAAATTGAAATTCATTGATTCCAGATGTGGTTCTATTACCTAGATTGAAAGCAGATCGTGCAGAAACGGTGTCGTCAGGTCTGTGGACTACAATAATTCTTTCGAGGGATGATACAGACACACCGAGGTTAACTGTGACTTGAGTTACGGCAGCGGCTATGTTACCTTGAGAGTTAATGTAAGAATTGGCTAGAATATTATATTGACCTTGTGTTATTTGGTCTATTTTAGATTGAGCTCCAGGGGATAACTCGCACATTAAAGATACAAGCTCTACGTCAGTGTATGAAACTGCCACGGCGTCGGCTGAGCATGCGCCAATTCCGTGGGAAGATTCAAGTGTGATTTTGAATTGAATCGGGGACAGGGAGAACGCAGGAATCATTCTGTGTGGGGTGGTCATGCTCATTGGGTTTAACATGAGAGGCACGGTGAATGTTGTTACCGAAGCGTCTATTAATTCCACGCCCTGAAGTTGGTCTCCTAAAGTTCCCATCATAAGGTTTCCTGAGCTTGCTTTATATTCTGAATTTGAATCAGTATCGAATAACGCGGTAGCTAAAACGTTGTAATTGTTTAAGTCGTATAGCTGAGCCCCAGCCGTTGAGATTTGCATTCTCTTTATAGCACTGACAGCTCCGGCTCTGTCTAATTTCACATCGCCTCCTGCAACATTAATTTTAAACTTGAGGTACATTTGATTAAAGTTATAGTATTGGTTTGAGAGGTTGGCAGGGAGATCGAGGTTGATCGTACTACCAGCGGCAAAGGTTGAACCGTTGCTGGGCGAAAGTTTCGATCTGAAGCTGCGGGCACTCACGGCGCGCTTCTTTGTTTGAGGAAATGCGAGGGCCTCGCTAAAAACTGCTGCGTCATCGGACATTATATATATTTAATATTAGATATTAATTTTAAATTTATATACCTTTACCTTTTTTATCTTGTGATACGCTCAATGCCTGTAGCCACTATACCTGTGGTGGCAGCAGCGGCACTTAAAGGAACCCCAATTTCTGGTGCTACTAATCCAATCATTGGGGATACAGCACCTACTGCTTTAGAATATTTTACCCCCATCTTGGATGCATCATGTACTTGATTTTTTACGCCCATAGCATAACGCCTTTGTCTTTTAGTTCCAAACTTGTAACCCATTATATATATTTTAAAGTAGATTTTTATTTTTATTAGTATGTATACCTTAAACTAGAAAATGGTCAAATTTGCTGAAAGCCCTTTATATGGTGGCTCTATGCTGGTTGACGAATTTGTATTTATATATACGAAGTTTTTACAAATTCGTCAATATTTTAAACACCGAACGCTTCATCCTGTTCTTCTTCTTCATCTGGTATTATATTGTTTTTCAAATAATAATCGATTGTCCCTGACTGATAAGTTGAATCATCTTGAACCTGCGGATATACTAATTCTACTTTTAAAATTAACTGGAAATTTAAATTAATAATTGGTTGATTCCTGTCGTTTTCAAAGCTGAATGTTAATTTTTTAATTGTTTTAGTAGCAATTATAAAACGGTTCAACTCGATAGGTTTATAAAAAATCATTTGTCCTGGGTTGCAATTTACTTGAACTCTAGCAAAAGTATTTGTAATATCCCCGTAACTATTAATATTATTTAATGTGAATTCTTGTGTCTTTATAAAAATATTCTTAGTAAAAATAAAACTAACTGGATTTTGCCTAATGCTATAAGCTGGGGATTGGCTAGCATAAATTGGGTAATCATCGTTTAACCCCAACACTTTAGAAGCGTTCGAATATATAATATTAAAATGAGTATTACATGAGAATTCTAAAATAAAGCTCTGTCTATTATAGTTAACTGAAAATATAAATTCATCATACCCTGTTGGTTTAGTGGTTATGTAATTATAATTGACATAATTAGAAAAGTCGACCGGATTCATGATAGTACTTGGGATGACTAGATTCATTGTAAATAATACCGAATTAGTAACAGGATGATTGATTGTATAATTAAATATATTATTAGTTGAATCAAATATGGGGAAGGTGTTAGGGGTCTCGAATTCAGCAACACTTAGAAGTATATTTTGTGAAAGTGGACACGATATAGCACTTGTCATGTCGAATTCATATGCATTATTCGATTTTTTAGCATTATCTGAATTTAGGAAGATAGTTGAAATTTGACTATTAGTGTTTGCTTGATACATTATATATTACTATTGATTTTAATTTGGGTGAGCAGCATCCCATCCTGTAATTTGATTGTAAATGTAAGAACCGTAATTGACTTTGAGTGATTCATTTAATCCACCTTCTTGTTTAATTAAAGCTGTTGATTGATAGTTGGCATTCTCGCCATATGGTTTTAAAGGTTGCCCCATCATGCCGAATCCCTCTTGCTGGTGGTTTAAATTCCCATTGTTTTGGTAATATCGCTCATCGACATCGATAAATTTCCCTGGTGGAATATATTTCACTTGTGGTTCTGTGGGTTTTTTAATCTCTGTTTGATGATTAAAGTTGTGTTCCATTATATAATATTAGATAGAATTTTTAAGTGCTCATCATAACCTGGTCTATCTGTGATTTTATACCTATCATCTACCACATGTTGCTTACTAACAGTATTAGAATCATGTTGTATACATACCATTATATCATCAATATTAGTTTCATGAATATATTTTATATACTTTTCTAGTGATTTTGCACCTTCACTTGTCATAACCTCCTCGAATCTAAATTTGACACTTTCTGTATCTATTACGAGGGTGGCTTCATTTAACATATTTATAAAGATACAATTTAACCTATAGTAACTATTAGTTGATAACATATTCATATCGGCGGACCCTGAGATAGCCTTTCCAGAGTTAATCAGATTGTAAATACTTGTTGATATATAGTCAGGATTATAAAAATCGTCCGTGTCCATAAATATGGAATATCTGCTAGTTGACTTATCTAATAGGAAATTACGCTTGCTCCCAATTGTCATCCGTGGTACAGTGTAATATAAAACGTTATATTTTTTAGTGTCAATAATTAATTTATCATCGTCGCCATCGTCGGCAATAATTATATTTTGGATAAATGGGTAGGTCTGGATGTCGATATTGTGATTGATTAGCTCTTCGAACTTTTTCCTATTATAAGTTGGGATTAGGATATCGGCGCTGTTGTTCATATAATTAAATCTAGATATTATTATATATGTCAACCGCAGAATTAGCGAAATTGTCTCAAATCCACTATCATGTTGATAAACACGATAAACCGAAAGCAACAAGAAAAATTAACAAAGCATTGGAGGGCTCAAATTATGAGCTACAAAAGCTTAAAAGAGGAGTTGCTGTGTATAAAAATAAAACCGATGGTTCTATTGTTTTAAACAGCAAAGGGACTGATATCAAAAACTCAAAAGATATAATGAGCGATATTAGGCTAGGACTGGGACTTCAAAAATATGATAAGCAATTTAAAAACAGAACCAAACAAATAAAAAATCTTTTAAAAACACAGCCAGCAGGAACCGTTACTTTAACTGGACATTCACTTGGTGCATCAACAGTATCTCACGCAATGGCCAAGAGCAAATCAATTCGTGATAATGTAAAAGAGGCTCGCGTATTCAATACAGGTTATACTAAACCATTTAATAAGTCTCTAGGTGAGGGGTTGTCACCAGAAGACCAGAAGGTATTAAAAGATAAATTAATTCACCACCACGTAGTTGGTGATGTAATTAGTACTAGTTTGCTTAATAGAAACACAATTGGAAAAGTCAAAAAATCTAATCATGACGGTAGCCTTAATGAAAAACATTCTCTTAATAGTTTTGTTGGTAGAGAAAAAGATGCTACTAAACCAAGCCTCGGACCAGTAATTGCTGATGCTTGATTATATCTCACGCTTAGTATATGACATGGTCCAACGATATAGAAAACATTTTAGGAAAGTTAATGATAAATTGTGTTCAAGCTTCAAAGCAACACTCCAACAGTTATTTTTATTACAAATCTATTATCAAATATTTCAGATTACCAACAATCGTATTAAGCAGTGTAAGTTCAGTATCTCTTGCGTTAAATGGGTTTGTGCATCAGTCTCATATTAATTTGATAGTATGTGGGCTGGGGTTGACAGTTAGTATACTGAACAGTATTGAACTTTTTTTAAAGATAAATGACCAAATTGAAAGCGAAAATGAATGCGCAAAAGACTATTATGCATTAGCTATTAATATAAAAAAGACATTACTATTAGATAGGGAGCATCGGGCATGTGAGGGCAGTTTATATCTCGAAAAGACGTATAATAGCTATATGTCTTTAGTTTCCAAATCTAGCTTATTAAAAAGCAAAAATCTAGATAAAATGTTGGAATTTCAAAATAAACTAGAACGTGTAATCAAGAGTGTTCCTAGCAGTTCTGATTCATCGATTGAGAGTCCGCTTCCTGACCGTGATTTGGAACGCGAACTATAAAAAAAAATAATCTAGTTTATTATATATATGGACTTAATGCAATTCACCGCAACTCAAATTAAATGGTTAATTACGAATGAGGCGCCGGAACTTAAAGGCTATAAGAAAAAAAATAAGACACTACTAATAAAAATAATTAACGATAACAATATTAATACAGAACCACTAGAATCGTTAGTTGTTACAATTCCAAAAGCTATCAACAGTAAACCAAATTTCACGGTGAGTTTCGATTAGTAAATTAATATCTAGTTTAATTATATATGCCTAACAGTCAAATAAATGAACTCCTTGATGATATTACAATTGAAACAATCGATGATGCTTTATATTTTTATTCTTATCTATTAGAAAAAATAGTTAGTAAAAAAAATAGATATGAAAAAAACGAAGCTATTCTAATGAAAGGTTTAAAAAATATGGACCTTGCAAATGAAATTACATTTTTGAAATTAGATGACGATACCACATCTGATTCTGATTCTGATTAAATTATATTATTATTGGTTAATAATAATATGATTAATTTTTCACTTATACATCTAACGGATTCACTTCTTCTTCCTCTTCTTCCGTTACAGGTAGTTTGAAACCGACAATGTAAGGTTTATTGTGCTTAATTTTATTATAGGTTGAGTTTCGTTTTTTGAGGTTTTTAGATAAGAACGAACATTTCTCTAATTTCATGGTGAATCGCTTCATGTTGTTGTCTCTTTTCTCTTTCTTGGTTAAATTCTCATAATATTGAGATGAGGTGAAATTACTGAATATGTCATCATAATAAAGAAATGAAGTTTTATCATCTGTAGGTTCATAAATATTAATAAACCAATCGTAAATGTCATCTGACATTGAAAGGTATTCAGTACAAGCTTGTGTACATTCTTTAGGAGGTTTAATCAATTGAAATTTATTATTTTTAAAATCTTCAAACTTCTTGAATAGAATCATCAGTAAAGCTTGTTTGTATTGTGCTTTGAACTCATCAGTTTTATAAAAGGTATTACCTAAAAATACATTACTGTTTTTAATTTCTTCTGCTTCAAGTGTTTCAAAAGTTGATTCATCTACAAACTTTGATGTGAATGGAATTACACGGACTCTTCGAATAATAGCGTCGTTCACTTCATCCATTTTTGGTAACTCGTTGCACTCTAGAAACAAACTTAATTTTAATTTAATTTCACATTCTCCGGAATATAACTTTCTAGTATTAATAGTGTCATCTCCTGTAAGCTCTTTCATTGTGGAGGAACAGATTGGTTTATTTTTATCAGGTTCTTGAGCTAGAGCAAATCGTTTGTTGTCAAGGTTGGCTATTTGTGGGTTGCCGCCATCTTTAATTGGTGCTAATAGGGTAGATGATGGAATTTTATATCCGTATCCGCCCATAGCTTTCATCGTAAGACTATTTATTAAAGATTTCCCATTGCCGCCCCCACCTGTTCCAATAAATAGGTTTTCAATTTGAGAACCATAAAGTCCAGTCGATAAGCATTGTAAGTAATAGTTTTTTATTTCAGGGTTTGTAAAGATGGTGCCGATGATTCTATTTAATTCTATTACATTTGCTTCATCGTAATAATCCATATAATCAAACCCTGTTGTGATAGTGATATAAAAATTAGTTTGTGGTTTTACAAATTCTCCTAATTTTAAGTCATAAATTTTATTAGTAAATGCAAATAAAAATGGTTCGTTATCTAGAGTTACATCTTTGATAATATGATGCTTGATATCTTCGACTAGGTTATTTCTTAAGTTGACCGAGTTGCAGTATAAATTCACTTTCTCCTCAAATTGGTTTAGTTTAGCTAGTTCGTCTTTAATCTTTGATTCCTCGTCTTCCGTTGCAGTAGTTAGTTTATCAAAAATAATTGACTTTTGTTTAATTGAGTATTTCCCCATGTGTTTATAAAAGGTATGAGATATGAATTGATGCAGGGTAGTTGACTTTTTAGAATCATCAGGACACCAGTAAACCCCGGTGTATCTGTATAATCTATCTTTTACCATCATGAAATCTTCAGAAAAGAATGTTTTAAAATAGTTAGCTAATAGACCCGTTGTTGTTATTTCATTGTAAATTTTAAAATCTAAGTTATCATCTAGAATTTCCAAATAGTCTTGGTCCATGTCCTTTGTACTAAAATTAACATTAATATCATATTTAGTTTTAATAACTGTTTTGAACTCTTGAAGAATATCAGGATAATAGTTTTTAGTTTCAACCATTAACCCATCCGCACATAGCACACAGCTATCATTTTGGATTAAATTCTTTTTTCTGCAGTGAATATACATTTCTTCTAATATATCACATTCTTTGGATTGTAAATAATAACTGCATACTGAGCCATTAAGATTGTAATCTTTTACTTTCATTTCCTCCTTCCTTTCTACAATCTTTTGTTTTAAATTGGGGTTCGCATCCGTTATAGTCTGCATTGTAATCTTATTTTCATCAATAAAATCTTTTAGTTCTTGAAATGGTTTAATATTTTCGTCAATATCAAAATCTTTCATCCATGATTTCAAGCCCCCACCATACATGATTCTAATAAATAAAGCTTTTGGTATTTCTTTTCTTTTTATTTTGTCAGTGGTTGTTATGTTGAAACATTCTAATACTTTATCAAACCAATCTTGACGAGTTGTTACATATGAGTTAAGACATTTGTTGGGGAGGTTGTTTGCCATTAGAATTTGATTTAGGATGACTGGATGGCAGTTGTCAATGTCAAGGTCCGTATACCGATGTTTCGCTAGTGTGTGTCGGATTTCACGACGGATTGAATATAGACCTAAGCAATTCTTGGGGTTTACTCTGCCGCACTCCATACCTTTCACTCTGTTGTATTTAACTTCTGCATATTCATTGTTTTTTACTATATTCTTGTATTTCATTAGTTGGTTGCGCTCTGTTTGATGGATTGCTGCAAATGGATTGTTGAATTTTTCTTTTAATAGGGTTGAGTTGATGAGCTTTTCAAGTACATTCATGTCTATATACTCGTTAAGGGTGATGTTTTCAAGAGCACTTGAGGTTGAAGTAAGTGTTAATTCACAAAATTGATTCATATATATAAACTATAGATTTTATTTCTTTAAGTATATTTTAAGTATGGTTTTATACTTAAAGAAGTATGAAATTTCTAAAGGTTTTTTTCAAATTTTTAGAAATTATTGTTGTAGACTTTTTTTTAGTTTTGCATTTTCCCTGTATAGCTTTTGCTTTTCCTTTAGTGCTGCGCGGCGTTCAGGGTCAGCCATAACCCTTTCATAATAGCGCTTACATTTCAAATGCATCTTCTCTTTGTTTGCTTTTTGGTATTTAGACACCGACGCCAGCACCTTATCAGGAGTGATTGTTTTTTTAATAGATTCTGGTTGGATTGAGTTCATTATATATATAAGTATATATATAATAAATCTTTAAGCATGTTTTATAAATAGTGCTTTTGGTTATGGTTCGGTAGAATAAGTAGGGGTGGGACTTGTTTTTTTAATAAAATATTCCCCATTTTTTATTCGTTTTTTATTGTCTTTTATGAATTGTTTAAAATCTGTTTTATAAATAAGTTCAGTTATAGGATAAGAATAAGTACTTGGTTCAGATATAATAATAAACTGTTTCACAAATTCAGAAACATTCATGATATTTTTAAAGCTTATTACTACATCCATTTGTTTTAATTGTTTTAAGGTGACAGTTACGGGTTTTTCGGTTTCTTCTTTGTATGAATGAAACATCACTCTATAGGCTGCATCCCTAGAACTTGAAATCTGTTTCTCAATATCTTTAACAAATGGTAAATATTGTAAAGTTCGGCTATTTACTTTTAATATTTTCCCAAATTCTCCCCTATAAAAGATGTACTTACCTATCATATCTTTTCCTTTTTCTCTCATTCTTTCACCTGATTGTACTATAATATTTTTTAAATCTATTGGTTCTGGTTCTGGTTCTGGTTCTGGTTCTGGTTCTGGTTCTGGTTCTGGTTCTGGTTGTTTAGTTGTTGGTTTTGAGGTTGGTTTCTTCTTATCGACTTTAACATAAGTAGCCTTTGCTTCAGTAATTGCACAACCATATGAAATATCGTTGTCTTTTGCGTATTTACGCACATGCTCAATCCACGGATTTTGAGTTTTCATTATATAATTACTATAGATTTTATTTCTTTAAGTATGTTTTATACAATAATAAGTATAACGGGTGTAAAAAAGAGCAGATTTGGCCAAAAGAGCAGATTTGGCCCAATTTCCATAAACTATTTTTTCCCAGTTCCGGCTTCTAGCGGAATATCTTCAGATTGGGCCAAATCTGCTCTTTTTGGCCAAATCTGCTCTTTTTTACAACCGTTATTTATAGACATTTATAGATATATATTTTCTATAATTATATATATGCAAGATAAACTAGTATCTATACAAAAATCTTTAAGAAAAAACAAAAAGTTCATGGCTACATTCTACGTTGATGGTAAACTTAAGCAGACACACTTCGGCGCTAAAGGATACGATGATTACACCATTGGTCCCGTTGGGTATATTGACAAAAAGCGTGATGCTTACCGTGTCCGTCACAAGGGAGACAGTATAAACGACCCATTCACAGCTGGTGCGTTGTCTTACCATCTACTGTGGGGCGATTCCAGAAGCTTACTTGAGAACATTGAAGCGTTTAAAGCTAAGTTCAATCTGTAGTCAACATCTTATTTAATTTCTCTTGTTCATCTTCAAGAATTTGGTAAACTTCATCTGAAAACCCAGGGTATTTGTCAGCGTAATATTCCGCATCTCGTGTTTTATGGAAGCAGAACTCCGATGATATAGCATCTTCATTGTTATTATTTACGATGATATCCGAAAACATCTCAACTAATGTTTCATCGGATATATCGGTCCAGTTGCCTTTCCCTTCGTCATTGTCGATATCTTCCATTTTTATGGTGTTCATTAAATTTCCTTTTATTATAGAGGTCATATACTATATTATAGAAAATAAAATCTAAAGATTTATATAATGGACCAATATTCTTCGGACTCCTCATATGAATCTGATAGTGACAGCGACCTCGAACAAGTAATAATGCCAAAAGCACAACCAAAAGCAAAAGCACAAGCTCAACCAGTAACCCCAAAACCAAAAAGAACTTATGTTAAAAAGGTAATATCTCCAGAAGATGCTGCTAAACAAAAAGCAAATAGAATAGCCTTACTCGCAAAAGCCAGAGAAGCCAAAGCAGCTAAGAAACTACAACAACAACCACCGCCACAACCAGTATCAGTCCAATCTAAGCCAAAACAGAAGAAGACTCGACAAATAGTGAACAATTATTATTACACCAACGACCCTAAACCAGAGCCACCAACCCCAAAACCACAAGCACAACCATCAAAAGCACAACCGCAACAAAGACAACAACCCAAGCCTCCGTCTAATAATATTTTCTTTGTGTAATTAATATATAAGAATGTCATTACAAATTACCGAAAAACCTAATAAATTAATGCTTCATAACTCTAAAAACAATCTGGACCACCCCTTATGCAAAGATTTACCAGAGCCACTGCCTAACTATAGCGGGTTCAGTATGGTAATCATCGGGGCTTCAGGGTCAGGGAAAACAACCGCATTATATAGTATGATGAGTGCTAAAAAGAAAAATGGAATGAGACAATCATATTTAAAATGCTTTCATAAAATATATGTTGTTTCACCTACTATTGCAAATAACAGTATCAAAAACGACCCCTTCAAAAAGTTGCCAGAAAACCAAATTCATCGTAAATTAACCTTAGATGTGTTAGAAGAACTTGAAGAAGAAATTCAAAAGAACCGTGAGGAGGGATTAAATAGTGCTATTATATTTGATGATGTTGGGTCTCAGCTTCGAAAGTCTGCAGCCATTGATAAGAAACTAACTCAAATGATTCAGAACAGGCGCCACGATTACACTAGCTATTTTATCTTATTACAAAAATATAGGGACGCTGGAACCGGTATCAGGAACAACATTTCTCATTTTATGACTTTCAAGCCAAAGAATAGGCTAGAACGTGAAAGTATAATAAATGAGCTACTCCCATTTAAGCAGAACAAAAGCGAATCACTGCTTAATTATGTATTTGAGAATGATGATAAATTTAGTTTCCTATTTGTGGACATGTCATTAAAAAAAACGAACAAGTTTAAATTTTATAAAAAGTTTAATGAATTGGAGCTGCAAGATATTGAAACGGGGATTAAAAACTAAAGCATAATATATGGACATTGTAAAAAAAGATATTAAGAAAAAAAAGCCAAAATTATCTTCGATAAAAATTGCGAAGCAAAAAGCCAAAGCCAAAGCAAAAGCCAAACCAACACAAACCCAAACCCAGAAAGTAATTGTCAATTTACAAGATGTATTTAAAAAAAAACGCAAATCTCCTAGAAAAACCGGCGCTTCAGCCAGAGTCAGCGCGACTAGTAAGCCACCTCAAGTGATTTATCAACCAGCGCCAATGGCATTACAACCTGATTTAGCTAGTATAATTAGAGAACAATTAAGCAAATCAATGCCACAACCAACATTGACTCGGTCTGTGGCACAACAAGACGTGCCGCAGCTTACCCGAACTGAAGCACCCGCGCAATTAAGAGGATTTACTCAAAGGGATATAGAAGATAGACCCACTATTTTAGAAGGTGTCGGTGAAGACGCACCAATGTTGAAATCCCCATCAGAAGACGCGTTCAAAACTCCAGAATTACAAATGGTAGGAATACCAACAGAAACTGTCGTTATTCAGTCTTCAAGTTTCGCTGCCGAAGAAGAAGAAGAAGAAGAACCTCTGTTACAAACAGAAACAAAGCGAGAAAAAAAAGCAAGAAAAAAAGCAGAAAAAGCAGCAGCAGAAGCAGAAAAAGCAGCAGCAGAAGCAGCGGCAGCAGCAGCAGAAGAAGAAGAAGAAGAAGAAGAAGAAGAAGCGACAGAAGAAGAAGAAGCAGCAGCAGAAGAAGAAGAAGTAGTAGTAGTAAAAGGAAAGTCTGAAGAAACAAGAGCCAAAATGGCTGCAGCAAAAAAAGGAGGAAAAGCGTCTGAAGAAACAAGAGCCAAAATGAGCGCATCTCAAACAGGAAAAACAAAGGATAAAGAAACAAGAGCCAAAATTCAAAAAGGAGTGTCAGCTGCTTACTCCAAAAAAACAGGGGTAAATTAGCCATTTTACAATATAAACTAAAACTTCTAAAAAGAAATATCTAGTTTATATTATATGGACAATGTTAAAATAATAACACTTCACCCAATATTCAACGAGCCAGCTATTGTACTGAGCCAAAGACTAAAAATCGATATACTAAAAGACTTTGAACCAGTAGCAGGATATATATATATTGTATACGGTGCACATGAAAAATCAATAGAGTTATTAACTTACCAAAAAAACTCTGAGTACTCTTACGGGTATATTATTATGAATTCAGAACAACCCTCAAGCAATCAATTAAAAAATAAATATTATATTGAATTATTAAAAAAGAATATCGTTTTCGATTATCATTCAGTGTCATCGGATTATTTAAAAGAAACTCACGGAATCATAACAAGGTCTTATCACTGGTTTGATTTTCTTCATTATGACACTGACTCCGAAGAGTGCATAAGAGATATTGATTATTTGTTTGTTGGGTCATATAGTAAAGAAAGAGAAGAGGTATGTTTACAATTACAATTCGAATATCCAGATAAAAAGATTGAATTTATTTTTGACAATAGTTTAATACAACAATTGGAATTAACAAAGAAATTACAAAAAGCAAAAGTTCTTTTAAATATACCGTATCATCATGATAATATATTAGAAACTCACAGGATAAATAAAGGTTTAAGTGCAGGATGCAAAGTTGTCAGCAAGAAATCAAATGATAAAACAACAGATGACCTATACAGTGATTATATTTATTTCGTTGATGATTACGCACAGGAACCAATCGGTGAAAAGAAACCATATAATAAATTACAACAGATTTTGACAAATAGTTTAACTACACATAATAAATGGTATATTGAACAATTGTTAAAAAATAAATCTAAAGTTTAATAATATGAGTTTTTATCAGAATGTATACGGCAACTTACCACAAAGCGGTTTCACTTACACATCGAATAATGTATCCACGGACAATGTAATATGTGAAAACCTATCAGCAGTTAATGCATCGATAGTAAATTTAACGACAGCAATTTTTCAACCTATTAGTATAACCACTATAGAACTTACCGCAAATGAAATAAATGCATCAATTATTAATGCATCTCATCTGCATATATCAAATATATCAATGGACGGAACTCTAGGAGGACACACTGCAAATTTAGTCACGGTAAATGCAGACCACGCAATAGTTGATGAGCTTTATATTAACGAACAATCAGTAGTTCTAACGGATAAATCCCTCATTAAACGTGACGCAAATCAAGTTATGTTTATTGGAAAGAACGTATCAACTGATGTGACAGGAGCAGATTTTCTATTTAGAACAGGTACAGAATCAGACGTAGCCAAATTGACTATTCCAAGGTCAAGCGATACTGTTGGAATGATTGCTCTCGATGTAGACACTATTATTCAGGCAACAACCGGTGTTTTCTCAGCAATTAATACAAGCGACCTCAATGTAGCAGATACAACGACCCTGTCGGAATTAGAAGTCCTCACTGAAGCAAGTATTAGAAATCTTAATGTAATCGGTCCTAACGGATTAACAGCAACTAAAGGAACCATAACCAATTTGAGTTCAACTAAATCAACGCTCACTAATGCAAGCATCGGTAATCTAAGCATATCAGGAAATTTTAATGCGTCGGGCACATCACGATTTTATAACCTGACAGCCGAATATTTTCAATCTTATATAACCGGTGTATTCCAAGACATGGACGCAGTAACTGGAAACATTACAACATTCGAAAGTAACAACATCTCCAACAACATATTAATCAAGACAAATAATTTATCAGCAGTCAATACTTCTATTTCTAATAATCTTCAGGTCGGTTCAAATATCTTATGTGATTCAATGAATGTGACGAACGTCCTCACAGCTTCAACATTGTCGGCAGCCACAGTAAACGCAGGTATTCTTTTGAATGCTTCCACTATGAATGCTCTACTCGTCAACACAAGCAACCTGTCGGCAATAAACGCAAGCATCGATAATAATTTGAATGTTCGGTTCGGTGTAACTTGCGGAACAGTAAATACATCTGTTAGCGTCACTGCTCCCAAATTCAATGGAACTAATGTGTCAGTAACAAACATTTCGGCAACACGCATCACTGGCGATATATCTCAAAACTTAAGCGCTGGATTCGGTATTGCGTTGACAACAGTCGGCGGAGTAACAACCATTGCAAACACAGGAGGAAGCGTAACAGACCCTCTCAATCTCAGCACCCTCAACGCATCAACTATTAACGTATCGCTACTCAACGCAGATAATATTGAAGGCTTTACTAAATCAACAGAATATGGATTCAAATCAACTTGTGATTTTGGAGCAACAGTTGTTACAATTCCTAATGGCGGAACTATTCCATTTAACGAACACTCGGCAGTCGGTGTATCTCCTATGGGTGCGTATTGTATCCCTGATGTATTGGCTTATAACAAGGGACTTGCGACATATACCATTCCAGTTTCAGGATATTATTTATTTGGTTGGCGTATTTTTATATTGTCATCTCCAACATCAAACCCCCATTTAAGATTTACTATCAACAACAGCATTGGAGTTCAAGTAGGAGAATATGCTTCTAATAATGAGAGCTGCACCTTTCAGGGATATTTTGAAGCAGAAGATACAATCAAAGTACAGAACGGTGGTTCAGGCTCAATTCAACTCGATTTAGCAAGAACACGCTCTTATTGGTATGGACACAAACTAACTCCAGCAAATAATCTCATCACATCAACCACTAATTTATCAATTCAAAATCTCTCTGTATCAAACGACATAACCGCTGCTGAAATTCGCGGAACAACCATCATGTCTTCACCCATCATATCAGGCGGAGAAGTTCTCACAAACATTGGTCTCATAACAACTTTAGATTCAACCACTATTAACGCAAGCAAACTAAACGCCAGTAACATAAGCATAAGCGGAGAGATTGATTTTGGAACAGCAATCACAGGTCCGCTTGTAGAAGTTAATCAGATAATCGCATCTCAATGCTCTTTTAATGGTCTACGAGTTAATTCATCGGCAAGTATAAATATACTCAACGTATCAAATATTAACACCAGCAACATATCAGCAATCAACATATCAGCAACCAACATAACAGCACTTGATGTTAATTCATCAAATATTAACACCAGCAACATATCAGCAATCAACATATCAGCAACCAAC
>Ga0233413_10000527_pt1 | contig 18257 bp, 21 predicted proteins | sample Na_anoxic_6_MG_FD_189019 | JGI IMG/M metagenome (GOLD analysis project Ga0233413, IMG submission 189019) | Seawater microbial communities from Saanich Inlet, British Columbia, Canada - Na_anoxic_6_MG | ecosystem: Environmental > Aquatic > Marine > Inlet | place: Canada: British Columbia... | reverse complement strand
TGATTAATGAAGATTACTTAGGGTTAAATGTTAGACCTCAGTATATACCAGAACCAACGCCGCCAACGCAAGAGGGAGGGTTTCTTTCTGGAATAGACGATAAGTCTTATAACTTCTACATATACAATCATCCAGATCAAGGTTCTGACGCAGTAGAATATCTTAAGGGTGACGAAAAGTTGTATCCAAACAGTGGAGAAATAATATCTTTTGGCAACGCTTATCTTTCTAGCTATAGCCTTTCTTTTGCTGTAGGGTCATTACCCACGGCTTCAACAAAATTCAAATGCTCAAATATGACAGCTGAGAATTACACTGGTCTTACTCAGTCTCCAGCTATAAATTTATCTGTTGGAAATAATATCGGCGTAGGAAACTTCATCGGTTCACAAACAAAAACAGTAGAACAAGGTTTTTATGGAAACTTATTTGATTTAGATTTAACTAACCCAGTAACAGCTTCTCCTGGAGATCTTACTATAGAGCTTCAAAACATACAGGTCGGTGGACAGAATATAGATATAGACAATCATTTGATAAATTCTATGTCGATAGATATTCCAATCAGCAGGGTTGATTTGCATGGCTTAGGTTCTGATTATGTCAAAGGCAGGAAAATACAGTACCCGTCAAGGGGGACAATCAACATTTCTTCTTTGGTGAGTCGTTATGAGACGGGGTTTATATCTGGTTTGTTGGCTAACGAGTCTACATATGAATTTTCATTGACTGTAAAAGATTGTCAGGGTTTAACTTATTCTGAATTTACATTTGATAGAGCTAAGTTGGAGAATTTTGAATATAACACTACGGTAAATGATGAAATGCAGTATTCTGCTTCTTTCTCTTTTTCTGTAGACAATAAATAAAAAATGAAAGTAAAGTCCTACAGAAGAGATAAATTTTACACCATAGCTTTAGATGCAAATGGTAACGTATTAGATTATAGTTCTAATACTGTACCTGTCGGATTTATGTCTGGAAATAGCGAAGTTAAATCTGTAGACTTCATGCAGAATGAAGACCCAGGTTATTTAATAGGTAGTTATGCCTTTTATGATTGTGGTTTAGTTGGAGATCTTGTTATACCTGATAGTTTCACAGGAATAAGAAAAAACTCCTTTACTAAGTCTTATGGTATAAATGATATTTATATAAACTTGCCAGTTGAGAGTGTTTTCGGAACAACGAGTACAAATTCTCCTGTTAATCCATTTTACGATGGTCCAGTTGGTAAGTTGTATATAGCCCCAGAATATATAGACGGATACGGATCAATTGGGGATACTTACCCAGATACACTAGGAATGGAAATAGCTTTGTGGAAAGAAAAAGGTACTTACTTACAAAAAACTTATTCTTTGTCTTCCCCTATAAATGTTTTGGAAGGAGAGGTGGTTACAGTAACGGTCACTACAAAAAACGTGGAAGATGGAACGGTTCTTTATTGGGGGGTCTATGGAGACCCTAGTCAAATTGGAGATTTAACAGCGGCTGACTTATCTTCAGTTTCTGGTTCTGTAATTATTAATGATAATCATGGCGAAATAAATATAACCATAAATACAGACGAATTAGAAGAAAACACAGAAAAGTTTTTTATAGGTTTGTTTTCCGATGCGGCTTACCAAGATATTCTTAGATACTCAAATTATATATCCATATTAGATGTCTACCCATCTTACGAAATAGTATGTAACACATCTGTAGACGAGGGTTCTTCATTGTTTGTTACTGTTAATGCTTTAAATGTAGACGACACTACTCTTTACTGGTCTTCGACAGAGCAAAATGATATAGATCAGTCGAGCGGAAGTTTTTCTATAATAGCTAATCAAGGTACTTTTTTAATACCTATAACAACAGATTTATTTGTAGACCCAGGAGAAACATTTACATTTTCTATAAGGACGGATTCAATATCTGGAGATGTAGTTGCCACATCTGACCCAATAACAATTAACGATGTTTTAAATCCCCCCACTTATCAAATCTTGCCAGGAAGTAACTCTGTGGCTGAAGGCGCTTCTCTTTCGGTTGATTTAATAACAGAAAACGTTATTTCTGGAACTGTTCTGTATTGGAGCGTAACAAACCAAGAACGCTTTAATGTGGGTAGTGGCAGTGTGGTAATGAACAATTCGACTGAGTCTTTTAATGTTTCACCTAACTCAAATGAGGTTTCGGGTGACAATGGTACTTTTCAAATAAAAATAAGCAAATCAATAGGTGGACCTGCGGAAGAAACGTCTTCATCAATCAATATAACAGACACAACTCCGACTCTCAGTTTTGTTCACAACTCTCAAGTTAATGAGGGTTCTATTATGTTTGTCACAATAAATACGACAAACAGCCCTGACCAAACTCTTTACTGGTATCTCTCAAGCACAACAGATTTCATTGTTAGTAATGGCTCTTTTTCATTAATCAATAATACTGGCACATTTGATATAAAGCCAGAAAAAAACGATGGTGAAGATCCTGGGGAAAGTTTCGCAATACAAATAAGAGATTCTTCAAATTCTGTGATTGGTAATTCGGATTCAATAGAAATAATAGATATAACTGACCCGTCTGATTATATTTTCCCAACACTGCCAGAATCAATCGACGAAGGTTCTGACCTTGTTGTTACGATCTCCACCCCAAACGTTGTGGACACGACTGTATTGTATTGGACTGTCACCAACCCTTCTGAGTTTCTTGTTAGCAGCGGAAGTTTTATTGTTACAGGTGAAGAGGGGACATTTACTGTTACTCCAGAGCTAGACGAAGATTCTGACGATAATTTAGATCCATTTTTGATTCAAATAAGAACAACAAGTACTTCTGGACCCATTCAAAAAGAGTCTCAAAACATTTTAATAAACAATAGAACCAATTCAGATCCTGTTGTTCTTTACAGAGTCAATGCTGGAGGATCTAGTATCACGGCTATTGATGGTGGAATAGATTGGGAACCAGACCTTAAAGCTTCCCCGTCTCAATACAACAACAGCCCAGATTCAGGTAGTGATACTTATATACCGAGCACTCCGACAATAACCAACTCAACAATATCAACACCTCCTCAATCTTACGTTCCTGAAGATGTGTTCTTCAGCCAACGCTATGATAGTGGGGCTTTGGAGATGATATGGACGTTCCCTGTTCAAAACGGACAATATACTGTTAACTTGTATTTTGCAGAGCTATATTACTCAAACGCAGGAAGTCGTATTTTCAGTGTTGTTATTAATGATACAGAAGTTATAACAAATATGGATAAAATTATCGAGTCTGGCGGAAAAAATATAGCCTACCTTAAAACTTTTGACATAACAGTTACAGATGGGTCTGTTAGGGTTAAATTTGTTAAGGGTTCTGTAAATAATCCAGATGTTAACGCAATAGAAGTAATACAGAATTCAATCGGTTAAGTATAGAGTGTGAAAATAAAACCAAAAATAAAGAAAATAAGAAACAGCAATACTTATTTAGCTCATTATAAAGATGAGGATGGCGAAATTTATGAAACCGTAGGGTTGACCATAGAGGACGCTATAGAGAACTGGTTTAAAAACTTTAGCAAAGAGTTCGGTGGAGGATGAAAAGATGAATGTTAAATCCCGTGTGGATTAGTCTTTACCATAATCAACCTTAACAACGTCACTTTTGTGACCTTTTTGTTTTATTTCATCGAAGTGTTTTGCTCCGTTTCTTTTGTCTGCATACTCTTTGAAGTATTTTTCTTTCACAGGGTCGACTCCTCCGTTTGATTCAGATCGAAGGTGACTCATTTCCTTGCTGTAATCCATCATATCACCAAAAGACCCTTTTTTGCCTCCAGTTTTATCGATGAACTCTTTAGAACTATGCGGGTCTATACGAGAGTCTATTGATGCATTTGGTATAGTGAATACCCTTTTCCATTCAAGCCCCTCAGAATCGAAGTATGTGTGCTTATCGTTCATTCCTTGAACCTCTTCTCTGTAATCTTCTAGTTCTGGGTGTTTGTAAATGTATATAGGCATAGTATATTATATGCAAATACGGGCAGTATTTCTACTGCCCGTATTTTTTAATGGTTAATAATAGTTTGATTTACTGAATTTTAATAGACACAGATTCCTTAACTTGCTTTTTGGGCATGGTAATAGTCAGGAGACCATTTGACATCTTAGATGAGATATCAGAAGGAATAACTAAATCGTTTAAAGAAATAGAGAATGTTTTTTCTTTATCTCCTTTATTTGCTGTTACTTTTAAAACATCGTTAGTGGCGGTTATGTTTACTTCTTTTTTTGAAAAGCCAGCGAGTTCAAACTCAGCTGTGTAAACGTCGTCACTGCTTTTGATCCAGTTACAATTTCTAGGGTAAGATTTTGTGTCTGGTTTGAATAGTTCTTCGAATAATGTAGTCATAATATATTACTATTGCATATTGTATGCCAGTTAAAAAACCTAGGAAATATGGGATAAAATGCCGTCGACTGTCTTAGAATAGGACATTTCTTCCGCTAACTTTTGTCCCTCTGTGTTAATTTGACCCACCTTACCTTCGGCTTGTTCCATTGCAGAAATTATAGTTTCTTCATCGCAATCAAAAAATTCACCTTGGTTAAAGGTGGATCCTTTAATGAAGAACTTATTATCATAACAATCAAACTTACCAGTAGGCTCGACAAGGATTGAGTTTTCTTTGGTAGCCCAATCTTTATGAGATGTGGCGTTCAAAACAATACTCCATTTACCAAGACACGTTGCATTGAAAGAAGGTAAATTCCAACCCTCTCCCCCAGACAAACCAGTTAGGTCAATATCAATTGCGTTTAGCAATTCATTAACCTCAGAGTTTTTCTTGAGAAAAGGAAGAAAATTAATATTAGTATATTGCTTGCCTTCTAGCACTGCATTTAAAACATGAGACATCTCATCCTCCTTAAAGAATGGGTTTGAAATACAACAGGTTAGTTGATACTTATTGTTGTTTCCATATTTTTTAGCCCAAGCTCTAATAATTTCCCCTGTTCTTTTTCTTTTTTCGAACTTACCCATCAAACCAAAATGGATGACTCCATCTAGGTATGTTTTTTGGGTGTTGTGAAAATCTTTATCGAAACCAAGTGGAACATACTCGGAACCAAAAAGGTCTGCTGAATATGAGGAACTAAATATAGTTTTATTCTGAGCGTTACAAAGCTTCTTTTCTACATCTGTAGGTTCGCTACATTCGTAAAAAGTATATAAGTATTGCTCAGGATTCTTTCTATTTTCAGAACCATTCAAGTGCCATATCTTTAAAGATGGAATATCCTTAGAGAGATAGTCAAATCTATTGTTGATAGATTCTTGAATTTTTTTAGCTAAGTCCTCTGGTACAGAATAAGATGAAAGGTCAACCTGTTCACCTATGGGAAAAATCCCAACTTCATGACCCTTATCGAAGAGTTCTCGGACAACGTTATAACTAACATTGCCGAAACTCAACGAATTAAGGGCTGCTTCTACAAGAATTTTCATTTAAAACGGTACGTCTTCTTCTTGCTTGCTTGAAGAACCTGAGCTTTGTTGCTTGTTCTCTTCGTCTTGCTGAGAGACGTTCAAGAATTGAAAACTCTGACCAGCAATGAATTGCTTGGTATTCTTCTTACCATCTTTTTCCCAAGATGAAGAACGAAGTTCTCCTTGAGCGATGATGCTTCTACCTTTTTTAAGGTACTCCTCGGCAATCTCTGCTTGCCTGTTCCAGAACTCTACGTCAATAAAACAAGGCTCTTTGGCTCTGTTTGATGAGACGCACATACGAAGTTTACAAAACTTCTTGGAACTAACTTCCCGAACCTCTGGATCAGAGACTAGGTATCCTGCTGCTACTATTGTGTTATACATAATTGTTATCGAATTTGTTTTTTACTTTATTAATGAATTTGTTGTGGATGTTGATGCAACCTTGAATACTGAGATTTAATTCTTTCGAAGCCTCTCTCCAAGGTATGAGCTTATTATTAGTGGTGTTGTATCTAATGTCAATGATTTTTTTTACTCTAGGGTCACTTTCTTTTTCAAGCATCTCGCTAAACACATCAAAAGCCTCCATTTTAGAAAGAATTTCGTAAGAATCATCCTCATCAGAGACTTTCGTATAAACTTTATCCATACTTGAGAATCTTTTGTTTTTGAGTGCATTTATGGCGTTTAAGCATTTCCATTTTGTTTGGTTAGCCAAGAAAGTGGAAAACTTGCTGTTTTTGTCTGGGTTGTAATCTAGGGCTGATTGATATATAGTATAGTCTTTATCGTCCATAATTAAGTCTCTGTTAACAGGAGAATTTTTATGTTTAGTATATTTGTCTACAATGTAGACGTAGATACCAGAGTGCCTATTTATAAGTTCAACTAGGCAACTGTCGTCACCATCGTTCTTTATCTTGTTTATGAGTGACAGGTCGCTTTCCATGTGTTGTATGTTTCTATGTTAATCAAAGAGTTTAAAATTTCGTTTGCAGTGAGTTGTATTAGTTTAGAGTCTTCGAAGTTACCGATCTCAAAATCAAGATCTATATCTTTGACCATCTGTTCGTTATAAACCTTTTCGTATTCGTTAGCTGGTTCGACCCCTTGTCTTTTAATCATAACGGAAAAACCTTTTTGTTTTTTGATCCAATCAAGCTCGTTAGGGAAACGAAGATCTGTAATTATATTGACAACGTCATCTTTTAGAGATGACTCTATCTTTTCTACCCAAATATTATTGTTTATGCTTCTCATTATATCTGTCCCCCAACAAACTAAGAATGGTCTAATCAGATCCTTCTCCTTTTTATCTTTAGTAAAAGCAGATATACCAGTTTGTTCAATCAAGAACTTATCTACAGATTTTCTTAGCTCATAAGCAAATGAAAGTCTCTGCGATTTAATACCTTGGTCTAATAGTATCGTCTCAAAGTTTTCACCAAGAGTGTCTTTACCTGACCTAGCATTACCAGCTATTCCTATAATTTTATATTCTAAACTCATTTCAATGATCTTATAACACAAGATTAACATACTAATAGGTATAGTCAAGTGTTTTTTACAAAACTTATTAAATAAATAAAACGAATCTATACAATACAATATAGGTTAGTATATACTATACGTAAAAGTATTCTTTACCCTTGATAAATCACTTATCGATTAGTTATTGCGTATATTGTATTGTATTTGCTTATCTTATAGTATTTCTAATAGAAGTTCTATAGGATTCCTAAATTTCAACCGAGAAGCAGTTTGTTTTACGAGACCCTTTTTGCTTACCGTTTTTTTATTATATAAATCGTTCCACTTATTTTCCAAAAAAAGTTCATTTTTTTTTCAAGTGAAAAAAGTTAGTATATTTTGCTGTTGACATGAAACTAAAAAAGGTTAAAGTGTAATTCATACCAGCGATTACTTTCGGGACTGGATCGCGGTCAAGAATCAATTAACAACAACAATAATAATACAATAATATGAGCATATTCGAGGAGCAGATATCAAGGAAACCTAATCATTACCCATGGGCAGAAGAATTTATCGAGGTAATGCATAATGGTTTCTGGACCGACAAAGAGTTCAGCTTTTCTTCTGATGTTCAAGACTTTAATATAACAATGGATGACCAGCAAAGGGAGATTATTATAAGGACTCTTTCAGCTATCGGTCAGATTGAGGTCGCTGTAAAGAAATTCTGGGCTAAACTGGGTGACAATTTACCGCACCCATCTCTTACCGACCTTGGTTATGTAATGGCTAACGTAGAAGTTATTCACAATAACGCTTATGAGCGTCTATTGAAAGTTCTTGGTTTGGAGGATATTTTTGAAGAGAACCTTAAGCTAGACTTTATTGAGGGTAGGGTTAACTATTTGCGTAAATACAATCATAGATATTACAAAGACAGCAAGAAGCAGTATGTATATTCTCTTATATTGTTTACTCTTTTTGTAGAGAACGTCTCTCTAATGAGCCAGTTTTATATAATTAACTGGTTTTCGAGAAACAAGAACGTTTTAAAAGATACAGAACAGCAGGTTAGATATACTAGAAACGAAGAAAATATTCACGCTCAAGTGGGTATTAAGATTATCAATACTATTAGAGAAGAGCATCCTGATCTTTTTGACGAAGAGTTGGAAGAAAGAATTCTTCATGAAGCAGAGCAAGCTTATATTGCAGAAGCTAAGATTATTGATTGGATGGTAAATGGTATCGACGAAAAAGGTTTAAGTGCGCCCCTTCTCAAAGAGTTCATCAAAGATCGTATTAATGACTCTTTACAACAAATTTCATTTAAGAAGGCATTTGATGTTGACAATGACATTATTAAGGATACAATGTGGTTTGAAGAGGAGTTAATGGGAAACAATTCGACAGATTTCTTCCATTCTCGACCTGTAGAATATTCAAAAAAATCACAAACATTTGACCTAGATAGCGTATTTGCATGAAAAAATATTATTGGAACAACGAAACTTCGCAACAGATTTTAAACAGAGGATACCTTGATGGCGAAAGCTTGATAGGTAGGGTATTGAGTGTTGGAGAATCTTTTCAGAAAGACTTCGTATCTCGCGCTCCAGCAGATCACAAAGGCAAATTCTCTGATCTTTGTGAGAAGTTTGAGCATTATATGTCTCTTGGTTTTTATTCTTTGTCTAGCCCTGTTTGGGCTAACTATGGCAGAGAAAGAGGATTGCCTGTTTCTTGTAATGGCGTTTTTGTGCCAGACACAATGGAGGGTATCCTAACTAAGCAGTCAGAAGTAGGAATGCAAACCAAGCATGGTGCAGGTACATCTGGTTATTTTGGAGAGCTAAGAGGTAGAGGCGACAGCATTAGCACTGGAGGCAATTCTTCTGGATCTGTCCATTTCATGGAACTCTTTGATAAGGTAACATCTGTTGTATCACAAAGCAGTGTTCGCAGAGGTTCTTTTGCTGCTTACCTTCCTGTTGATCATCCAGATATCGAAGAGTTTCTTCGTATCAGGTCTGACGGTCACCCTATTCAAGACTTATCATTTGCTGTAACAATTACAGACGATTGGATGGAAGGCATGAAAAACGGAGACATTGAAAAGCGCAAGATTTGGGCAAAGATTATTCAGAAGAAATTTGAGTCTGGTTATCCTTACTTATTCTTCCAAGATACAGCCAATAAGAATGCCCCTCAAGTATATAAGGACAAAAACATGAAGATTTATGCTTCTAACTTATGTAATGAGATTTCTTTACCTTCTTCACCAGCAGAGTCTTTTGTTTGTTGTTTGTCTTCCTTAAATCTGGAAAGATGGGATGAAATTGTAGAAACAGATGCTATTGAAACTATGGTTTACTTCCTTGATTCTGTTATGGAAGAATACATTGAGAAGACAGAGGATATTCCTTATATGGAGTTCGATCATAATTTTGCAAAGCGTCACAGAGCTTTAGGTATGGGCGTTCTTGGTTGGCATTCATATCTACAGGACAAAATGATTTCTTTTGAAAGCATGGAGGCAAAGCTAAAAAATGCAGAAATCTTTAGAACAATTAGAGAAAGAGCAGACAAAGCTACAGAAGAGTTAGCTAAAGTATTTGGTGAGCCAGAGGTTCTTAAAGGTTATGGTCGCAGAAACACAACCACAATGGCTGTTGCACCTACAACTACAAGCTCTTTGATTCTTGGTCAGGTTTCTCAGGGTATTGAACCAACAGTTAATTACTATACAAAGAATTCAGCAAAAGGTAAATTTACTATTAGAAGCCCTCATTTAGAAAGACTTCTAGAATCTAAAGGTAAAAACACAGAAGCGGTATGGAAATCTATCTTACTCAAGGACGGTTCCGTTCAGCACCTGGACTTTTTAGACGAGCATGAAAAAAATGTATTTAAAACATTCTCAGAGGTTTCTCAAAAAGAAATTGTAATCCAAGCATCCCAAAGGCAAAAATATATTGATCAAGGTCAATCTTTGAACCTTATGGTTCACCCTAAAGCTTCCCCAAAGGAGGTTAGTGATCTTATGATATTGGGATGGGAAATGGGTCTCAAGGGATTTTACTACCAAAGAAGCACAAATCCAAGCCAAGCCCTCGCTCAATCTATCATGGAATGTACGTCTTGCGAAGGTTAACATTTCATTATTATAAAATTTTAGTGTAATAAATTAACATAATGGAATACGATTTTTCTAAACAAATCAAAGAGCTAAATAAGGATCTTCAGGATAATTATCTAAGTTCATCAGAGGCTTCTCAAATAATATCTTCCATTATATCTGAAAAGGCTCAGAAACATAATGATCATTACGAAAATCAAGTATCAGAAGATCAATTAAAGAGAGTTTATTTAAGGGGTTCTGATTCGTATAATTCAACTCACAGAGTTGGTAAAACTAAAAGCCAATGGGCTATGGCTCGGGTAAATATGTTTTTGAAGATGAACAGAGGCGAAAACGTCGACGAACAATATATTCAGTCTGAAAAAGACATTATATCTAATGAATACTGTGAGGAAAGTGAAAGATCTTGTTTGTTCTTTTCTTTTTCAGATCTAGATTTAAATTTAGCAAACCTGGATTTAGTTAAGGCTGGAGTAGAAAAATGGGACCAAAACATTGAGTGCGAAGAATTATTTTATTCAGAAGCTGAAAAAAAGACACTTAATAAACCATTTAGACTTAAAGGCGAGAAAAAGAAATTTGGTGTTTATGTTAAAAGCCCCAAAACAGGCAACGTTATTGTAGTTAAGTTTGGTGATCCAAATATGGAGATCAAAAGGGATGATCCTGATCGTCGCCGTAGCTTTAGAGCTAGACATAAGTGTGATACAGCGAAAGACAAAACATCGCCTCGTTATTGGTCCTGCAAGATGTGGAGCAAGAAGCCTGTGAACAAATCTGTTTCTTCAGAAGCTCTTGAGTGGGACGAAGAAGAACTATTGAGTGAGTGGGGTTGGGATGAATCATCCGTTATTGAGAACGAAGATTACTTTAGTGGTTACGATCACTTAAAAGATTGTGAAATAGTTGAAGAAGACGGCATTTGATTTATAATCATGTGTGACCCACAATAAGAAAGTATCTGTATTTTGCCTGTGGAGAGATTCCACAAAAACCATATCAAGAACCCTAGATCAGCTAGAGGATCTCGAATCTTTGTCTGGTTTTGATTTCTCGTATTATTTTTACGAGAACGATTCTGTAGATAATACAGTTGAAATTCTTGACGAGTGGTTGTCAAGCAGGTCTGGAGAACTGAAGTCCGAAAACCTTCAGATGCAAAAATTTGGCAGGACTACTGACCCAAAAAGAATGAAGTTTTTGTGTAGGTGCAGAAATGAAAGTAAAAAGCTCGCTCGGGATAACGAGAGTGATTATTCTCTTTTGATAGATTCTGACATCAAATTTGACAAAGATAATCTATTAAGACAGATTAATACTCTTAATACAAGTGAAAATGCGGTGATGGTTACTGCTAACTCTAGGCAGAATATTGAAGACCTGACTTTTGGTTGTTGTTCTGATTCTTATTACGATTCTTACGCTTTTAAAGATCGTCACGGCAATCAAGGTCTTTACTGGTCAGACTGTCCATCTTATAAAAGTGACGACCAGTTTAATTGGAAGCTTGGCAAACCTATAATAACCATGTCTTCTTTCGGCGGGTTTGCAGTGATTAAGTCGGAAGTATTTAATAAAGTTAAATGGAGTGCTGATATACATTGTGATCATGTGAATATGTGTTTTGATATATCTAGGTTTGGCAATATATATGCAGATCCCAAAAGCAAGGTTTATGTTGATGTCGACCTTTCAAATCTAAACTTAAAGTCTTTTGCTAACATGGCTAAATCACAAAACGAAAATTATTATAAACATTTTTAACATGAAGGTTTTAGAAATATTTAATAAAGTAAAGGAACAAAATAAAAAAAACAAAGTTTTAATACTTGGTTGTGGACCATCTTTATCAAAAATAACAGAAGACAAAGTAAAAGAGCTATCTAAAGACCACCTGATAGCCACAATCAAACAATCCTATGTACCTTTTGGCTTGTATAGCGACTTTCAGTTCTTTAATTGTAATAATTTAATAAGATACGAGGGGGAAAAATCAAAATTTATATGTTGCTCGCCTAATAATAAAGACTGTGGCTTATGGTCTGGTCAAAATATAGATATGTTTTTTCACATGTCTAATCACCCACAGAAAATGAAAGATGTGGAAAGCGATGAGTTTTTCTTTAGTATAGATAATATTGGCAAATATTGGGGTCCAGGAATAATGACAGAGATTGTATTGAGTTTCTTTTACAACCTTGGCATTAAAGAAATAGTTACAGCGGGTTGGGATTACAGTAAAGACGAAGGTCAATACAGCCATTTTTATCGGGAATCCAAAAGAGTAATGTTCTTAAACCCAGCTCAATCGCTTTACCTTGGAGAAAACAAAGAGTCAATAATGAACAGTCGCAGAATTAATTCTTTTTTTAAAAAGAATGGTGTTAATTTGTCATGTGTAGAAAGCGAAGATTGTTACTTGGATGATTCGATAACCAGAATTTCATTATGAAAAATAATAATCTTAACATACAAGAGACGATCAAACGATTGTTTAATAAAAACCTAATCGGTATCAAACAGTCTTTTGAAGATGAAGGTAGCCTTTTAGACGATGTAAAAGAAATAAGAAAAGCAACTGAGATTAACAACCTAAAGCTAAGTGTTAAAATAGGTGGTTGCGAGGCTAAATCCGACATACATCAATGTAAACTAATGGGGGTCAATGGTATTGTTGCTCCTATGATTGAAACAGAATTTGCATTACAAAAATTTACAGAATCTGTATCAAACATTACTAATATTAAATTTTATATAAACATTGAAAGTAAGACTGGCTACGAAAACATTGATAAAATATTAGATTCTCCATCATCAAAAATGTTATCAGGCGTGGTGGTTGGACGGTCAGATTTAGTTAAATCATACGGACATGATAAATCCTTTGTTAATTCAGATTTCATCTTTGATAAAACTTATGAGATAATGAAAAAAGCAAAGTCTTACGGATTAGAAACTCTTATGGGTGGCAACTTGTCGCCTGACAGTTTTGATTTTATTTCTAAGCTTAAAAAAGAAGAATTGATTGATTACGTAGAAACAAGAAATACAATTATTAAGGTTGATAACATTTCTGAATTAAAGGATGACATAACTTCGGCGTTTGAATTTGAATCTATTTGGTTAGATTTTAAATACAGAAAGTATAAAGAAATTTCAGAAGAGTATTATTCCCGTTCTGAGACTCTAAAACAAAGACTGTAAATTAAACAATTGCCATGAGTAGAAAAAAAATAACTGCAGTAATACCCATCAGGAAAGGTTCCCAAAGAGTTCCTTACAAAAATTTTAAAAACTTTCACAAAGGTAAGTCTTTATTGCAGATCAAAATAGAATTTTTAAAAGAAATAGATTTAATCGACAATATTACTGTTAATACAGATTCAGATGTAGCAATCGATATAGCAAAAAACCTCGGCGTTTCATATTTTCTCAGAGATGATTATTATGCAAGTTCAGAATGCTCTCAATCAGAATTTTTTAGTAACCTAGCGGAGACAACAGATACAGACATTATAATTCATGCGCCTTGTACTTCTCCTATGATTAAAAAACAAACAATTATAGATGCTATTAATAGATTCAATATTTCAAAAAATGATTCTTGTAATTCTGTAGGCTTGGTAAAAGAATATTTGTGGAGAGACGGTAAACCTCTAAACTACAATATAGAAAAAGGTCAAGTTCCCAATAGCCAAGATTTGCCCGACATTAAAAAACTTACTTTTGGCTTTGGTATTATAGGAAAAGAAACCATGATTGAAAGGCAGAATATTGTTGGTAAAAACCCCCTCCTCTATATTCTAGATGAAGACGAGCAAATAGACATTGATACTAAAATTGATTTTGAATTTGCTAAATTTTTATATAAATAAAAACAATGAGTTTAAAAGAATATACAAAATTACAAGAGATAGAAAACAAAAGTCAAATAGCAATAGATTTTGACGGAGTCATACACAAAAATTCTAAAGGTTTTTTTGATGGGACTGTATATGATGAACCTATAGAAGGTTCTCTTGATTCAATAAAAAAAATAAGCCAAAATTTTGATATAATTATATTTACAGCAAAAGCATCTAAGGACAGACCTTTAATCAACGGAAAGACAGGTAAAGAGCATGTGGTAGACTGGTTGAAAGAAAATGGCTTTTACCAATACATTAAAAATGTGGTTATAGAGAAGCCAAGGGCTATTTTATATATAGACGATAAAGGCTATAAATTTAACAATTGGGTTGAAACTATTAACTTTGTAGATAGTATAAATGAATGAAAAAAGTAATAATCACAGGAGTTACAGGTCAGGACGGAAGCCACATGGTGGATTATTTGTTGGCGAATACCGACATTGATATAATCGCTGGTGTGCGTAGGCTTTCTGTTAAAAACCATGATAACATCAAACACCTAGAGAACAATGATCGCTTTAAGCTTATTGATCTTGATATAACTGATCAATCAAATGTTGATCGTGTGATCTCGGAAGAAAAGCCTGATTACTTTATAAACTTTGCTGCGAATTCTTTTGTAGGGGTTAGCTGGGATATGCCAGAGAACCACATGAAAACAAATTGTATGGCGGTACTATATCAGCTTGAAGCTATCCGCAAGCACTGTCCAGAGTGCAGGTACTACAATGCTGGTTCCTCAGAGGAGTTTGGAGATGTCGTAACCTCTCCCCAGGACGAGACTCACCCACTGCGCCCAAGAAGCCCATACGGAGCATCTAAAGCTGCTGCAAGACATCTAGTTAAAGTTTGGCGTGAAAGTTATAATTTATACGCCATTCAAGGTTGGCTATTTAATCACGAAGGAACAAGGAGGGGCGAAGAATTCCTTACCCGCAAAGTAACCAAAGGTGTTTCCAGAATTGTCAAGGAGATCAGAGACGGAAAAACACCCAAACCGCTTCAGCTTGGTAATCTAGAAGCTAAAAGAGATTGGTCAGATGCAGAAGATTTTGTGGTTGGCATTTGGCTAATGCTAAATCAACCTGCAAACTCGCACGAAGATTTGAGAGAGTATGTTTTAGCATCTGGCGAGACATATACTATTCGTGAGTTTGTAGAGGCTGCGTTTGGCTTTGCTGGATTTGGTGCAGAAGAGTGCCGTTGGGAAGGTCAAGGTCTCGACCAAAAATACATGCATGGAGATCAAGTGCTTGTAACAATCAACCCTAAATACTATCGACCAGCTGAAGTTAGCTTGCTTCTCGGTGATCCTAGTCTTGCAGAAAAAGAAATGGGCTGGGTAAGGAAAACAGACTTCTATGGTCTTGTCAAAAAGATGATTGACAATGATTTAGGTATAGGTTAATATAACCTCATGCCTAGGGGTAAAAAGGAATGTGATTCATGCGGTAGCTTTGTCGGCATAAGACAGGCTGTTTGCTCTTGTGGTTTTGAGTTTTCCAAAACCATACCTAAAAAGAAAACAAAAAAGAAGCCCTCTACGAACAAGAGGGCTTCTCTTCTCCGTTTGGTTGAGGAACCAAAGACCGCTAAAAGATTTTTTTACGCTAGAGAGATGAAGATGCTCAACGATCTGTGTGATCGTTACTCAGAGGAGTTTATGAGTATAATAAACTTTCCTAAAAAGTTTGACTCTTTAGCTTATCTTATTAGCCCAAAGTTAAAAGGAGTCTTGGATCAAAAGTTCAGGGCTTTTAATTATGTAGTTGACAAAAGCAAGTATGTCTCTTATACTATTGGTGAAAAGTATGGTGATGACAAGAAAATCACAAAGAAAAAAACAACAACAAAAGACTTCCTAGATGAGCGATAAATTAAATTCAAAAAACCTATTAGACAACTTCTTAAAAGCAAACAAAGAAGACCATTATAACTTCGAAGAAGAGATTGATTACAAGATCTCTAGCGGGTCACTGCAGTTCGACCTTCATCTTGGGGGAGGCTTCGGTCCTGGTTTACATCGATTCTGTGGCATGAATGAGGGCGGTAAAACATCAGAGGCTTTAGAGGTCGCTAAGAACTTTCTACTTACATTGCCCAACTCCAAAGGGGTTTACTTTAAAGCAGAAGGGCGCCTGTCTCCAGAGATGAAGAAGAGATCTGGCGTCAAGTTCGTTACTAAGACCGAAGATTGGGTTGAGGGTACTTGCTTTGTATTCGAATCAAACATTTACGAGACAGTTGTAGATCTAATGAGGCAGTTAGTATCAAACAATGACGACAAAACAAAATATTGTTTCCTTCTGGATTCTGTGGACGGTCTCATCCTAAAGAACGATGTAGATAAATCTTTTGAGGATTCTTCAAAGGTTGCTGGCGGTGCTGTTGTGGCGGGTACGTTCATGAAAAAGATGTCAATTGCTCTAGCCAAAAGAGGACACATGGCGATTTTTATATCCCAAGTCAGAGCAGACATAAAGCTAGACCCTTATAGCAAAGCACCGATCAGACAAACAAGTGCGACAGGAGGCAACGCTCTACTCCACTTCGCTAATTGGATCATTGAGTTTGAAGCCAGATACAATAAAGACATGATTCTTAAGAACCCATCTATTAAAAAAATGGATGCTCAAAAGAATCCAGCGGTCGGGCATTTTGCAAGTGTGACAATTAAAAAATCTCCTAATGAAAAAACCAATACAAGATTAACATATCCTGTTCGCTACGGTAGGACAGCTGGGACATCAATTTGGATTGAGAAAGAGATTGTAGACTTATTGTTTGCTTGGGAATTTTTAGCAAAGAAAGGTTCTTGGATAAAGACCACAGAAGACTTCACAGAGCTTCTTTCTGAAAACAACCTTGAGTTTCCTGAAAAAATTCAGGGTGAGGCTAATGTATTTAAAACTATTGAGGATAGCGACGAACTCTCTGCGTTTCTCGTTGACTACTTTAAGAAAGCTATTGGGGAGTTAACATGAAGTTTTTAGATCCATTAGGAAAAGAACGGAACCTAAAAGGAGCTAAAAAATACTTAATTAACTGGGAAGAAAAAAGCAGAAGCAAGTTCCAGAAAAATATTAAAGATTTCTTAAAAGACTATTGGGTTCATGATATTGTCTTTGAAGAATTCAGAATTGTTGGTACAAGGTTATCCTTGGACTTCTATAACGCTAATAAAAAAATAGCAGTAGAAGTTCAAGGAGACCAGCACGTTAGGTATGTCAAGCATTTTCACAAGAACAGATTAAAATACCTAGAACAACTCAAAAGAGATCAAAAGAAGCTTGACTTCTGTGAGATAAATGATATAAAGCTGGTAGAGATTTACTCAACAGATGTTGTTACAGCCTCTTTATTTAAAGACCAAGATATATACTTATGAAAGAAGAAGACGTAGAATTTTCAATACCAGATAACTTTATAGAGCAGATATACGAACTAAGCGGAGGCGCTGATAAATACAAGGGTATGATATTAGTATTATGCACAGAGAAAGGATCTCCTATGATATACTCAAAATATGATTCTTCTATTGTGGAGCTTGGACTCAAGCAAGCCATGGTCAACTTCATCGATGGTAATGTCGAACCCTCTTCAAAATGATTTATAATTTAGAACTAGAAAAACAGCTACTAGCTGGCTTAATTAAAGATTCAGATAGTCTTGCTGACATATCTAATTTCATAGATAGTGATGACTTTTATTCTCAAGAGAGTAATCTTCATAAAACTATTTTTACAATAATCAAACAAGCTAATCAAAGTGGTGATGATGTAGATGAGGTTATTATTGCTCAAAGAATATCTAGTATGGGTTTGTCTTTTCAAGACAACTTAAATCCTTCTGACTACATAAAGTCTTTGGCTCTTAGAAAAGTTCCAAAGGGTAATGTTGCTAAAACAGCTAAAGAGTTGAAGAAGATCTCTGTAAGAAGAGGAATCTACAAAGCGGCTCAAGATATTGCGAAGGAGATGAAGAATGTGTCTCCAGATACTGCTTATCATGAGATTGTCGAAAAAGCCGATCACGTTTACAATTCTAGAATTAATCTTTACGAGACTGGAGAAGACCTACCTGTAAACATCTACGATGAGATGGAAGATATCATTGAGGATAGAGGTAACAATCCTGTTACTGAGTTTGGAATGATGGGTCCGCACGACAAGACAAACAAGATGTATGGTTCTCTTCTTAGACCAGGAAACATAACTGTTGTTGTCGCTAGATCTGGA
>Ga0233413_10000526_pt1 | contig 18267 bp, 16 predicted proteins | sample Na_anoxic_6_MG_FD_189019 | JGI IMG/M metagenome (GOLD analysis project Ga0233413, IMG submission 189019) | Seawater microbial communities from Saanich Inlet, British Columbia, Canada - Na_anoxic_6_MG | ecosystem: Environmental > Aquatic > Marine > Inlet | place: Canada: British Columbia... | reverse complement strand
GTCTGTTGGGTCTGCAACGTCATCCCACGGCTCTGCATATGTCTGGCTCTCGGTTGTGAACGTCCCTGCATTGTCAACGGTTGACGTGAAAAATGCCTGCGTTGTTCCGTCTGGCTCTATCAGCCAGGCTTTGACGCCAACCTCTGAGCCGGCCCCGCCGTCGGTGGTCATGTAACTGAAGGTAAGCTTCAAGTCTGCGTCCGACAACAGGTGGTCAAGTCGCCATATGTGGATAAGGTCAGGCGCACCAACAAGGGCGGTTGTCACGATTGCCGCAAACTCTGTATCAGCAACGCTCTGTGTGTCCTGTATCACATACGCCTTCTGTGTGTTCCTGTGAATGTAGTTCTGATTCTTCGCCAGCATCAGGATCGCATCCTTGACGGTGCCGCCACCCTCGACAATATCAACCATTGGGATGAATGGTGACGGTTGAATCAGGGTATAATTGTCAAGTGCAAGCCTGCCGTCTGCCGGAATGTTCTGGAATGGTGAATCAACAATGTCAGCCTGCTCACCGTTGACATATGTGCCGGTGTTGCTGCCTGTGTTGTCTGGTACTGTCGGATCTGTTATTGCAATATTCCACAGCCAGCTAGACACCAGGGTTGCAGACGTTGACAAGTCTGCCGGGTCCATTGCTGCACCGCTGTTATACAGGGCTGCGATATCTGCGTCAGACAGTACGGTGGTGGACCACATCGACACATTGCAAATCTTGCCGTCCCAGTAACCACCTGCAGCACCGTCTGAGTTTTGCCCGATCCTGGTAGCCACGGCTTTTGATGCAATGGCGGTAATCGCTGTGTCCTGGGTTTTGGTAAGTGCTGCGCCGGTCAACTCTGCCCCGTCAACATAAACTTTCATGGTGCCGGTTGCGAAAGTGAAAGCCACCTGGTGCCAGCCGTTCGTGAGCACTTCGTTGGTTGACTCGTAGTCTTTGCAGTGCCCTGCGTATGTCCCATCATCAGAGACAATCACGCGCAGTTTGTTTGCTGTCGGGTCGCTGTAGATTTCCCATGATCGGTTGTTTCCACCACTGGCATAACGGGCAACAATGACCTCGTCAAATGACTCACTAGAACACTCGCACCACGCCACCACAGAAAGGTTGTCTGTGACTTTCATTGTCGCATTGTCGGGAATGTTGATATACTCGTTAGCCCCATCCATGTCTATGCACTGTATAAAGTCAGCCATTGCTTTCCCCTACTGCCACTTGAACGGATCACTTGTCACTGCTTCATCATCTTCCAGGTCACCAATATAAGCCCACTCACGCTGGGAGTCTGTAAGGTCTGCATCATCCCAGTCGCCATATGTTAGCACCGCATCGCCTTGACTACAATCAGTAGCAGGAACAGACGTCACATAGATACGGTTATTGGCCACGTCAACAGAGTCAACTTCAAGCGTTTCCCGGTTTTCGTAATCACCCTTGCGCCACAGGGTAACGCTGCCAGCACCGAGGAAGAACAGCACGTCGGCAAAGTCTGCTTCAGGCACACCGAAGACGTTGTTGGGGTCGTCGTCAACGCTGTATGTGTTGGCTGCCAGCGTCAGATAGTCGGTGCCGTCATCGCCCTTTGCTGTCACCTGTGCGCCCGGTGCGTACATTGAGAAATTGCCGTCAATGGTTGAGATCGCTGTGATCTTGCATGGGTAATCACCGCGCGGGGCAAAGTATGCCTTCTCGACTGCAATGATAGTCATCACGCGGTCAGTAATGCCCCTGGTTCCATACCCATTTGGGATACCGGGAACAGTCAACGCAACCTGATCCCCGGGGGAATACAGCCACCCACGGAAGTCGGTTGGAAATTCCCATATCTGCTGACGGCGAGACCACCTGATAACCAGCCCGGCAATCAGCGCATTGCACACATTTCGCCCGACTTCTGGATCGTTACCCAGTCCCTTTGGTGCAAACTCAATCGAGCGCAAGACACCATATTCAAGGCGTGAATCCTCTTCAGTGTAGGTCCATGTCCAATCAAGTTGCGTTTCTTTGGCCACGTCATAAAGCGGTTTACAAATGGCCCTGTTGATCAAGCTGTTCAAGTCGTGTTTCACAGTAGGCCGGTTGTCGCTCTTGTCACCCACCACAGTCAACGTGTTGGCCAGCACGCCCTGTGCAACCGAGTATCCACCCAATCCATCAGGGACAAGCTCAAGTGTTGTCTGAGTGACGATGTTGGCCGTGTCCGCAAGGCTCAGTTTGTAGGTTCCATCTGACAGCGGTTTGCAGAACAGGCAATAACCCATGATGACGAGTTGTGACTCCACCAGGTCGCGCAGTTTCTGGGGGGCAGAGAACGCGAGGCTACGCTGTATCAGGTCGCCAGAGAAACCGGCTGAAGCTTTGGCAAACGCGGCAATGTCAAGGTATGGGCCTGGGATCGGGGTACTGAAAAACTCAGGCAGATCGTCAGAGTCAAAGACAGCATAATCGCCCGCCGGATAGCGATTGCCGCCCGTTGAAATCATCAACTTCAGCAAGATGTCAAATACGCTGTCAGATTCAATGCCCCAGAGCACCTTGATCTCTGGTTTGCCCTCGCCCTTTGCCTGTAGCGTCAGTCCGTTTTCGCCATCTGCCGTCCATTGCAGTTCGTACTCTGTCGGGTTACTGCCGAGGACTGCGTGTTCACCCAGAGTGAACAGGTAAACGCCCTCAAACGGAACGTCGGTTGTGCCCTCAATGTAACTTGTGTATTCCACGACTTCAGTCTCGTTTATAACAAGGTATCCAGATGACGCTATCGCCTGGTCAACCTGCGCGAATTGGTCCTTGAGTATGCGGACGGGTAGAATGTCAGACTCGCTGTTATAGGCGAACACCGACGGCATTTCAGTGGCGCTGACGCGTGAGGCGACAAGATAATACCCCTGCTGGTGATCAGTTGTTGACCAGCCTGCCGTGGTGAATCCGAGTGAAGTGAAAGCGTTGCCGGGAACGTCCAGGTGAAGATTGAACGTCAAATCAAGGATGCCGCCCCCGCCGATAATGCTGAAGATATTTACTGACGAGTGCGCCTCTAGTTCAGCATGGTATTTGACTTTTCCGGGCGTAAGCGGCGAGTTGATGTCATCAACGGCAGAAAACACGGAGAAGGATATCCCGTCGATGTACGTGAACACCTCAAGTGTAGTGATCGCAAGGATTACCTCTTCTATCTTGCTTGCTATGTCAGCGTAAAAGCCCGGAGGTATAATTTCGTCTATTTCAATTTGGAAATCTTCTGTTTCGTCTGGTTCAGCATCACCCTCCGTATCGAGCGATAGGTATCCCGCGATTGACACCCGCACCCTGTCATTGACACCTGCGACAACCCATCCCCACTTGGAACTGTTGGCAACGTCAGATGGAAGATGGCTGAACCAACCGCTATTGACAATCTCACCCTTGACCTCAAATCCGCCCAGTTCCGTGTCAAGCAACGCTGTATAATCGCGCAGCCTGAATGACCACGTTACCCAGTCCTGTGCCTCCGGGTTGGAACTGCATATACCCGCGAATATCTCTTGTGGCCGGATTGCCTCGACGATCTCGCCCGCCTGGGTTTGCATCCCCATGTATAGGTGCCAGACCTTGCCCTCATGGTTGACGATTCTGTCACGGACTATAACCGGACTCTTGTATAGGTTGTCGTCCGGGTCATACCTATTGCAGACGGTTCCATATGCGCCCCGCGTGCAACCTGTCAGGGTGTTTGCTGGGGCTGACTTGGCCGCGTAAAGGATCGCTTCCTTTCCGATGTTGACAACGCCGCTTGCCGGGAAATCTGTAACATCGTCAAGGTAGATTGTCACGTCGGTCCAGTCCAGCGTTGCAGCCAGCCGTGAAAATGGTATGTCAACGGGCTGCTCTGCGAAGAACTCAAGCAGGAAATCACTTGAATCAGGACCCAGGGCAAGCGTTATTTCCGTCGTCTGTGCTACGCCAGCCCGCCTGCTTGCCTCTTCCCGGATCATGTCCAGCCCATGCCCTACTTTGAGCAAGTCCTTTACTGTGGCGGTGGTGAATCCGGTGGGCCTGAAGTCTGCCGGCAACACAGTTTTTCCGGGCTGCGTAAATACATATGGTGAACCCTCTTCAGTCGCATAGAAAAATGGCGTCAGGTCCAGGGCTGTGGTCTTGGCAAGGTACTCGCGTATGGTTGATGAGAATGCCATTTATCACACCCCGTATAGTATGCCCGACATCGTAAATGAATGGCCGTTGACGAAAGGCTCTTGTGCCGGGTTGTCCAGTGCATCTGCCGTGCTCTGGTCAAGGAACATCAACTTGAAGCCGTCCGATCCATGCAGCGGCTCTAGAAGGTAGTTTTGTGCGGGCGTCTTTGACGAATCCCACCTCCGGAAGATGCAGAGTTTCCTGGTCTGCGAAATCCACGGCCAGAAGTCTACGAATGCAGAGTGTTCGGTGTTCGTCAGGTACATTGCAAAGTCGTACTTCATGTACCGGTTTATCAGTGCCGCCCCTACCCTGCCATTGTCCGCGAAGTTCGCCGCCCGGTTCAGGACAAGGCTGTAAGTCTCATCGTAAATAGGGCAGTCAATCGCCATTATCTGCGTCGATGTGTCGAATGTAACTGAGCTTGTATTGTTGGCATCACTGCCCATGCCAAACCACTCAAAACCGTTCGAATTGTCGTTGACCTCAAGATCAAAGTTATTGGCGCTGGTCACTATCGCAAAGTCGCCGGTAGCGTAGTTCTCAGACATCGTAAGCGGTAACGACTCAGAGGTAAACCACGCGTTGACAGCCTCAATAACCGCTTGCCTGTGTGGATACCATGCCCGGCCCAGGACCATGCCATAGCGTAGTCCGCCGGAGGGGTACACAATTACGCAGATATGCTCACTGGGCACGTTGACAAATCCTGCCTCTATGCGCGTGACGATGCTCATTATGTCACCTCGAACACGTCAAACTCGGTTAGCCAATATTCCTGAACGCCCTCGAACTTCTGACTTATGACAACGTCAGCCGCGTCCGGGTGCAGGTAATATTCTGAGCCGAGCAGGTCTTGTGCTGCCCTGAACGCTGCATAATTTGACGTTGCCTGGTAGTCGCCCTTGTAATCTTCCCAGTTTGGGAAGTACGTGAAAGGATTTTCGCAGGCCCCGCCGGTGGGTAAGGAATCCATGTCGATGTCATCTGCCCGGCTTCCTGTCCATATCGTCTGCCACCCGCCGCCACCGAAATCAATGTCAGTTGCAAGTGTCCTCATGCCAGTCAAGAATCTGGCCAGATTGTAAATGGCCTGGTCGTCAGTGCTGGCCGTAATGTCTTCCAGGAACTGCAACCCAATCTTGTCAACCACAAAGCCGCCTTGTGGCGCAAGGCACGTACTGCCCTGGATGCCACCATTAGCCCTGCGGTATGTTGCTCTGGCCGGGTTGAGCGTCCTACTAAATGCGCCGGGTGCCCGCTGTGCCGGTAACTGTGGGAAGAATGCGCGGGTAATTACATTGGTTCCTGTGATCGGGTTGGTTGCTGCGTATCCTGTCGGGTCAAGGCCCAGCATGTAAAGGATTTTATTGGTGTTGGTTCCGCCTGCAGCGATCGCTTCGTCAAGGTCCAGCACATCATCCGCCTCGATATTGCAATGCCCGTCAGCGTCAGCATATGCCACAATGGTCCCGGCTGGTGCCCCGTCTGCTTCCCACCTGTCTATCAGTGCCCAAAGCAGATCGTAGAAGTGATCAAACGATTCAGCCGCGGTAAATACTGCGTCATAGTCCGCACTATTATAATTGATTGTCACGGTGGTCGCATATGCCAGCGTAAAGCCGCCGGACAGGAATGGAACGGGGCTGATTGTGGCTGTTGTCATTACATGCCCCCCGCCTGGTTCTTGATAAGTTCGCTGTCAAGGTACATCAGGCCCTTGTTGTTGTTCAGCATGCTTGCTGTTTTGCGGGCGAAATCCCCGTCAGTGCCTGCCATGATGCCTGACATGTGAATATGATAGGTATTTCCGCCCTGATCACTGGCTGCGGTCCTGGTTGCGGCTGTCGGTGCCCGGAATTCTGACGGTTTTGCGCCTTTTTTTCCGCCGCCGAAGTATCCCTTGAGCGCGATGGCACCATACATGGTTCCGGCTGCGGCATGGGCCACACCTTCTGCATATCTGTGGCTGGCAAAAGCTGCCGCTGCGTGAGCCCCTTCCATTAGGTGCAGAATTGCGGCCTTTCTGTGCTCTGCCTTGACGAGTCCGGCGGCTGCTTGCCCTGCAAACTCGATCGTCCCGTGTGCCAATGCCTGATTGGCATCCTTGTACTTGGCTGCCTGCGCTGCCCCCTGCGTAAACCCCTTGCTGATACCGTCAAGGGCACCAATCATTTTCTCATTTGCGCCAGCCCCGGACCTAATTGCGACAGACATTGACTCGCCGATGCTGGCAAACGCTGATGATGTGTCTTGTATCTTCTTTTCCTGTAGTAGTTTGGCTTCCTCTTCTGCCCTTTTCTCTGCCTGCACCTTCTGGGCCGCGTAGGTGTCTTCTATCCGCTTCTTGCGGATCTCGTAGTCCTCGACAAGACCCAACTTGTCATCAAGATACAGTTGGTCCATTGCCATGTTGTATTCGTAAAGCGCCTTCTGCTTGTCAGTAGCCATGCCCGACAGTTCAACCAGTTTCTGTTGATGCTGCTTGGCTGCCTGCTCTTTGGCGAACATAACACGCATTGCTTCTTTGGCGTCATTGCTGGCCTGCTCTTTCTGTTTGCCTTTTGCCTCTTCAGTCAGTTTACCGAATCGGCCCTCTTCCATGGCCACCGCCGCCTCAAGGTCTTTGCCGCTATACTCGCTTTCCAGTTCAGCCATGCGGACGAGGTGCTCCCGCCGCAATACTTCAATCTCTCCGAGCGTGTCTGCCTCCATTTCAATTTGGAACATGGCCCATTCGGTTGCTGTTATTTCTCGCTTTGTGTCTACTGGCGCACCCGTGCTGGCACCACCGCCGCCGCCACCACGGCTTACCTTTGGTTCCGGCTTTTTCTCAGAGTCACCAAACAGGAACTTGACGCCCTTCATTATCTGCTTTGCCATCTGCTGTTGACGCAACATTGTATCAAGTTGGTCAATGGTGTCTGCAGTCAGTGCAACGCTCTCTTTGGCTGCCCCTATCTGGTCTTTCAGGTATTGCAGTTTGAGCTTTTCAAGGGCATTTTGTGCCCCCGTGCTATTTGCCTCAAGCACAGCCTTTGACTCTATCAGTTTGTAATAATTTTCGGCTGCCTTGAAGGTTTCAGCGCGCTGCTTGATTTCGGCTTCCCGCATGTCACTGGCTGACTGAGTCGCAGCCGTCAACTTTTCCTGTTCAGTTGTCTGTGTCTTCAGTACCTCTATTGTTTTTTCTCTGATCCGTAGCATTGCATCAGCGATCTGGATGGCTTCAAGCCCTTGCCTTCCACCCTGTGCAATAGTGTCCGCCAGCGTTCGATACTGGTCTGCTGTTATTTCCCCTGCATCCTTGAGGTCTTTGACCATTGTCAGCAAAATCGCCCCAGACTTTCCCTGAATTGCGGACACATCTTCACCAATCTCTTCAAGCAATTTCTGGTAAGCCTCAAGTGTGCCAAGTGCCTGCTCTTGTCCGGTGCCAGTTCCGAACATAGATGAAAGGTGTTCGGCTGTGCTTTTCGCCAGTCCCTCAATTGCCACAAGGTCTGGATATAGGTGTTCTGCGCGCATTTTGCTAAGCATGTCATAAGCCTGAACCACGCCACGCATCAGCCCCTCTTGAAAATCACTGACGATATTGTCAAACTGGCGCTTGACTTGGTCCAACTTCTGCACGTCCAGGTCAATCTTTATATCACCATACTTTTCCTTCATGGTTTTCAAAATGAACGCGGACTTGGCCGCGGTCTGCTCAAAGATTGTCAGTGCCCGGTTGGAATGTAGCACCTCTTCCCGGTACATCTTGTACGCGTCCAACTCATCAATGACGCCGGTGTACCGCTGAAGGGCCATGATCCGCCCGGTTGCAGTCGCCTTGGCAATTAGTTCTGCAACCTGCAAGTAGTCCTCGCCAGTTGCGGCTGCCACCTTGTAAGCGATTGGCAAGGTAGTCATTAGCAGGTTCATGTCCTTACCAGCCATCTTCCAGCGGTTCGCCAACTTTTGCAGGCTTGTATCGTCAATGGCGTGGCTCGATACCTCACGCAACTTTACAAGCAGGTCATCTGCTCCGGCATGAATCTGCCCAAACGCGTTGACTACAACGGCAGCCTCACGCCCGGCCTTGAGCGCATTGAATGCCCCTTCGACAGCCATTGCAGCGGCCTTGACGGCAAGCAGCGCACCTACTGCCTTCTTCCATCCATCAGTGACAGACTGGGCACCCTTGCGACCTGTGCCGCCGGTTTTCTTTAGGTTCTTTTGCAGGTTGGTAAGCACACCCTTGGTCTTATCAGAGGCGTTCACTTCCATCTGGAATTGTGATTTATAGACAGCCATTACTTAACCCCCGTTATCGCGTCAAGGTGTTCCTCTTCCCTGGCTTCCATCACCTCTTCTGCAACATGAATCAACTCTTGTCCCTGTGCTGACAGCATCCCCGGCGAGATAAACGCGGCCAGTGAGCCCTGACGTTTTGCCACGGCCATGTTGATAGCCCATGACACGCCGGCAGATTCATCGGGCGTCATGTCGCGCAGGATTGCCAGAGGACACCGCTCAAAATCTTCGAATGGATCAATAAAGGGCCGGTCAGCCACCGTCCCAGCGTGGCAACCTAGCTTTTCCATCATCTTTTCCGGACAGGCTTTGCAGGTGTGTCGCTCTTCGAATTCTTTTTTGCGGATCGCGATGGTGATTTTTTTTTGATTTCTTCCGGCGCGGTGCTCATGGAATAGATAAGCATGCCCAGCTCGTTAGCCATGTCCGGAGGAATGACTTTGATGAAGTCGTCTGACACCCTTGTCAGCATCCCATCTTTATAGGTGTCGAATGTCGGGGCACCTTCATGCATATCCTTGACGCCACGTATCCCGATCTGGCACAGGTGATATGAAAACACACCGCCGACGAGGTTGCCGTTAGCGGCCTCGGGGCATGTGGACCGGACATACTGCAATGAGTATTGGTCAATGGGGCCGATCTTCCATGTGATAGGCTTCATGCCCTCACGGATCGGCAGCATTGATATCTTGCGCGTTTCCAGATATTCCTTCACCCCATCTGCACCAAGTGCGTCATCGTCAACGGCAGGGTCCCAGATTGAGATATAATCGATTTCGTGATCCTTGAATGGTGTGAACAGCATTTCGCCCTCCCCTTGCTGTTGTAGTGCGGCCTAAAGGAATGCAGCCATAAAGGTTTTGTTGCCCGGATACGAGTCACCGGTATAAACGCCAACGGTGCAAAGGCTGTTAGCCATGCCCCTGAGTTTCAGGTTCTTTGCGTTCAGTCCTTCCCGGTCTGCGGTCAGTGGTTGTGCTACCAGTTCAGCCGCCGGGATGCAGAATGAAATGGTTTCGCCAGCCGCGGTGCCAACCTGCAACACAACGCAGAAGGTAAACGCATTTGCATACATGTACTCCCACCCGGCGCTGGTTGACTCAATGCCCTGGATCGGGTCCAGTTCAATGGTTACCATCGTGGCAGTTTTGCGCCACTCACTGACACCCTGTGAGGCGTTCAGGTCCGTCTTTGGTGAGATCGCCAGGCCGGTGTCAATCACGAACTTGCTACAGTCTGCCTCCATCGGGCTGATCACGTCGGAGTTATCCTGAATCAGCAGCCTGGATGATACGATCTGATTCTCGTCCGGGTAGCCGTAGGTTGTCGGGACAGGGTCACCGCCGCTATTGGCCCGCTCCCAGTCCACGATATTCCAGCCCTGCGTCATGGTCAGGAAGCCCTTTGGGTCACCTTCGATTTTCAGGGAATTGGGGCGTGAGCCGAGATACGTGGTCACGTCATCGGATCGTAGGCCAAGCCAACGGAACGAAAGGCTGGGGCTGTCGGTGTCGTCAAACTGATCGGTCGGCCAGATGGTGATTGCACCGTAAATTGCGGATCCGTTGTCAGGCACAGATTCCAGATCATGCAGCAAGGTGACATCATTGGTTGAGATAGATTTGATCCACCCTACCATACCATCAGTGAGGAACGCTTGCCCAGCCTCGAAAGAGCTGGCATCGGTGAATTTAACAACAGCAGCCGTACTGCCAGCAACAACACCTGTGCCATCATATCCGCCGTAAGTCATCCCGCCCAATGCACACGCCATCAACTGCGCGTCCGGGTGGACGTCATCAGCATCAGGTGCAGACGAAGGCGTTGACGAGGAATAGCCATGCAGGTACATGACAAGCTCGGCGCTTGAATCGCTCTTGTGCCCCACGATTCCTGACGTGTGCTGCTGCAAGCCCTGCTTGACGACCTCATTATCGAAATATGCTTGGTCTGCGGTCGGCGTCCAACTGATGACCTCGACGTAAGTGAAAGCCGCGGCTACCGTTCCGAAAGCAACTGATTCTTTTCCGAAATAAAGCGCCCCGTATCCAAATGCACTTGATAGATCTGCCATGATATCCCCCTGCTATGCGTAACTCACTGAGTAAATAGTCTTGAATGCAATCGTTACGGTTGCGCTCTTGTCAACTTCGTCAAAGTCTATGAAAAACCGTTCTAGCGGTTCCCTGCCTAGCAGCGCCCAGTCATCAGTACGGTCATACGTTGACGGCTTGCGAAGCGTATAGGTGATGCGGTCAACGTCAGAATGGACGCGGTCAATAAATTCGTTCATACTTTTTCCGACTCGGTACATAATCATAACGAGCACGGCTTTCTCAAACCTGCACAGCGTTGCCGGTGATGCGGGCGTGAGTATCTTCATCGCCTCGTCCGGGAACACTACAAACTTACGGTCATTGCCGGGCGTCCTCGCAGCTTTCTCAAGGTCGCCGTCATATCTCTTGTACGGGATGTCCGGTTTGTCGTCAGGCGTGATAGCCTCGATCTGGTCCCGGAAGTTTTCGATGATGTCGCCCATCATGATGACCACCTCTTGACGAGCAGAGCGGCACCTGTTTCATCTTCGTCCTTGGCGTTGTCCTGGTCCTTATCTATCCATGTGATGTTAGACTCGGCAAGGTCAAGGGCTTTGTCAAGGTTCTGCATGCAGCGATCAAGCCACAAGTCGGGATCATTGGCCGCATGCGGCGGTATCAGGTTCCCGTATGCTTTGCTCAACACAAGTTGCCAGTAGGTCGGCACGATCAGGTGATTCATTCCCAGCAGCGCACCAGGACGCCAGCCGCGGGCGTCGGCAATACGGATGATCTGGTCGAACGCCTCATCAAGATCGTCTTCCCAGTTTGTCTCGCCATCTTCATCAAACTGTGATAGCAAGTCGCTATTCCATCGCTTGAGGCCGGCGCTTGTTGCAGCTCTGTACCACGGATGACGTGATACATCGTACAATGTCTCATTGATATACTCGACTGAGTCAACCGTATAGGTCCACTCGGCCCGGAAATCCGTATCACAGTCGCCGTCAGGGTTCTGCGAGTTACCTGCCGTCAGTGCGTAGGTTAGCCGGGTGCCGACGAAGGTTGCGCCGCTGGCATAGTCATACTTGAGCGGACTTTTTGCCGTGACATAGGCACCGGTTGAAATGGCTTCCACGTCAACCAGTTCTGCTCCACCGGCACCGGTCAGCAGGTAGATCCCGCCAACCCTTATGCCGGTAGTGGCGGTCAGTCTGACAAGCCTCGGATTGTCCTCTGATACTCCACTATCCGCGTCAACAGTGGTATTGACTGGGTCCACTGTAACCGCTGCGTCTTCAACTGCGGTCGTTAGGTCCAGGTCACCCGAGGTCTTGATTGTAACGGTGGCTGCTGTCGCTCTGCCCTCTGGGGGCGTGAACTCAAGCGTTGCACCATGTTCGAATTTTACCTGCTGGTTCATGTTTCTCCAGCGGGCTGCGGAGCCACTGGGCGAAGGCGACCCCGCAACCCGGGGTAATGCGTCAAGCCCAACTGCCTCGGCTTATTCTGCCGGGACGGTGACGAGGAATTTGGCGCAACTGTTATCTTCCAGAACACCAACACCGTAAATCGTGTGGGCGATAATGGCGTCGGACAGTTCCTTGTTTTCCCGCCAGGCTTCCATGCCGATGTCAGCCGACAATGCCAAGCCGAGTGAACGGTCCCTGACAAATGCCATGTTGACATATTTTCCGCCACTGGTCTGGATGTTGTTCGACGGAACAACGTCGAACCCGAGCATCCGGCCGATTGCGCCGTCAACCAACGGAGCGGCTGCGCCCGTGATATAATCCCGGCTGGTCAGTTTGTCGGTGGCGAGCAGGATTGACTCGGTATAAGGCTCGATAACCAGAACACGGCCCTCACGCGGGGCGTTGTTGCTGTCCAGCGTTTTCTTGAGAGAAAGCAAACTGGCCATGGCGGTAGATGCAGTCATCGCACCGGCATCTACTTCTTCGGTGATGGATGCATACAGCCCGACGATGTCCAGGTCCATGGCTTTGGCAACAGGATAGGAAACTTCCAGTGCTTTGGCCTGAAGCAGATTGATCTCTGCCTGGATTTCGGCAATGTCTTCCACCAAAACCGCCTTGTACTTGTACTTGTTCAAGGTGATCGTGATGTCTTCGTCTGTGGTGGCGTCAAAGGTAATGGCAACGCCTGCGGCCTTGTCGCGTGCGGTTCCAAATCCGATCCGGCCCATGTGGACCTTGTCGCCTTTGCCCTTGGTGGATGTAACGATCTTAGCCAGGGCACGAAACTCAAGGGACGCCCTGAGCGCGTAGCTTACTTCGGTTTCCCAAATTTCGGGAATAAAAGCGGCAGCAGTTGTGACGGTAGTGTTTGCCATGGTCGTTTCCTCCGTGACCTAATAAATATTGTATCGGTCAGGATTCAACGGCCTCATGGCACGAGAGACCCGCCGACACGGAAAAATGCAATGTCACGAGCCGTTTCGTGGCACATCCGAGCCGGGGTCTATCGCTTCCCCGTGGTGCGTGGTGTTGCGTGATTCAATTACAATCTATCAGGGAAGATTTGATTTGTCAAATGGTGGGGGTTATTGGGATGGGTAAACGCACCAAGGATAGCCCTTGTCATTGCTCACTACCATCGGCCATGGGCACTCATGGCACTTGCCGCGCAGGGCGTCCCACCCCTGGCCTGGATCACACTCTGGCACGCCGAAGTATAGCGCGTCAGGCATGCACACCAACCGCTTGCACGCCCAGTAATTGTCACCGTTAGATCGGGCCTTCTCGCAGTCCTCTTCGAAGTATTCCAGGTCGCCATACCAGTAATTGATGGCACAGGTGGGATCGCCCGCAAGCCTGAACGGGTCAAGTTCTTCCATGCATCCGATTTGAGCGCATTGCAGATTCTCGCCACACTCGCCATATCCAATCCAGTCGCATGGCTCAAAGAGAACGGCACTGAGGTCATCACCGCCGCATGACATGACGGCAATGGCGGATAACAGGATCAGTGTGCTGATTATCCTGGTCATCCTATTGCCTGGCCTGGCAGGTTTTTATGAAACGTTCATGTGCCGCCTGCTTCTCTTCCGGGGTCTTGCTCGAGTCGCGCTTGATTTTATTGTACTCTTCCAGCGTGATCGGTTTGCCATCGCCGGCCAGTGGTGAGTTGCCGCCACGGATCGCCGGGTTGAACAGGCCCTTGACTTCAGGCTGCTGTTTCCATGCGTTGATCGCTGCCTTGCTTGATATGGTCAGCATGTCATTGTCATCCAGGTCAACCAGTTCGTCCGGAACGTTGTTGATTGCCAGCGGCGACCGGGCGTCGTTCAGGTAGGTCCGCAACGCTGCCCGCTTCAACTTGCCGTTTGTTTTGGCAAGTGCGGCTTTCATCTCAGCTATCTCTGCCGCGGCCTCTTCCTTTTCGAGTTTCTTTGTTTCTTCTGCGCTCATGCCCTCGCGCTTCTTCAGGTCAAGTTCTTTCTGCAACTTCTTGAACTTGGCTTCCAGTGCTGCATTGGCCTTGGCAAGCCCCCTGATTCTGGACACAGGGACCATCTCTTCCTTGTTTTTTTCTGCTTCTGCTGCGTCTGCCGCCTCTTTGTCGGCCGCTGCCTTGTCGGCTGCTTCCTGTTCTGCTGCCGCGGTTTCCGCTGCTTCCTTCTCTGCTGCCGCTTTCTCTTCTGCTGCTTTGGTTTCTTCGTCGCCCATGGTGTTACCTCCGTTTGGGTTATCTATGGTAGTGCCGGCGGTGCCGCGTCTATCTTGCGATACCAGTACGGCGAATACTTGCGGACTAAGATTGCAACGCCCTTTCCATCCAGGTCCATGAATGCGCCGGGCGGCACGTAACTGCCGGGCCTCGTTGGCATCCGTTTACCTGCACCACGAAAAGCCAGGATGGAAGCAATCATCTGGTTGCTCACGCTGCGCTTTCTCACAGAGCCGTCTTTTTTTGTAATCCTCTGTGTCTGCTTCAGTCCGGTCTTTGTCTTATGCGTCCCGGTAAATCCTGCAATGGCAACCTTTTTACCTGTCACCCAGGTCTTCATGCTATTCCACATTTGGCCTGTGCGCCGGTAGTCAACCTTGCTCGAATTGAGTCCGAGTTTTTCCCTCATACGCTTTGTACTCTTGACATATGGCGGCAGTGGTCGCCCGTCTGCCGTGGTTCCTTTTTGCAGGACCCTATCCCGGATGCGCTTGGCCATGGGTGGCAGTTCGTTCTTGAGGTATTCGCGGGATTGCCAGTCAATAGCGGACAGGTTCTTGCCGCCGCGCATGGTAATTTCCATTTCCATTAGACTGCGTCCACCACGTCTGCATCAGACATTTCAGACTCCGGCTTACCTGCCCTGTCTGCCCGCACTTCTTGACGCGTACGAATACCCTCTTCAATATCCATCTTGTCTGCCTGTGATTCCTGCAGTCGATTCTGCGGCGGCTTGGGCATGTACCATCGTAGGCACACTTCCAGGTCTTCGGATATCTGTGAGTCTGTCCGATGCCAGTTGTTCACAGTGACTGACTTGTCAATGAGTGCTGGAAGTGCCTCTTCATATGGCACCTCTGATTCTTCCCGCAATTCTTGCAGGTCCATCCGGTCATACTGCTGTGCAATGCCGGACAGTGCGGCCATGAATTGCTTGCTATCGCTTGACAGGATATCAGGGTCGATGGATGACAGAGCTGCAAACCGTTTGATTTTGTCCTCGATGTAACTGGTCAGTTGGCCGGTATCCAGGCCGGAAGCGATACGCTCGAAACTCTCTTCCTGCCCTGGCGTCAACTTGACAACCATGTCAGGTGAAATTGGCATGTCAGTTTTCCCAAGGTCTTTGGTGGTCGTCAAAACAGCAATCGTAAACCCGAGCCGGAACTGAAAGTCAGCCCACGACTCAAGGACGTCAACGCCAATCTGGGCATTAAGTAGGGCATCATCAACAACGCCATAAATACCGGTGGATGGGTTGTGTGAGAACCGCACCAGCGGATATTCACTGTAGCCATTGATGAAGGTGCCACCAAACAGAGGATCATATTCCGAGCCATCGTTGAAGTTGACCACACCATAGGTCCACAGCCACCCGTTGTCGATTGACGGCTTTTCCCAGATTTCATATATGCCTGAGTTGATCTCGATTGCGATGGCTTCAGCGTCATCCAGGTCTGACGGGTCGATCTTCGATTCAATGACACCGACGACTGACGGCTTGATCACATCAATCTGGATCTTCTCAAGTCGCCACGATGGTTTTGCAAATACGGTATTCCACAGGCGATCACGGCGCTGTATCTTTCGACATGTCAGGTCCAGGTGCGTTTCTTTTCGCAGTGCCTCAAACATCATAACTTGCGGATTGTCAGGTGGTAGGTCTTCGCCATTTTGCTTGAGTATCCAGCCTGGCCGGCGGTGGAACAGGGTCGCCTGCGCGTCAACGATTCGCTTCGTCAGCGGAAGTGCGCTGAGTGCCAGTTTGCCACCAGCATACGCTTGGGGGAACATCTTTGACAGGTAGCCGCTCACGCCCATCATCGGGGAATGGTCGCCGTGATAGAACTTGTCCAGGTCAGAGACCATGTTGACATAGTCACCCTGCTTCTTCAGCATGGCGGTGTGAAACTCACCCTGTCGGCCCTTCCATCGATCATGCATTGTCTCTTGTACCATTGTATCCCCCATCGCCCAGCGCGCTAAGCACTACGCGCTATTTATATACCACCATTTGTCCGCGATTGCCAAGTGTCCCGTCAGGGTTCATAAACTGGAATTCATGTGAACAGTAATATCTGTGTGCGTCCATGGCATGCGTGGCCGGCTGATCCTTCCAGTCGTCAACCAACTCTTCCATGAAATTCAGTGATGTTCTTTTCTCTGCCCATTCCTGCGTCATGTAGCCACGAAGCACACCGCGCCCCGACGCTGATGTGTTCTGTGGTTCCCGTAATAGGTGGCGTGCCACGAACAGGTGACGCCTTCCACGCGCATCTTGTAGCCGCGCCTTGACTAATCCAGTGCCCCAAGTAACGGATCGGTGTTTGCGGTCGCTGAACGCCCATACCGGACATCTAAACTCGGCCGCCAGTAGCGAGTTTTCCTTTTTGTACTGTGCGTCCGGGTCCGGCCACACGCCATGCATCTTTGCGATCCCCCAGTGCTTCATTCTGGTCAGGCCCCAGGTGATGATCTCATTGACGCCGCGAATATCATTCTCTGTAAACTCATCTATCGTGGTGTCCCTGGCTTCCCCGTCAGCGTCAAAGTCTCGAGCAATGATGGCTGCATAGGGGTAATTGGCCCCGTGGTCAACGACAAGCCTGAAACTGTGTGACGGGTTGAACCTGTAGGTTCGGGCATTGTGGATCGGGCTGAACACACCACCGAAGACAGAACCGCGCACCATGCGGATCTTGCCGCCCACGTCCTGCTCATACTCTTCCGGGGATAGGATTGACTTGAGGCTTTCGGCATATGCCGGGTCTTGTGCAAGGTTGTCAGTCGTCGCAGTCTCGATACGGCAGAATCCATCATTGACAACCTCACTCAGTGTCTGATGTGCAGAGACGTGGACACGGTCGGCAATCTCTGCCTGTGCTTTCTCTTCGAGTAGAGCTGTGATTCCATATCGGCCCTTGGGCGTGGCTGTCCAGAATATCTTGAGCCGCTGCCCTGATGCAGTGGGCCTCAATCGCTGATAGATTTCTCGCCATGCATGGAACTGGTCGTCCCATGTCGGAAACTCATCACACCAGATTGTCTGGGCCTGCAGTCCCTGGACGCGGGAAATATCCTTAGCGGTCTTGCAGATTATTTCCGTGCCGTTGATGAGCTTCATTCGCATCTTGAAGTCGCTGTAATGGACGACAAGCGGGACCCTGTTCACCCGTTCCCACCAGTTGATGACTTCTTTGAGGGCTTTCCATTGCACGTTCTTCAGCATGTCATAGTCGCGGGCCATGATGAGGAACAGCGAATCCTTGTTGAAGAAGGCGTTATCAAGTCCACCCATTGCGCCGCAGGTGGTTTTACCGGCACCAGCTCCACCGAGCAGGCCAACGGACTTGTGAGGGGCAGAGATAAAGGCTTCTTGCTGGACGTTTGGCGCACATTGCCCGGTGTCACCATTACGCGGCCACACCATTTTCAGGTTGGCGTGCCCGTCAATGATGTTGTTTATGTTCTGCGGTCTACCGTGGTGGGTTGCCAACCTGGGGCTCATGGCTTTTCCGCGCCCCCATCATCGTCAACCGGCGGCGGGATGAAGTTACCATCTTCGTCGGTGTAGATACTGTCAGATATCAGGCCGGAATGGTTGACATCAAGGGAACTTACTGGTGCTGGCTCGATTTCTTTGGCTGTCAGGGCCAGTTTGCGGGCTGTTTCGAGGTATCCTGCAAGTCTGCGGCGCAAGATATCAATTGTCTTTTGCTTTGCATTCCTGATCTTTGCGTCCTCTAATTCGGCACTTATTTGGGATATCTCGACCATTGTCAAGCGCCACAAAGTAGATATATCAAAATCAGGTGCAACGGCCAGAGCCGTATATAGGGCAGTCTGCTCAGGTGGAAGGTGCCGGGTTATTGAGGATTGGACCTTTGCACGGGCTTTTTCTATCTTTCTGGCGTGTTTCTCTTCTTCTGATAGCCTTGGGCGTCCGAGCTTCTTCTTGGGGCCGTCAGTAGGTTTCCGCTTTGCCACTCAGGCCACCAACCACGCGAAATTACTGCATAAATTTGCATGTAAAATATTTCTATGCACAAAAGACGTGGGGTTAGG
>Ga0233413_10000523_pt1 | contig 18334 bp, 22 predicted proteins | sample Na_anoxic_6_MG_FD_189019 | JGI IMG/M metagenome (GOLD analysis project Ga0233413, IMG submission 189019) | Seawater microbial communities from Saanich Inlet, British Columbia, Canada - Na_anoxic_6_MG | ecosystem: Environmental > Aquatic > Marine > Inlet | place: Canada: British Columbia... | reverse complement strand
CTTCATTAGTGTCATCGCCTGGGGGCTGATCATCTCGATTGCCTTGTATCCGTTTCACCTGAAGCTCACCGGGATGCTTGGTGGGCGGGCAAAACTGTCATCAATACTGCTGGTGCTGACTGGTCTCGCTATCTTGCTTATACCCGCATGGACACTGACCGACTCCAGTTATACAGCATTGCGATCAGTCGCTGAAAATGTAAATGACGGCAACATTTCAATTACATCTCCAGATCCTGCTGTTGCAGAGTGGCCGGTTGTAGGTAAACCCATTTTTGAAATTTGGAGTGGTGCCGCCATTAATCTGGAGGCGACACTCAATAAATTTCAACCGCAATTACTATCCTTTGGCCAATGGGCACTTGCTTTTGCCGGAGCAACGGCCCTCGGCATTATGCAGTTTGTGTTTTCGATAATAATTGCCGGGGTATTTTTGTTGGCTGCAGATGGGGGCTACCAGGCTACTCTGGCGATTGGTTCCAGCCTGACAGGCACGACTACCAGCGGCAAAAAGATGACAGACCTGTCGATTCAAACTATTCGCAGTGTGACAAAGGGTGTTCTGGGCGTTGCCATTATTCAGGCATTTCTGTCTGCTATTGGTCTGGTAGCAATGGGGGTACCGGCAGCCGGAATTTGGACTGGTGCTGTCCTGATGCTGGCCATCATGCAATTGCCGCCAATACTCATACTGGCGCCAATTGTCATTTGGGTATTTTCAGTTGCCGATCCTGTGCCGGCGACAATATTTGCCGTCTATTCTTTAATTGTCAGTATCAGTGATTCTTTTCTAAAACCATTGTTTCTGGGACGCGGCGTAGATGTACCCATGCTCGTAATTCTGATTGGTGCCATTGGTGGTGCTATGTCATCCGGTATTATCGGGCTGTTTATCGGTGCAGTGGTCCTGGCTTTGGGCTATCAATTGTTAACTGCATGGATGGCATCTGAAGAAGAATCTATTGCTGTGGTAGATGAGACAATTTCCAGCTGATTTACCTGAACTTGTTTACCGTATGTTGAGGCTCGGACACATATTTTCAAAAGCACACTTGCTGTGTGCCGGGTTACTGCCAGTCTTGCTGGCGGCCTGCGCTCCGGTAGGGCCTGACTTTGTCCGTCCAGAAACAGCAATTGCTCCACAATGGATAATGGCAGATCAGCAAGAGTTCAAAGCCGGGCCAGAAGAGCTAATTGAATGGTGGCGGGCATTTGATGACCCGGATTTGAGCGAGCTAATAAAGCTCACTCATCAGAACAACAATAATCTTAAGATTGCCGGTCTTCGGGTTCTGGAGGCACGCGCTGCTCTGGGTATTGCTGTGGGCAATCAATACCCACAATCACAAATTGCAGCGGGTGATGCAACGGCCATCGGCGCCAGTGAAAGCAATGCCAATACCACCGCAGGTGATTTGAACTTTACCCAGTATAACCTCGGTGTCAGCGCATCCTGGGAAATGGATTTCTGGGGTAAATTTCGCCGTGGTGTTGAATCTGCCGACGCAACACTACTGGCCTCCATTGCAAATTTTGATGATGTGTTCGTTCTGCTGACCGCACAGGTCGCCGATACTTATATAGTCATTCGCGTCACTGAAGAACAACTTGCGATTGCCCAGGATAACCTTAAGTTACAGCAGCGTAGTTATGACATTGTGGAGGTGTTGTACCGCAATGGTGCAAGCTCTGAGCTGGATGCATTGCAGGCCCTGACGTTATTGCTCGCAACCAAGGCAACGATTCCTAGCCTGGAAGCGGCCTTGCGGCAGGCTAAAAATGCTCTGAGTGTATTACTTGGTATGCCGCCCGGTGATATATCCATGTTGTTGTCCCGTTCATCATCCATTCCTAAAATTCCAGAGCACATGACGGTCGGCATACCCGCGAACATGTTGCGCCAGCGACCGGATGTCAGGCGCGCAGAAATGCAGGCCCTGGCACAAAATGCCCTGGTCGGCATGGCGCAGGCAGAGTTGTATCCGAGCTTCAGTATCCGCGGCTCTCTGGGACTTGCGGCTGCAGGCGGTACCAATACAACACGTACCGGAGACAGCGGCTTTGGTGAATTGTTTCGTGCCGACAGTCTGACTTATTCCATCGGCCCGGCCTTTGCCTGGCCTTTTCTCAACTATGGGAGAATTCGCAACAACATCCGGGTGCAGGATGCTCGTTTGCAACAGACATTAATTGCCTACCGGGAGACTGTTATTCAGGCGGCTCGCGAAGTTGAGGATGCCATGGCGGGTCTCATCGGTGCTCAGGAACAGGGTGAAATTCTTGCGGCAACCGTAACTGCTGCAGAGCGATCTACCGATATTTCTCAATTACGCTACATAGAAGGCTTTGCCGATTACCAGCGTGTGCTGGATGCACAGCAGTCATTGTTTACCCAGCAGCAACGTTATGCCACCAATCAGGGTAACTCTGCCAGAGCACTTATCGCTTTATACCTGGGTTTGGGCGGAGGTTGGCAGGCCAGGGCGGGCAAAGGCTACGTGGATACCCAAACGCGTGAAATCATGGAGAACCGAATTAACTGGGGCGACCTGTTGGAACCCGCTCAGGCCAAGCCGCACCGCATCGAAATTGAAGAGAAACAAGAATCATCCTTATGACTGAAGAACAAGAAAAGATCGCCGTTGATGACGAACAGGAAAGGACTAAACCGCCCAAGGATCCGGTCAGAAAATGGACATTTATCGTGCTGGGTGCAGCCGGTATCCTGCTTTGCTGGTACCTCATTTCAGATCGCATCACGCCTTACACCACACAGGCACGTGTACACGCCTTGGTGGTACCAATTTCCGCCCAGATATCCGGCTACATAACTGAGGTCCTGGTTGGAAATAATCAGCTGGTTAATTCGGGACAGGTGCTGCTGCAGATCGACCGGACCCAATATCAGATTGCCGTGGAGACGGCCGAGGCAAATTTGCAAACGGCTCGGCAGGCTACCGGCGCTTCGACTGCCAACGTAGATGCAGCTGAGGCAGCCATCACTTCCGCCCGGGCGAATCTTTTACGCGCCGATCAAGATGCCGTTCGCTTGCGGCGCATCAAGCAGGAGGATCCCGGCGCTATTTCCGACCGCCGCGTCCAGACTGCAGAAGCGACACTGTCTGTCGCGCAGGGACAGCTGGGTTCCGCAATCGCCAACCACGAGAAAGCGCGTCAGGATCTTGGCGAGGCCGGCGACAATAACGCCAGAATTCTGCAGGCACAGGCTGCCCTGGCACAGGCTGAGCTTGATTTGCAGCGCACGACTATTATGGCGCCGGACAACGGGCTGGTGACCGATGTACGTGTTGATCGGGGTAACTACGCGTCGGTCGGCGCGCCGCAAATGACTTTTGTGGCGACACATAACATCTGGGTGCAAGCAGACTTCACTGAAAATAATCTTGGCAACATCAGGCCCGGAGCTTCCGTCGAAGTTGCTTTTGATTCATTGCCCGGCCAGGTTTTTGATGGCCAGGTTCGAGGTATCGGCTTTGGTGTCGAGATTGGATCCACGCCTCTGGGCAGCCTGCCGACGATTGAAAACAACCGGCAGTGGTTGCGTGATGAACAACGCTTCGCGGTGGTGATCGACTTCAATATTTCCGATACTGAAGACCGTCGTAATATTCGGGTAGGCACCCAGGCATCCGTCATCGTCTACACGGGCGGCAACTGGATTTTTAACATGATCGGGAAAATCCATGTCAGAGCTGCCAGCATTCTGAGTTATGCCTACTGATGCAGGGTTCGGCATGAACATCGCCAGCGTACGAATATTAAGACTTGCACTGGGAGCCGGTCTGGCGATGTGGTTTTCCCAGGCTGCAGCCTGGGATATGTCTTTTATTTCGCCCGTCTTTGCCGTGGTTTTGCTGGCCACGCCACTGCCGGCGCTGCCATTTAAGAGTGGTATCAAGTTTGTTCTCGCACTGACGCTGGCAATTTATTCAGGCCTGATTCTATTGCCGTTCCTTGTTCATCAACTGGGTGTCGGTATCCTGTTGCTGATACTGGTGCTTTTCTGGAGTTTCTATTTCCCGGCAAAGGGTGGGTCCGCAATTGTCGGCACCTTTATCACTATCGGCCTGACGCTGACGGTTGCGATTGGCTCGACATCAATCGATGGTTTTTTTCAATTGGCCGCAGGAGTTTCCGTCAACGCACTTTTTGGTATTGCGTTTGTATGGCTCGCGCATGCTCTGCTACCAGATTCCATGGCACAAATTTCACCAGATAGTACTCGTCCGGCCTCTGCTCCTGCAGCAAGCTCTCCGGATATTGAGATGGCCCGCGGACACGCCCTGCGCTCACTGGTGATTGTATTTCCCGTTTGCTTCCTCGTGCTGCTGTCGAGTGACGGTGCGGCGTATGCAGCCGTCATGATCAAGGTTGCCTCAATGGGTCAGCAGACATCTACCCAAAATACGGCACAGGCAGGGCGATCGCTGCTTGGGTCAACGATTATTGGCGGTGTTGGCGCCATCATTGGCTGGCAAGTATTGAGCCTGTGGACGTCCCTGCCAATGTATGCGCTATTGATTGGACTGGCCGGTCTGCTGATCGGCCCACGTATTTTTAAAGATCAGGGCATGCGTCCGAATGCGGCAACCTGGTCCTATGGCTATGTGACGCTGATTATTATCCTGGCGCCTGCCGTTATGGATGGTATGGGCGGCAGTAATGCCGGTGCCAGTTTCCTGCAACGGCTGATCATGTTTATCGGCGCCACACTCTACGGCATCATCGCCGTCTATATTTTTGATGCATTCTGGTCCAAACAATCCCGGCAAGCCAGGGTTGAGGCACAACTGTAATCCTAGGTGCTTCAGAGATCAGGCTTCTGTGGTGGCAGACGCAGGAATGGTTTTACTGCCTGAATATTTTGAAGTATTCCCAAAGCTGAAAACCCAGGTTCAGCCCAAAACAATAGACCCGGTCAATTGGGAAACAGAATCAAAATCATGTTGTTCCAGGTAAGTGGAAATTCCAGCATTAATTTTCTTACAGACCAGCGGATCGTAGAACAATGCCGTGCCGATGCCGACAGCGCTCGCGCCTGCGATCAGAAATTCCAGGGCATCATTCACGGTTGTGATACCTCCCTGGCCGATGATCGGTACATTATGCAGATGTGCTACTTCATAAACTTGTTTGACCTTGAGCAGTGCAATCGGTTTGATGGCCGGCCCCGACAGCCCGGCCTGTACATTGGCAATGCGCGGCTTGCGAGTTTTGATATCTATCGCCATGCCGGTCATCGTATTGATAACGGCCAGCCCATCACTACCCGCCTCAATACACCGACGGGCATTTTCCTGAATATCAGTCTGGTTTGGCGACAGCTTGGCAATAATGGGTTTTTTTGTTGCACGCCGACACGCTTCAATGACGCGTGCCGAAGATTCGGGATTGTTGCCGAATGAAATACCGCCTTCCTTGATGTTTGGGCAGGAAATATTGATTTCCATTGCATCGATCGGCGAATCGTCGAAGCGACGGCAGACTTCCTCGTAGTCCTCGATCGTCGAACCGCAGACGTTGGCAATGAAGCGGGTTTCACTGAAATCGAGCTGGGGAAGAATCTTCCCAACAACAGCATCGACTCCGGGATTTTGCAGGCCGATGGCGTTGAGCATGCCCATCGGAGTTTCATAAATGCGGTGTGCCGGGTTGCCAGGACGAGGTTCGAGTGTTGTGCCTTTCAGACAAATAGCGCCGGCATCGCGGTTACTGAAGCCTTCGACGCGGGTGTATTCTTCACCGAAACCGACGCAACCCGATAGCAGTACAATCGGGCTTGTAAACTGCATGCCGCAGAATTCGATTTCCAACTTATTATGATTTTCAGTCAATGTTTCATCTGATCCTGTTTGAGCCGGAGATTCCGCCGAATACCGGTAACATCATACGCTTGTGTGCAAATACCGGGGCCATGTTACATCTGATTCGTCCGCTGGGTTTTGTGCTTGAGGATAAAAAATTACGCCGAGCCGGGCTCGATTATCGTGAATTTGCAGATATGCAGGTACATGAGAGCCTTGATCAATGCCTGAATACACTCAAGCAGCCGCGGCTGCAGGCAATATCGACACATGGTACGACGTTGTACAGTGATTTTTGTTTTGCGCCCGGCGATGCATTGTTGTTTGGGCCGGAAACTCGCGGGCTACCCGATACGATCCTGCAGTCAATGGATCCCGCCCACGTTCTCAGGGTGCCAATGCAACCACAAAGTCGCAGCCTGAACTTGTCGAATGCTGCCGCGGTGGTTTTGTATGAAGCCTGGCGACAGCAGGGCTTTTTAAGTGGAGGCTGAAAAAGGGACTCTTTTCAGGGGCAAAACTGTGATTCAGTTTCCGGCTTGAGCGCCCGGCTCATCAGCTTATCGACAACATCGGTTGCTGACGCATTTTCATACAGAATCCGGTAAACCTGTTCACAAATCGGCATATCCACGCCTTCACGAGTTGCAACGGTGTGCACAGCCTGAGCTGCATAGACACCTTCAACAACCTGGCCGATTTCTTCGGCAACTTCTGCAGCGCTGCGACCGCTAGCCAGCGCGAGGCCCATGCGTCTATTACGTGACTGATCGTCGGTACAGGTAAGCACCAGGTCGCCCATGCCGGACAGGCCCATAAAGGTTTCTGCTTTTGCGCCAAGCGCTACACCGAGCCGGGTCATTTCATTTAACCCCCGGCTGATTAATGCAATACGAGCGTTTGCGCCGTAGCCAAGACCATCCGACATGCCGGCGGCAATGGCGAGGACATTTTTGACTGCGCCGCCCACTTCAACGCCGATAATATCGTCGGACGTATAAGCACGACACTGGGCATTGGAAATGCGTTCGGCCAATTGCCCGGCAAATTCAGGTTTGGGTGATGCAACGGTGATGGCAGTTGGCAAACCGGCGCCAACTTCAGTTGCAAAGGTCGGTCCTGACAGAACTGCGAGTGGGTAACCTTCGCCCAGCACTTCAAGTGCAACTTGATGCGGCAACTTTCCCGATTGCTGTTCGAAACCCTTGGTTGCCCATGAGATACGTTTTGATTTGTCCAGGTAGGGCCGAACCTGCTCAAGAACAATTCTGAAAGCATGACTTGGTACACAAATAAGGATGTCGGTATTGGTGTTGACGACGTGCTGTAAATCACCATCAACCTGCAATTCATCGGGGAAGCGACTTTCAGGCAGGTAGCGGGTATTGCAGCGGACCCTGTCCATTTGCTCCGGATTATCCTCGGTACGTCCCCACAGTACGGTCGGTTGGCCGGCACGCGCGAACTGGATGGCGAGCGCTGTGCCCCATGATCCGGCACCGATTACCGCCAAGGATGTTACCGGTGTTTCAGTGCGCACTTGCGCTGCTACCGTCAGAGTTCTGAGCAGCCTGCTCTTGCATGGCTTGCGCAAACAAGGCATCAAAATTAATGGGCTGTAACAAGATGGCCGGAAACCCGCCCTTTCCAATTACGCCGGAGATGGCTTCACGTAAATAGGGAAATAATGCGGAGGGACAATATGTGCCGATAAGAGCCTGGCGTTCTTTGTCAGCGTAGCCTTTGATCAGGAAGATGCCTGCCTGGTCGATTTCGACCATAAATAGCGTGCGCTCCTTTAGGGTCGCATGCAAACTGGCGTGCAGGACAACCTCGATGTTGTTATCGGTCAGGCTGGCATGACTGTTCTTCAGGTTCAGCTGGATCTGAGGTTCGGCCAGCTCTGTATCACTATCTGTAAAGACATCTGGCGTGTTTGGCGCTTCAAATGACAGATCCTTGATATAGATTTTCTGCAGGGAGAACTGACCAGTGCCGGGTGTGGAGCCGTTGCCGTTCGATTCCTTTGCTGCTTCGTCCATGATTGTTCTCTTTAATTATTCAGCCGGGCTTAATGGCTTGGTTTATGTATTGATGCCAAGCAGTGTGTTCAATTCGCCACGTTGATCCAGAGCGGCGAGGTCATCATAGCCGCCGACCGGCCGGTCATCGATGAAAATCTGCGGTACGGTATGGTGCCCGGAACGTTCGATCATTTCACGTCGCTTATCAGCATGCATCGACACCTTGATTTCCGTGAAGTCGACACCCTTGTCTTTCAATAGCCTCATAGCAGCTGAGCAATATCCGCACATCATCCCGGTATAGATGACAACTTGCGGCAGAGCGGCATTAATTTCTTCGCTCATGTGCTTAACTTGAAGTAATAACTGGCAGGTTCTCGGTTTGCCATGCCGTTAATCCACCATGCAGATTAAAGGCAGTTTCATGTCCGCTCTTGCGTAATGCCGCGACGGCCTTTCCGCTGCGCATACCTGAGTCGCAGACGATAATGATCGATTTTGCCTTCTTCAATTTCTTGTCTATTGCGTCGGCCAGTTCATCGGCCGGTATATTGATCGCATCGACAATATGCCCGCTATCAAATTGCGCTGGCTCGCGAATATCGACAACGTGTGCGCCCTGATTGATGAGCCGCACAGCCTGTGTTGCTGATAGTGACGCGATGCTACCGGCCTTCTGGCGCAGTTCATAAAAAAGGACGGCAAGCGCCATCGCGATTGTTCCGGCCGCCAACAATGGATTATTGGCGGCAAATTCTAAAATCTTGCCCATAGGTTGTTAAGTCTTTCTGGTTGCTAAAACGAAACCGACTATGTCGGCGGCGCATTATAACCTCTGATTACCTATAAGCGGTGGTCGCCTCTCACCGGCTGATGCCCTAAACTCGCAGCCCCATGAATTTATCTGTCATATGGTCCATGAAAGGCCTCCTATATGGGCCAATACTAGGGTTTCTGACCATAATTCTTGGTTTTCCCATGGTGGCGCTGGCTGCTAATGACGATGCATTATCAGCGGAGCAAGCTCTCACTGAGCTGCGTCTGCAGTTACAGCAGGTCGAGCGGGATCTCAGTCGGCAGTCGCAGCAGCGTGATCAGGCGCAACGGGATTTACGTGAAGCTGAGAGGTCGGAATCAGGGGTTCGGCGCAGGCTCAGCAGCATCGATACTGAGCTTACTGCGACCCGTGAACGGCTTAAAGTTCTGCAACAACGTGCAGCAGCAGCGCGTAACGAATTATCGTTGCACATTGCGAGCCTGGAACAGGAATTACGACGTGCTTATATTCTCGGTCAAGATGACTGGTTGCGCGCCATACTCAGCCAGCAGGATCCGGTCATGATCGGCCGGCAACTGGTGTACTCGAGTTATCTTGCCCGTGAACGTAGTGAACTGGCTGCAACAGTGCGTGCAGACCTCGAATTACTTGACGCGACGCTGCTTTCACTTGATGAAGAAAACCAGCGGCTGGCTGCAATTCGGATACGTGAGCAAGAGCGGCTCGCTGAACTTGCGCTGCTGCGTCAGGATCGATCCGTTGCGCTCGTCAAGATAGATAAGGGTATTGCGACAAGCAGTGAGAAGCTCGAACGGAAACGTGCTGAGGTGGCTGAATTGCAATCACTTGTCAATGAACTGACTCGGGTTCTGACTTCCTTACCAGTCGGTGACGCGCAGCCATTTGCCAACACACGTGGTCGCCTTCAATGGCCGACCGATGGACGCATCATGCAACGTTTCGGTCAGCCGCGAGCTGACGGCCGGTTGCGCTGGGATGGTTTGTTGCTGGCAGCCAGCGCTGGTGAGGATGTGCGTGCTGTACATCATGGGCGGGTTGTTTATGCAGATTGGTTGCAGGGCATGGGGTTGCTCGTGATTATTAATCATGGCTCAGGCTACCTGAGCTTGTACGGACATAATCAGGACGTTGTGGCTGAAATTGGTGAATGGGTTACACCAGGCGCTGTCATTGCCCATGTTGGCGACAGTGGGGGCCAGGCAGTATCTGGTCTGTATTTCGAGCTTCGTAAAGACGGCAAACCAATCGATCCGGGCAATTGGATGCATAAGTAACAGACTGTATTTGTTTGTAAAATCCGGGTAATTGGGCCGGTATGAAGGCTTGGTCAACCGCTGCAACCGGTTGCATCACTGTGCTATCGTCTATATGTGCCTGTGCACACGGGTGGAGTCCACATGTCTTTTCGAGCCAAAAGCATATTAATCCTGCTGCTTGGCGGCGTTATTGGTACTGCGCTGTCGTTGGGCGGCGGCGTTCTGGCGGAGCGTGACACGCAACCGGGCAGCCTGCCATGGGAGGAAGCGCGCTTGCTGGCTGAGGTGCTTGAACGGGTGAAAGAGGAGTATGTCGAGCCAGTTGAAGACAGTGAATTAATCGAGAATGCCGTGCGCGGTATGGTTACAAATCTTGATTCACACTCACAATTTCTCAATTCTGAGGAATACGAAGAAATCCGCATCAGCACGACCGGCAATTATTCCGGCGTGGGTCTTGAAGTAAACATGGCTGATGGCAAAGTGCTGATCATCGCACCAATTGATGATTCACCAGCCGCACAAGCGGGCCTCAGGACGGGAGACCAGCTAATGAGTATTGATGGCGTCGACGTTAATGAGGATAACGTCAACGATACGATCGGGCGTATGCGTGGCAAGTCGGGGACCAAAGTCACGATTACCGTGGCACGTGTCGATGCGTCAGACCCAATTACATTTAATCTGATTCGCCGGCAGGTCAAAGTTAAAAGTGTTCGGTCTGAGATGCTCGCACCAGATTTTGGTTACTTGCGGATCACCCATTTCAGTGACACAACGTTTAAGGATCTGCGCAGCGCAATTGGTGACCTGAAGAGTAGTGTCGCCGGCGAGTTAAACGGCATTATCCTCGATCTTAGAAATAACCCGGGAGGCGTCCTTGAGGCGGCTATCGACGTATCTGATGTATTTCTCGATGGCGGGCTGATTGTTTCAGCCAGCGGGCGTGGGCCTGATGCGACATTCAGACATGAGGCACATACCGGGGATCTGCTTGATGGCGTCATGACTGTCGTCATGGTAAATGGCGGTTCGGCGTCTGCGTCAGAAATAGTGGCCGGTGCTTTGCAGGATCATAAGCGTGCAACAATTGTTGGTTCACAAACATTCGGCAAGGGCTCAGTGCAGACGGTTATGCCACTGTCAAATGGTCGGGCGATCAAGCTAACCACCTCAAGATACTTCACGCCATCAGGGGAGACCATTAATGGTCGTGGGATTACGCCGGATATCGTCCTGCAGAACACAGCGCAGGAAGATCTGGTGGCGGGCGTGATCGAACACAAAACTGAGGCTGGTGCCGCATTACTACAGACGGACAAGCAGTTACGTCAGGCACTGCATGTCCTGATGGGTGGCCGTATTTTGCAAAGCAAGGTTGAATAAGTTCTGAGTCGAACACAGGCTATGTCGATCATTCCCGGTTTGAGCGGAATATTTCTGGGTATTCTTTTTTTCTTTGGTGCAATGGCGACAGCGGATGAACCTGTCGTGCTTGCATCGATAGTGGCGCCCCGCAACCCACCTCCCGGCATCGTGCTGATTATCGATGATCTGGGTAATTGGCGCAGCGCCGGAATGCGCGCTGCACTACTGCCCGGGCCAGTAGCCTGCGCTGTCCTACCGCATACACCGTTTGCTGCATTGATTGCTGAACGTGCTTTTATCGCCGGTAAGGAAGTGATGTTGCATCTTCCTCTGGAGCCGATCCAGCCAGCTGCAATCGCTGCCGGTACGATTAGTATCGATACGACACAAGCGCAGCTGGCGCGTATTTTTTCCCTTGATATTAATTCGATACCGCATGTTGTCGGTGTTAATAACCACATGGGTAGTTTATTGACACAACACCCCGGCCATATGCAGTGGCTCATGGGTGAAATACGCACTCGGGAGGGACTGTTTTTTGTCGATAGTGTTACCAGTGAATCAAGTATTGCGATGAAAATTGCGACTGAAAATGGCATACCGGCAACTCGACGGGATGTATTTCTGGATAATGTACCGACCGAAGCCGCCATCGACCGGGAGTTTCAACGACTTATACAGTTGGCAAGACGCAATGGAATTGCGGTTGGTATCGGTCATCCCTACCCGGCCACACTGACTTACCTGGAGCGCATTTTGCCCAAGTTGGCGGATGAAGGTATCCAGCTGATTTCCGTTGCGGATTCGATCCGGTATGGTGCTGCCTCGATGGAAGGGAGGGTCGTTCAACATTGAATTATTTCAGTCAGGTCATGATTGTCGGTGTCGGTGGATTTATCGGCTCGGCCTTACGTTTTGTTGTCAGTGGCTGGGTGCAGCGACTCGCCGCAGCCAGTGTGATGCCATATGGCACTCTGGTGGTTAACGTATTCGGTTGCCTGGCGCTTGGGTTGCTGGGCGGTATAGCTGAACATCGTCAGATGCTCGAGCCAGCACAGCGTTTGTTTTTGATGGTCGGAGTTCTCGGCGGGTTTACGACATTTTCAACATTTGCTTTTGAGTCTGTTGCGTTAATGCAGGATGCCCAGCTTGCCAAAGCTGCACTCAATACACTCGCACAGATAGTGCTTGGGTTTGGAGCGGCATTTGCTGGCTATATTCTGGCCAGAGTCTTGTCGGCTTGATTTTTACAGGGAAAAGAGAAAATGGCGTTTAAACCGGGAAAACTATTGCGAATCTATGTCGGTGAACTCGACATGCACGCCGGTCAGCCGCTATATCAATGGCTTATTGAAGCGGCCCGTAGCCATGAGCTGGCGGGCGCCACTGCATTGCGAGGGCTGGAAGGATTCGGTGCCCACAGCGAGGTACATACGGCCAAGGTGCTACGCCTGTCTGTTGACCTGCCGGTCGTCATTGAAATTATTGACAGTGCAGAGCGTATTGATGCCTTTTTACCACTCATCGAAGACGTCATCGAAGAAGGTCTTGTGACCATCGAGCGTGTCGATATGTGCTTGTACCGGAAAAACCGGCACTAAAGGATTAACCCGGAAAGTTAACTAAGCGCTGCACGAATTTTTGCGGCATGCTCTTCTAATATGTTTGACTCAGCCATGTGTTGCGCATGGGCACGCGGTGCGGTGCCTGCGTAGCACGGAATGATATGCATGTGTAAGTGAAGCACTGTTTGTCCGGCAGCCTCACCATTTAGTTGCATTACCCGAATACCGTCGGGGGAAAAAGCATCGCGAACAGCGCCGGCAACCGTCCTGACCGCAGCAATAAGATGTCCGGCTGCTTCATCATTGAGCTCGAACAGGTTTTCGGCCGGTTGTTTTGGCAGTACCAGGGTGTGGCCATCGCTTTGCGGCATTACATCGAGAAAGGCGAGACAATGGTCGGTCTCGTAGACGGTAAAGGCGGGCAATTCACCGCGCAGGATCTTGGCAAATATATTGTCGTTATCGTATGGCATGTTCGTTATCTCGATTGTTTGTGTAGGATATGACGCAGATAGCCCAGGTGCAATGAATCAAGGAGACTGATGGTGAGTGAGGAACGCGGACGACCCGATGCAAATCACTGTTTTGTCTGCGGTCCAGACAACCCACATGGCCTCAGGATTGAGTTTCGGCTGGAGGATGAATTGTGCCGAGCTTCATTTGTACCCGGTGATGCATATGTCGGTTACGACAAAATGACACATGGTGGAATTATTTTCAGCGCATTGGACGATGTCATGGCGAACTGGTTATTCCTGCAAGGCATTCGGGCACATACGGCTAAATGTGAGATTCGCTATCGCCAACCGGTACCGATCGGTACCCGGATCGAACTGACCGGACGATGTACCAAGCGTAAGGGACGCGTTGCGGTGATGACCGGTGAAGCCCGCCGGGCGAGTGATGATGTAATTGTTGCCGATGCCCAGGCGAGCTTTATGATTGTTGAGTAGGTGCGCCTTATGCTCCCGGCATCGGTGGTGCTGATTCGTAGCAGGCAAAGTCGTAAATTCCGGTACCTTCGCGTAGTGGCGCGATTTCATTGACATACTCTTCGTCGTTAATAAAGCCTTGCAGGGCAGCCATGTCGGAAAATTCGGTGATGATAACGACCTTTCCCTTTAGTGCATCGCCCTTAAGTATTTCTGCTGCCGGGCCGCGCACAATATATTCGCCCCCGTGTTCATGCATGAGACGTGCAGATTCAGCGGCGTATTTTTTGAAGTTATCGCTCGGGTTTGTCACCTGACAAACGGCAATCAGATATGCGGCCATGTATTTTTCTCCATCAGATTGAACGGTGCGGGGCAATATACTAACGCAGGTCCCCCATTAACCGGCGTATGGGTCGGACCAGCAGGGCAAGTAGCAAGCCGCTGCCGGCTGTGGTCAGAACAATTTGCAGATAAAGAGCCGGCATCGTGTCGACTGCATCGGCGTTAAACTCACCGGCCAGAATACCAGCAACAATCAGGCCAAGCGCTGAGCTGACAAACCAGATACCCATCATCTGACCACAATAACGTTTTGGCGAAAGTTTGGTGATGGCGCTCAAACCGACCGGGCTCAACGCAAGCTCACCCATCGTATGTAGCAGGAAGGTAAAGATCAGCCAGGTCGGCAGAACCTGATTGCCGGCCACAACAAGTTTGGCGGCGAAGATCATAATGGCGAAACCGGCGGCGAGTAAAATAAGACCAAAGGCAAACTTGGCCGGCGTTGATGGGTCGAGTTGTCGCTTTGCCAGGCCGATCCAGAGTGCTGAGTACAGTGGTGCGAGGATAATGATGAAAGCCGGGTTTAGTGTCTGGAACCAGCCGGCCGGGATCTCGAAGCCGCCGATCATTCGATCTGTGTAGCGATCCGCAAACAGGTTCAATGAAGAGCCGGCCTGCTCAAAACCGGCCCAGAACATTGCCGATGCGAGGAACAGGATAATAATGACGACAACCCGTTTTTTTTCATCTGTCGTCAGGTTGCCAAAGGCAAACAGGGAAATGAAATAAAGTCCTGCAACCGCTGCAATAAACACGGTTGCTTGTCCGGCGAGAACTTGTGGATTGACGGATAAGTTGCCGGTCATTACCAGCACGATACCCAGTACAGCTATTGCTGCCGCTGTGGTGACGATGCGCCAGCCGTTACGCATTTTGCGCCGATCATCCGGGTTACTACGATCCAGGGTTGGCAGAAGACCGGCAGACCCGAGTTTTTTTACGCTGAGACGATACTGGATCAGGCCAAACAACATGCCGACCCCGGCGGCGGCAAAGCCGTAGTGCCAGCCAAATTGCTCACTCTCACCCAGCGTGCTGCAGACCAGTGGACCTAGCGCTCCGCCGATGTTTATGCCCATGTAGAAGATGGTGAAGCCGGCGTCACGGCGCGGGTCTCCAGGTGGATATAACTCTCCGACAACGGCGCTGATATTCGGTTTCAGCAGGCCGGTTCCGACAGCAACAAAAATGAGGCCAATAAAAAAGGCATAGAGTGACGGTATGGCGAGGATAAAGTGCCCGCACATGATGATGATACCGCCAAACCAGATCGTTCTTTGTGCGCCGAGCAATCGGTCGGCGATCCAGCCGCCCGGTAATGTCAGAAAATAAACGCTGGCCGTATACAGCCCGTAAATAGCCGTTGCATTGGCATCATTAAAGCCGAGTCCGCCGTCCTCGATGGCATCGACCATGAACAGCACGAGCAATGCACGCATGCCGTAATAGCTCATGCGTTCCCACATCTCGGTGAAAAAAAGTGTGCTCAGTCCGGCCGGGTGGCCAGAAGGCGGAGCGTCGGCAGGTGAATGAGTGTCAGACACTAATTTCTTTGGGGGTATTGTGTGCAAGCATCAGTTGTAGCATGCCGGTAATCATACCGGCTTGTCGTTGGTGATGTCTTTCTCGGTTTTATTGTTCAGCATTATTTTTGACATCACGATGCCGGCCTCGAACAGCAGGTAAATAGGTACTGCGAGCAGTGTTTGTGAAATCACGTCTGGTGGGGTTAGAAACATACCGACGACAAATGCACCCAGAAACACATACGGGCGTTTGCTCTTGAGGCTGTCCGGAGTGGTCATGCCCGTTGAAACCAGCATGACAGTTGCGATAGGCACTTCAAATGCAAGACCAAAGGCAAAGAAGATCGTCAGGATAAAGTCCAGGTAACTGCTGATGTCCGTCATCATTTGCACGCCGGCGGGTGTGACCGAGGAGAAAAAGGCGAACATCAGCGGAAATACAACAAAATAGGCAAATGCAATGCCGAGGTAGAACAACACAATACTCGACACGACCAGCGGGACCGCAAAGCTTTTTTCCTTGCGATACAGGCCCGGTGCGACAAATGCCCAGACCTGATAGATCACCACCGGCATGGCGCAGAATAAGGCGACAAACAGTGTGGTTTTAAATGGGGTCAGGAACGGTGATGCAACCTGAGTCGCGATCATCGTCGAACCTTCAGGTAGTTGGGCGATCAAAGGATCGGCCACCATCGAGAATATTTGTTGAGCGAAGGGCACAAGACAGATAAATATGACGAGTACCGATATGCTGGCCTTGACCAGTCGCGAGCGAAGTTCGATCAGGTGTGAGATCAGCGAGCCTTCTTTGAGCTGATCTTCCGCTGTTGCAGGGGCCTCCTGATTGCCATTCGTATCGGTCATGATTAAAAGAGTTCGCGGTTTAGATCAGCCGACCTTGTCGGCTGTCGTGTCCTCGGAATCAGGGGAATGAACATGCAACTCTTCATCTGTTGACGATTCATTCTCCGCAGTAGATGGCTTAAGGTCATCAGCACCGGGACGGTTGTATTTTGGTGTTGCCTGGCTGGTCGTGGTCGATGCGAACGGATCTTTTATATTGATCTCGTTGGGTATGTTGATATCGTTGATCTCGCTACGAATCTGGCCGGACAGCTGGCGTGCCATCCGTCGCGCCTGCCCGGCCCAGTTGCCTACCTGCATCGCTACCTTTGGCAGACGTTCCGGTCCGAGAATAATCAGGCCAAGACCGAACAGGATGAATAGTTCCCAGAAACCGATATCGAACATGTCGGATCAGGATGAGTGGTTCTGATCTGCCTGTCGCTCTTCCGTGTGCTTTTCGGAGAATTCTGCATCGGGCTCGTCGAGTTTCTTGGCCTTTGATTCGTCGGCTGATTCGGCATCGGACATCGCTTTGCGAAAGCCCTTGACGGCACCACCGAGATCACCACCCATACTGCTGAGTTTTTTGGTGCCGAAAATTACAACGACGATCAGCAGTACGATTAATAACTGCCACATGCTTATTCCGCCTAATCCCATAATGGTTACTCCAGCCTTATTTGCAGTGCAGCGAATAACTGGCGTTGCATGATGCGCCGTCGTCGAGTCGCTGATTCAGATGACTATCATACGCCAAAAGGCCCCGATTCCGGTTATCTTGGGTGGTCAGGAAATATCCTTACCTGAGGGTGGGACTTCCAGCCAGAATGTCACCGGCCCATGGTTGATGAGGCTGACATCCATGTTTGCACCAAATTGACCTGTTTCAACGCCAACCCCGGTGGTCCGGGCTGCCGTGACAAGCGTATCGAATAAGGCCTGACCGAGCTCAGGTGGCGCAGCCCGGCTGAAACTGGCCCGATTACCCTTGCGGGTATCCGCAGCTAGTGTGAACTGTGGGATTAACAGCAATTCGCCGCCGGTGTCAGCCAGACTTAGATTCATCTTGCCGGCCGAATCTTCAAATACCCGGTAGGCCAACAGCCGTTCTGCCAGGCGCTGCGCCTGTTCAGGGCGATCACCTTGCTGTACGCCAATTAGCACAGCCAGTCCCGGGCCAATTTGGCCGATGGTTTCACCTTCAACCGTGACCATCGCCTCGGTAACGCGCTGCAATAAGCCAATCATAAGGGGGTCTTCAGGAGCATTCTGTCGTGATTCTAACAAGCCGGGGCAGATCAGCGTAGCGGCTAATTATTAACAAGTGGAAAGATTAATATTCCACAATGCCTATTAAATGATCTTAGTAGAGAAATTAATGATATTAATATAAGAAAAAGCATTAATGTGGGAAAATTATACTAAATTAATTAATTATTATGCTAATTATGATGTATTAAGTCATTTATTATAGGAAAAATTCTCAAAAAAACCCTTGAATCGATGGTCATTGGTGAGACTTTGGTTTGGCTTGTAGTGCGCCCGCGTCTACACTGCTTCGCTTTCCATCAGGAGTTGTGCGATGAAACGCCGAGAGGTATTGGCCGGAGCAGGGGCGCTGGCATTGACCGGGTGTGCTGCTGAGCAACAAGAATGCGCCAGTGGTGAGGCGGAACGAAGCTATACATGGAAGATGGTCACGACCTGGCCACCCAATTCCCCCGGACTCGGCACTGGTGTATTGCGTCTGGCAAAGTTCATTGAGGATGCATCCGGCGGACGACTACGCATCAAGGTCTATGCGGGAGGTGAACTTGTGCCGCCATTAGAGGTTTTCGACACAGT
>Ga0233413_10000522_pt1 | contig 18344 bp, 19 predicted proteins | sample Na_anoxic_6_MG_FD_189019 | JGI IMG/M metagenome (GOLD analysis project Ga0233413, IMG submission 189019) | Seawater microbial communities from Saanich Inlet, British Columbia, Canada - Na_anoxic_6_MG | ecosystem: Environmental > Aquatic > Marine > Inlet | place: Canada: British Columbia... | reverse complement strand
CTAAGTTTAAAAATGCTCAACAAACTGGAGCTCCAATGCCTAGCTTCCCTCAAAAGATAATGAACTTCTTTCAGGAGCTATGGAATGCTTTGCAGAGTATCACTGGTAATAGAGATAACATTAAAAAATTATACAAGAGTATTTATACAGATGTACCTTCACTAGGTAAGAAGGCTGAAACAGTTAAGAAGAAAGAACATAAAAAGAAATCTGATGCTAAGTTCCAGCAGGCTCTGAAGAAAGCCAAGCTGACAATGGATAGTATCATCAAGAAACTCCCAGATATAAACCTGAAGAGGGATGTTAATATTAGAGATATATATGGTAATAAGCATGTACTAAAGAAAGGTGAAGCATTTACTCCCTATGAATTAGTAGGTAATAAGTATGCTTTAAAGGATGGTCAGACCTATATCTTACAGAAGGGTCAGTTTGAGAATGTAATGGCTAGTGCTGTAGTAGCTGGTAAGGTAGGTAAGAAAGCTGAGGATTTATTCCTACAGGACTTACATGGTACTGAAGAAACTATTTTGGGAGCAGAGGATGATATTGAAACCATGGATTCATTTAGAGAAGATGCTGATGGTGGTTGGTATATTGATGGTTATGATTATTCTATTGATTATCATGAAGATGTAGATGAGTGGGTAGTATCAGATGGTGGAGCAGAGATGAATACTTTTGAGGAATTAGATGAAGCTAAAAGTTATTTATTAGATACAATGAAGGAAATTGTAGCTGGTCATGGTGGTCCTCAATACTCCCAATATGTAGAAGATGGTGGAGAAAACTATAGAGAAGTATTGATACAAGCTCCAGAAGTCAGAAAAACTGTTTGGTCAGCAAAAAGAGATAAGGAAACCCCTAAAGAATATGAAAAGATAGCCAAGAAGGTGGAGAAGCTAACTGGATTAGATAGAGAAAAAATTGGTGGTGGAGAAATTGAAGAAGCTGGTGGTTCAAAAGCACTGGTTGATAAGTGGTATGATGTAATGATTCCAGTAGCCACAAAAGAAGATAGTCCTGATTTTAATTCTAAAGAAGAACTAACTACCTGGATTACAAAGAACTGGGGTTCATATAATAAGGGTCTTGATGTAAATAACAGAGAACAGTTAATGGAAGAAGGTCATTTCCAAGGTTCTCACTATGATGGTCAAGAAAATATCATTGCTTGGTTAAGACTTAATGATAGGAGATATGTTGCTCCAGGTGCAGCAAAACCAGATACATATAAAATGTTAAAGGCACTTGTAGGAGAAAGACCATTCAAGGTTTATCTTAATGAAAATAAAGAACACATAGAGAGCTTTAAAACTAAAGGAGAAGCCCTAGAATTTATAGAAAAATTTAAAGATACTGTTACTGCTAAACAATCTAAAGTCCTATTCTCTGAAGAGTTCCAATCTGATTGGATGAAGGCTGTTAGAACCTGGGCTAAGGAAAAAGCTACAGCAGAAGGTAAGAAAGGCAAGGAAGCTAAAACTAGAGCTAATGAATTGATTAGAGGATTCTTTGAGAACAAAGGATTCATTAAATCAGAAACTGAAATTAGAAAAGAGCTTGGGAAGACACTTGAAGAAAAAAGAAACATTGCAGCACAGAAAATTGATGGTGTTGATTATAGTGAGATGAATAAGGATAGGAAGGAAATGGTAGATAAATATATTAAAGAATATATGGGTGATTCCATTGAACTTACAGAAGCACTATCCAAGAATAAAGCTGATGTACCTTACAGTGAAAAGCTAGAAGGTTGGTTAGACCTAGCTATCAAGAGAGGTCTTAAAGAAGCTGTAGAGAATAAGTATGATTACTTTGCCTGGACTAATGGTGAGCAACAGAAGGGTAGATACAACTTGAGTCAGGAAGTAGAAGAAATAAAGTGGGGTAAATCTGAAACTATAGCAACAGCCAAGAGGGTGTCTATAGAATTAAAAAATAATAGTTTTTATGTACTAGATGTTAATAAGTCTGGTGTTGTTGAGAATGCAGTCGGAAGCAAGAGTACAGAACTAATGGATGAAGATTTAGAGAAAATAGTTGGTAAAGCTGTAGCTGATAAGATACTGAAGGATGGTGAAGGTAAGCTAGAAGGAGAAGGCTTAGACATAGGTGGTCAATGGGCTGACAATCTTTATAATAAAAGAATAGGTAAAAGAATCCAGGAGATGACTGGACAGCCACAGGAAGAGATTGATTTGGGGATTAAAGAAAAAAGGAGTCCTGTTGCTGGAGATACAGATAATCCTTGGGCGAAGAGTATGGGCACAATGGCATTAGCTCCAATGGATATTAGTTTAGGAGTAGAGATAAGAAGAGAAGATAATTATGATGATAGATTTATTGTGATAGAAGTTTTGTCAGAAGATAAAACTAAATTTAATATAGTATCTAAAGATTTGATAGAAGAAAAAATTGATAGTGGAGAGTATGACATTGGTGAAGCACCAACATATCAAAAGATACACAAAGCTCTAATAACACCAAAGGTACTTGCAAAAATAAAAGCATTACCAGGGATAGAAGAAGTTGATTTATCTTTATATATCAAACCATTAAGAAAAGATTTACAACCAGCCATTAAGATTACTCCTCAAGTAATAGCAGTAGTTAAATCAATGCCTATTCCTATTGAGAAGGCTAGTGGAGAAGCTCCATTACCTAGATACCAGATGGTAGAAGACTATCAGGGAGTACATGAAGCACCTAGAGGTAGTGATGGCTTCTCTCAGCCAGCTCACAAATTAGGAGATATGTATCCTGAAGATATTTATAGTGCTAATGGTGCTAGATACTATGGAGATGGTTCACCATTTGACCAACAATCTATAAATATAATACATAGCCTCAGAGATAAACCAGATGCTAAGGTTACTATCTATAGGGCAGTGCCAAAGATTCTTACAATTAAGAATAAGAAGGACCAGCTAGAGAAGGATATGGCTCATGTTCAAAAGAAAGGAACTGTACCAAATTCTCCATTTGTAGGTGATTTCCAGAATAGTGATTTCTATGAGAAGTATGGAACTAAAGCTAGACAACAAGCTAGTGCATATTATAATTGGGCTGCTGAGGAAGTAGAGAATTTAGCTGATGATAAGAAAGAAGAGGTTAAAATTATCTCTGGTGATTGGGTTACTATGACTAGGGAATATGCAGTGGTGCATGGTAAGTCTAATTTGAATGGACATTATAAGATACTACAAAAGACAGTTAAGGCTAGTGAGGTATTTAGTGAGGGCAACTCAATACATGAGTGGGGTTATGAACCAAAAGCTAAATACCAACTAATAGATGATGACATATACCCTTCTGAACTAGAAGAGATGGCTAAGGTAGATAAGAAAGAAACACCACTAGAAGCTGAAGCTAGAAAGTATAAAACAGCAGAGGAGTTTGTGAGTGGTTTTAAGAAAAATGAATATACTGGTGCTACTTCTATTAAAATGGATTTAGATACAAGCATTCTTAAAACATCTGAAACAGTAGAGAAAGCAATACCTAATAAAGTAAAAATAACAGACCCAATAGGTGTGATATATAATGTTGATACTAATACATACAAAATACAAAATGGTCATCACAGATTTGCTCAAGCTATTGCAAATAATCAACAGAAAATTCCATCACAAGTAGTGTATGTAAATAATCAAAATGCTAATAATTTATTATCTAAATCCCAACTAACAGACATCTGGAATAAAGTTCAACCTAAGTATCAGAAGAAGAAAACTAAACCAGTTAAACAACAACTAGCAGAAAGAGAAGAACTAAAGAAGGCTAGGGCTAGAGCTAAAGAGAAAAGAGATTCACTTAGATTCTATGAGGAAGACTTAGACTACCAATATGAAGCCTGGAAGAAACTAAAGAATAAGAGAGTAGAAGATGCTACTCAGCTCAAGAAGAAGAACAGGAATGTACCAGAGGGTGAGATAGATAATATGCTCTACTCCCAGAATATGGGTGAGGATGAAGTCTTCAATATGTTCATGGATAGATATGAACTAGAAAGAATGCCACTACCTAAAGTACCTAAACTTACCAGAGGTATGATTTCTGAGATGACCAGACAGGGCATTAGGACAGATAAACAAATATCAAAGAGTAGAGTTGAGCTAATCAGAGCAGTACAGAAACAGTTTGCTTTATCAGATAATGACCTGAAGAAGATTACTAGAAAGGATGTTAGGCTAATGAAGAACTATGAGTTCAAGCAACACCTGGATTATATCAGGCAGGCTGCTGTAGAAATGGCTAATACTAGGCAAGCCAAGAATGAATTGATAGATACTCAGAATAGGATGGAGCTACAGAAGGAAGAGAACTACAGGAATGCCAAGAAGCTACCACCTATCAGTAAGATGACAATCAAACAGCTAGAGCAGTATATGGAAGCTCTGGAGCAGTTTGAAGTGGGAGATGAGTTCTTAACTCAAAGACAGCTAGAGGTAGTAGATAGAACTAACCTCAAAGGAATCCATACAGTCAGAGAAGCTAGGGAGAGATTACTAATAGAGATGAATAAAAGACCTGGTTATGAGGATGTTGAGCTAAAAGATTTACAGAATATCAAGTCTGGAGCAATAGACTTATTCAGCATTGATACTGGACTAGCAGAGAAGAATCCATTTTATAACTACATTATTACTAGGGCTCACCAACATATACTAATAGCTGAGGCTAACTTCCTAGATGTTCAAAGGAAGACAGATGACCTAGCTAATAAAGCTAGGAAGTCTAGGAAGAGAGGAATAGTTGGTGGTGTTAAACAGTTCTTAGCACCTCAGTATGAAGAGATTATCAACTACCTGGAAGCTCCTGTAGCTGATAAGGCTAGCTTTGCTGAGAAGCTAACTAAGGAAGAACTAGACTATGCCTATTATGTACAGCAGTATTATACAGAAGCCTATAACCACCTGATTCAAATCAAAGAACTATATGGCAGTAGATTTGTAGAGCAATACTTTACTCATACCAGGAAGATGTTTTTAGAGCAATGGATTGATAATGGCTTAATATCTGCTATTAAGAATGCCTGGCAGTCTAATAAAGAAGACCAGCTTATAGCTAATATCATAGACCAGGATACAGGTGAGATATTGCCTAAGAGTAAATTCTTCCAATATACATTACAGAGAACTGGAGAACTAGACCCAAGTAAGAATCTAACCAGGGTGTTCTTGCAGTATGCCAGGATGTTTGAAAGGAAGAAGATGTTTGACCAGATGATTCCTGAGCTGGATATTTATACTAGCTCACTAGCTCCTAGAGAACTAACTCCTAGAGGCTTAGAGATGGATAGGTCTTTGAAGAAGTTTGTGAATACATATCTGAATAACAAGAAGGGCAGAAGACATAACTTTGGTGGCATCATAAAACAGAATGGTCCTGCTGATATATTCTTGAAGATTGGAAATACCTTTGTATCATTAAAGGATTTAGCTTTTAATATCTTTGCTTCTGTAGCTGCTACTATTGGTGAGCAAGTAATGACTTACCAGACCCTGGGTAAAATAAAATATATAAAGGCTTGGAAGAGAAGGCTGTTTGATACTGGTGCTAAAAGATTACTAGACCCTAATGCCAATAAGATACTCAAAGACAATGAAGCATTCATAGGTAGAAATATCTGGACAGAATTAGCTGAAGCAGACAAGGGCTTTGGAGAAAGAAACATGCAGGTCATATTTGGAATGTTTGCTCAGAGCTCAGTAGAAGCTAATAAGCTATTATTACTAGGCTCATTGACCAAGAAAGAATTAAAGAGTGGCAAAATATCTACTGAAAGACTAGCTGAATTAAAACTAGAGGGTGGTAGATGGAGAGATATGGGTAAAGACTTTGACTCTATATTTGGCTCTACTTCTGTAGGCAAAGCTGTATTTAAGTATAAGGGCTGGGCTTTACCAATTCTCAGGACCACTGCAGCAGACCTCAAACATATAGCTTCTAGCCTGAAGAAAGGTAAGTTCAAAGAATTAAAGGGCAAAGAAGCTCAGGAAATAGCTAGGGCTATAGAGATGTCATTTGTTATCTTTACTATAGGAGCTATGCTCATAGGAGAAGATGATGATGAAACATTCTTAGGTAAGCTCAAAGCCAGGATATACATGGAAGCCATGACATTCTTGGGTGGTATAGACCCAACATTATTCCTATCTACTCCTAGATTATATAGCTTCTTACAGAAATTGGCTGATAATATAATGATGATAGTGAAACTAGAAGAGTATGAAACCACTACCAAGTGGGGAGAAGAAGGAGATTTGAAAGGTATCCAGGCACTCAAAAGACAATTCACTCCTGCTGCAGTAAAACAATTTCAAGGTGAAAAAGAAACTCCAGTAAAGACTGAGGAAGACCTAATAAAAGAAATCACTGAGAAGGTTAAGTCAGGTGAGATGACCAAAGAAGCTGCTAAAGAATATGAGAAGAAGGAACTGACAAAGATGAAGACAGCAGCTACTAAGGCTAGAAGAGCTTTACCTCAAGAAGAATATAGAGCTGAGATTGCTAGATTAGTTCAATCTGGTGAGATGACTAAGAAGGAAGCTAAGCAAGATGAAGAAAAATGGGATGATGCTCAGGAGAAAATAAATGAATTGAAAGGTGATGTAGAAGCTGGTACTGAAGAGCCTAGTCTAATCAAGAAGGTAACTATGCTATCTAAGTCTTTATTCACTGACCCAGTTAGTACCTTCAATGTAATTTTCACAGATGAAAAGATAAGGAAGCTAGAGAATGGTACTGTTATATTTGCTAGGGGTAAGAGCTTTGATGATACAGAAAGAATAGACTTCTCCTTAGAAGAGAGGAAGGAGAGGGGTGCTAATAAAGGAGATGATATGAGATTAGACCATACAATACCACTAGAACTAGGTGGAGATAATGGTGATGATAACCTGAAGCTAGTATCTAAAGAAGAATGGGCAAGATATACTCCAATAGAAAACTATCTAGGAGCATTACTCAGGAATAAAGAAATCAATGAGAAGGAAGCCAGGAAAGCTATCCTAGACTTTAAGAATGGTAAGACTACTGAAGAGGAAGTAAGAAGTATGTTTGGTTCTGATAACTTATACTACATGAACTTTGCTAATAGAGAATTTACTATGCATAGAGGACAGGATATTCCATATAGGGAAGATGAAAATAACCAGAAGTTATACTGGACAGATGGTTCAGGACCACTCTGGGACTTTGGTAAGTTCAAGATGAAGATGAGAGATTTTCTAGGTAATATACTCCCAGCATTCAATCCAATAGAAACTACATTTGAAAAGTCAATGAAGAAAGAAGTCTATAATATATATAATGTATCAGATGGCTTTAAAAGCTATACAAATAAGGTATTACTCTATTCTAACTTTAATGAAAGTGAAACTAAGTCTGGAGCTGTTAGGATAAAAGCAGACAAACCTTATGCTGGTAGAGCTGGTGATTTATTCAAACATGTGTCTGGGTTTTCTAAATTACCTAAACAAATAGCTAAGTTATTTGATGCTTCTCCAGAAACAAAGGCTGTAGAGGTCAATAATTATGCACCTACTGTAGTTTTTCATGAGTTTCTTCATACCTGGTTTTATGCTAATATAAATAAGAATGATGACCTATTAAATTTCCCAAATGATTGGGATAAAGCTAAGAGAGAATACCCTGAACTGGTAATGATAGATGAAGGTATATCACAGCACTCACTATACAGAAATATATCAGTTGAAAGCTACATGAATGAAAGGTTTGCTTACCTAGCTGATAATAAGACAGAGCTGAAATATATTCCAGAACCTCTACAAAAATATTATAAAGACATTTATAAATAAACTATATGCCAAATATCAATGACATCTTAGCAAAAAGGAGAAAAAAGGAAGTTGCAGAATCTGGTGATTTGCAAGAAGCTATCTTTGAGATGGCTGATTCCAAGATAGTAGAACTCTTTAACAGGTTTGAAACTAAAGCTCTTAAAAAACTTCAACTCCACATACAGCAGAATATAGATAAACATGCCAATGGTTTAAAGGATGGTAAGCCTGGTAAAGATGGAATGAGTGGAATAGCTGGTAAAGATGGTAAAGATGGTAAAGATGGAGCTCCAGGAGTTAAAGGTGATGCTGGTTATATTGGAATGAGGGGGGATACTGGTCCAGCAGGAGAAGCTGGTAAAGATGGAAGCCCTGATACTCCAGAACAATTAGTAAAGAAAATAAATACTTTAGTTCAGTCTATTGATATAAAATCTATTAAAGGACTAGATATTTATTTGAATGGTATTAAAAGGTCTTTAAAGGGTAGAACTACTGGAAAGATGGGTGGAGGAGGAGCTACTATTGCTGCTGGCAGTGGTATTGCTATTACAAAATCAGGAGGTGTATCTACTATAACTGCTACTGGTAGTGGTTCTGGTGATATGATTAAAACTACTTATGACCCAACTTCTGTAGATGGTGATGCTTTTGATATGGATAATATGGCAGAGAGTGCTACTAAAAAGATACTTACTGCTGATGAAAGAACCATATTAGGGAATACATCAAATACTAATACAGGAGATAATACAGTAGCAACAGCAGCAGCATCCCAAGTAATTACTGACAATGCCTTAGTTACAGTAGATGATGCTGACGCAGCAGATAATGACTATGCTAAATTCACAGCCAATGGTATAGAGGGTAGGTCTTATTCAGAAGTAAGAACAGATTTAGGACTTGTAATTGGTACTGATGTATTAGCTGAACAGACTATAGGTATTGCTGATGATAATTTAGTAGAAATAGATGGTTCTGCAGCTAGTAAACAATATACAAGATTTACAGCTAATGGAATAGAAGGTAGAGCTGTAACCAGTGTATTAAGTGATATAGGTGGTGCTGCAGATGACCAGACATTCTATATAGGTACTACTGAAGTAGCTATAAATAGAGCTTCAGCAGCTTTAACTCTTGCAGGGATTACACTAACCACTCCTGATATTGGCACTCCTAGTGCTGGAGTGCTAACTAACTGCACATTCCCTACACTTAATCAAAATACTTCTGGGACAGCAGCAGGACTTTCAGCAACACTAGCAATAGCAAGTGGTGGTACTGGAGCTACTACATTAGCAGGTGCTAGTATTCCAACATATACAAGTACAAATACATTTACTAATAAAAGATTAACCAAAAGAGTTGTAACTGATACTGATGATGCTACTGCTGTTATAGACACAGACGCTTATGATGAATATGAATTGTCAGCTATAGCAAATGCTACTGAATTTACTCTTACAGGAACACCTACTGATGGACAGACATTGATAGTTAAATTTAAAGATGCTGGTGTTACCAAGGGATTAACTTGGACAGGATTTACTGCTATAGGAGTTACTTTACCAACTGACACTACAGCAGGAAAATGGCATTATGTAGGGTGTAAATATAATTCAACAGCTAGTGCTTGGCACACAATAGCAGTAACCGAAGAAGCATAATATGGATTATCAAGATTTGGTAAATATAGATGAGGCAACTTATATAAGTAGTTTATCTCCTGATACTAATTTTGGTTCTAGTACTGTATTAAATATATATTCTTGGATTACATTTTTTCTATATACTTTGATTAATATTGGAAATGGATTAGAAGCTGATTTTTTTAAACTAAAATTATATCAAACAACAACTGATGCTAAAGATTTTAAAGTATATATAGCAGATTCTTCTTGGGTAGAAGGGACAGTAACTTATAACAATAGACCTGCTCCTGGAGATGAAATAGGTTCATTTACTCTGTTAGGAGAAGTGGGGTATCAAGAATATGAAATTACGGGACTTACTTCACAGCAAATATCTGATATTAATAGTAATGGATTAATTTTAGTTAAAACATTAGATGAAAATCTTCAAGCAACCTTTACTTCTGATGATGGAGTTAATGTTCCTCAATATGCTTATGGAGCAGTAACATCAGACACAAGTAACTTTTTTCAACTATTTAATTAAAATTATGCCAAATATAAATGACATTTTATCAAGAAGAAAGAAGAAATCAATAGATACTTCTAAATCTGACACTGTATTAAAAAGTATTAGTACAGCAGTAGATTTAGTAGTGCCTAAAGTTTTAGATAGAAAATTCCCAAAGATAATAGATGAACTAACTCAACATCTTAACCATGAATTAGATAAGGTACTTGGTAAGGTTAAGGATGGAGCAGATGGTGTTGATGGAATAGATGGTACTGATGGACAGCCAGGTATAGATGGTGCTCCAGGACAGCCAGGAGAGCCTGGTAAGGATGGATATGATGGCATTGATGGCAAAGATGGGAAGCCTGGTACTGATGGCTTAGAGGGCAAACCAGGGCTTGATGGTTCTAAAGGTGATAAAGGAGATAGAGGTGATGCAGGTAGTCCAGATACAGCTAAAGAGATAGCAGGTAAGCTCAATACAAAGAAAGATATAGTAGAACGCAAGGTTATTAAGGGTTTGGATGAAGAACTTAGAAGGGTGGCTAGAAAGAAGGGTGGTGGTATTAGTAATACTCAAAGAGATAATATAATATTGAATAACACTCATAGAGCTTCTGATGGTAAAGACCATAGTGATGTAGTGTTAAATAATACTCATAGAACAACAGTTACTGGTAATCCACATAATGTAACAGCTACACAAGTGGGGTTAGGTAATGTAACTAATGTAGCTACTAGCGATACAGCTTATGATGCTACTAGCTGGGATGCTAATACTGATGCTGCTACTAAGAACGCAATTAGAGATAAAGTAGAAACAATGGATACTGCCATTGGATTGAATACAGCTAAAGATACTAATGTTACAACAAATCTAAGTCTTGGAGCAGTTGATGCAACTACTATGGTAGTAGCTTCATCTGATGGAACAGATGCTACACTTATTGAAGCTGACACAAATAATGCTGGTTTATTAGGAGCTGATAAATGGGATGAGATTGTAGCTAACTCTTTAAAAGATACAAATGTATCTACTAATTTATCAGAAGGAACATCTACTACAACTACTGTGGATGTAAATTCATCTGATGGTACTAATGCAACTTTAGTTGCTGCTAGTACATCAAGAGCAGGTCTATTAACAAAAGCTAAGTTTGATGAGGTTGTAGTTAATACTGCTCATACTACAGCTAACACTACAAAGACTTTTGCTCTTACAGTATTAGACCCAACTGCAACTCAAGCATTAACCAATGAAGTATTTATAGCTTGGACTAACGCAGCAATAACTATTACAAAAATACAAGTAGAATTAGATACAGCTACAGCAGTTACAGCAGACCTTAAATGGGCAGATGATTTTGTAGCACTAACTAACGCAGCTTTAATTGATGTAATAGATACAGCAGCTACTGGTAAATTTACAGCTACTTCAGGATTTGATGATGCTACAATAGCTAGTGGTAAAGGAATATATCTATCATTTGATGGAGCACCTAGTGCAACACCAAAGCAATATCACTTACAAATAAGTTATACAATAGACTAATGACATCAGCAGAATTAAAAAATCAAATACCAGAGTACAGAGATGGCAATATCTATATGACAGATAATGATGTTGAACATTGTATTATGTATGGTGATGAAGCAGAATATATTAAAGAAAGTATTAGACAGATATTAAGTAGAACAGATGCAAAGACAGTTATTGAAATAGGTTATGGTTTAGGATTTACAGCAGATGAATTTCAAAATCAAGGAGTAGAAAGACATATCATTATAGAGCCAAACAAATTTATTTATGACAAAGCTGTAGAGTGGGCAGAAGGAAAAAGAGGTATTGAAGTTATAAATAAAAGACATCAAGATATTAAAGCAGATGAGCTGCCAAGGGTAGATTTAGTTTATGATGATATTTATGAATTAGTAGTGCCTTATAAAAAAGAAAGATATAACTTTCATTTTAGGTCAAAGTGGTATGCACAGTTTTGTGTCAATCATTCAGAAGGTGATGTATTTGGAGATGAGTATTTTAGATTTCAAATAGGTGAATATGATAAATTACAATTACTAGAAAGGAACAATGGCAACTAATACTTATTATATAGATACAGCAAATGATGATTGGTATGTTCATAGTGTTACTGGTAGGCAAGATGGAACAAATGAAATATGGGTTCAAAAAAACAATGTTATTACTCCAAATTATTCAGAAATAGGATATGGAGATATATTAACAAGTGGAATTGGAACTGATGTTATAAGTGCAGCAACATTATATATTGATGAATATGCTTATTCTTTATCTAGGGGTCTTAGGGCAGGATATACTGTTTGGATTTGGACAGGTTCAGCATTTACTACCTTATATTATGGTTCAATGATTTATGGAAGAACTCCAGCAGTTAGGACAATAGCTTTAACCCCAACTGAAATAGGTTATATAAACACATCTGGTAAAACTCAATTTAGAGTAACAGTACCAGATGTATTAGGTGGAAAATACTCATTTTTCAAATATAAAGCGTATGAAACAGCTCAAGCAAATGCTTTGAGATTATCTGTTACTCACGCACCAGCAGCAACAGGACAAGTAATATCAATAATGACATAATATGAAAATAACAAATGCAGTAATAGTTGAAAGACTAGACAATATGCACAAACATAATGTTGCAGACCATCAAATAATGAAAGATGGTATAGACCATACTAATGGTGATGTCAGTGATTTGAAATTGGAAGCAGCTAAAAGAGCTGGTCAAATTCAAGTTATAGGACTTGTACTTGGTAGTGTAGTTATTCCATTAGTATTATATTTTTTAAAGACAAGATTATTTGATTAGATATAGTTCTTTAACAAGAGAGGAGAAAACAATGTGTCGCTTTATTCTCTGTCATCATTTCTATGAGGAAGGCAATTTGATGCTTGCAATGTATGACAAAAAAAAACAGTGGTTTTTCACAATTCCTTGGTGGAAGTACCGAATGAAAATTAAATGGTATAACAAACAAGGAGTCCAAAAGGGGGACAATTATGAGTAGAAAACGCAAGAGTCGCAAAGGTTACAAACCACAGAAGCGTTCAGTAGCTTATTCCAAGCAGAATCAACCTAAATTCCCAGGTCGCAACAGACACCATATCATTCCTAGATGTAGGGGTGGTTCACTCTCCTTTAGAAATCTTCTCATAATGAATATTGAGAAGCATCACTACTGGCACACATTATTTGGTCTTCTGACCATTGATGAAGTCATCCAACTTCTAACAAGGGTACAGAAATGCAAACAAATCCAGAAACACAACAACTGGAAATAGCCAGACAATGGTTTGGGGGTTGCCAAAAAATCCCCACCTAAATTAAAAAATAAAGGTCTATGTTTAGAAAAACATTAAATTTCATAAAGCAAATACCCAGTCTATGGATTGGGATATTAGCAATTCTAATTAGTTTAATAATTATTCTATGATAAATTGGATTATAAGATTGTTCAAGCAAGCAAAGGGTCATGGCTTGGATTTTAGTAAAGTTAAGATTGACCCAGACCATGATTTTCAATTTGGTGATGGTAAGGCAGAAGCTAGATTTGGTGCTGCTGAAGTTATCAGACCAGATGGTCAATGGGATGAGTTCCTACCTATAAAGGAAATACAAAGGTTTGATTGGGGAGATACTATGCATTGTACTGTTTATGGTACTGAGAATTGTGAACAGACCCTGATAAAGGCTAAATATAATGAATTTACAGAATACACTGAGAGATATTTAGGGGTTCTAGCAGGTATATCACAAAATGGTGGTAGTCCTCATCAGGTAATGGAACAGAGAAGGAAGAATGGAAACCTAGAATATCATGAGCTTCCATTTGAGAATGTAAATTCATTTAGTCAATTTAATTCTCCTAAACCAATGACTCAATCTCTAATAAATAAAGGTAAAGTATTACTAGAAACATTTAAGTTTGGACATCAGTGGATTACAGTAGGATTAGTTGGTGATATGGCTAGTTCTATGAAGGCAGCCCTAAAGCATTCTCCTATAGGTGTAGGAGTATATGCATGGAATCAAGAAGGTGATTACTATACTAAGCCTAGCTGGGCTAGAGATAATCATTGGGTAATGTGTTATGGATATGTAGAAGGTAAATATTGGAAGATATTTGACCACTATGATAATGTCAAAAAGAAAGTAGCCTGGAACTATCCCTGGGCATTTGCTAAATCTATTACTGTAATAAAGATTGACCATCCTAAAGAAGAAGCTGGAAGACTCCTATATAATAGGCTTAAAGGAATGCATATTATTAGAAGCCAGGCTCATGGTGAGATATATGAAGTAGGTGATACTATTAACTATGAAGGCTGGTGGTCTAATAGTTCCTGGTTACAGGAGCAGTTAGGTCTATCACTCCAGGAGCAGGAGAGAAGAGGTAACTTTATTGGTATCTCTGAGAATGATTTTGAGAATCTAACCACCTATGCCAACTTTGCAGGTATAAAAATGGATGATGGTGCTAAGGTAGCAGGACAAATAGACAAACTAAAGAAGCTAAATAATTAACATATATAGTTATGCAAGTAAAAAACTCATTTGACAAAGCAAGCCTAATCAAAGTAGGTAAAGGAGCTCTTATAGCAGGCACTGGTGCTTTGGCACTTTACCTACTAGATTGGATTGGGACACTTGAAGTTGGAGTCTATGCTCCATTAGTAGCTGCTGTAGTTCCTATAGTAGTAAATGGAATCAAAGAATGGATGAAAGGTGAATAGTGTGCTAGAATAGAATTGTTTTACATCCCATGTGAAGCAAACAAAGTTGAGGCTAAAGGACTTGTTTTATGTTAGTATTTCAGGTCCTTTTGCTTTGGTACTTGCCAAATTTTTATAGGCATGTTATTATAAGAGCACAACTAAATAAATGTCCAAAAATACTTAGCCTTAGAATACCTGTTAAAGGTTATCTGGAATGAGCTCTGGCTAAGTGCTCTGGACCTAGATAACTTCTAACAGGTTTTTTAGTTAAAGGATTGCCCTAGCTTACCTTTCAAAACAAGAAGCTCAGTTATACTACTGTACCCCATACTAGAAATAGTAATAGCTTATCAGTTATACTCTCAAATATACCAACTGTGTAGCTCCCTATGGGGGTAGTAGTAAGGGTACATGGGTACTTGTAATAATTAAACATAAAAATATGGAACAAAAGAAAGACAAAAAAGACTTAGTAGCTTGGCTAACACCTTATCAAGAGAAGGTTAGAATCTCTGAAGAAGATTTGGCTTGGCTAAAAAAGAGTAGAGAGGACTTATCAATAGCAGGGTTTCTACACTTTGTTATTCAAACTTATAAAGCTAACCAAAAATAATATGAGAGAAATAAAATTTAGAGCTTGGGATAAAGAGAATAAGAAAATGGTATTTTTTAATAGTATTTGGAATATGCCAGACCCAGATTATTCAGAACATAGTGATTTAATGCAATACACAGGATTAAAAGATAAAAATGGTAAAGAGATTTATTGTGGCGACTTAATGAAAAATCCAAACAGCAATAATACTTATGAAGTTGTATTTGAAAAAGGAATGTTTTGTTTTGGTAATTATGAGTTTCCACTTTGGAAGGGTGATACTAAAAACTTTTGGGAAGTAATTGGTAATATTTATGATAAAAGTTAAACAAGGCAGACACACAATAACTACAAAAATAGCTTATATTGCTGGTTTCTTTGATGGTGAGGGTTGTATAAGGATTAAGAAAACCAAGAACTCCTATTACTTATGGGTAGCTATTACTAATTCTAACAAAGTAATTTTAGAAGAAGTCAAAGAAATGTTTGGTGGTCAAGTTAGACAAGCCGAAAAGACTGTTAATAAAATAGTATATCATTATCTTATTACTTGTGCCGAAGCAGATGATATGTTGAAAGTTTTGATACCCTTTATTAAGGAAAAACTACCACAAGCTCTTGTAGCTACTAATTTTCATAAACATAAAGGCAAACTTACTTTAGAAGAAAAAGAAGATTGCTATCAAACACTAATTAAACTTAAAAAAGTATGACAAATCTTAAATGGAGAATTTGGGTAAGACCAGAAAAGAAGTTTCACTTTATAGATATAGACACATTACTATATGAAACTTTTAGTAAGTGGGAAAAAGATGAGTTAGAAATACAAAGATATACTGGTTTGAAGGACAAAAATAATGTAAGAATCTATGAGGGGGATATTTTAGATAATTATTCTGAAATAAAATCAAAGACCTGTTATTCTGGATTTGAGGATTTTGAGGTGGTAGAAAAAAATGGTATAAAATATCATAGGGAGATAATGGTTGTGGAAGATTTTATTGCTTGGGTATATGATAATAGAGGATATAAAGATGAATTTGCAGAAGACTGGGAAATAATAGGAAACATTTACTCTAATCCTGAACTATTAAAATAATATGAATAACTATCAAAATGCGAAAGACATCAGAACTGATGCTGAAGTAGAAGCTCATTTCAAGATTGGCAAGAAGAGAGAAGCCTATATAGCTAATAAGCTGCCCTATGATGTAAAGCTAGATGAAGCTGTAGAAGAATTTGGAGTGGTTAAGAAATATAAGCAGGATGCTAAAATAAAATTGGGAACTAAAACCTACAAGCTAGAGATTAAAGGTTCTCCCTATAAACCTAACTACCTGGACTTCAAGAAGCATCAGATAGACAAGCTAGTAGAGTGGGATGGGATGGTAGTCTATGGAACTAAGGATGACTTCATGCTTACTGAAGCCTGGAGGATAAAAGAACTAGGTCTAATAGTATCTGCTGAGGAGAGTAAAGTTAAAACTATCTCCTATAGGGTCAGGTCAGAGCAGTTTGTTTGGAAACAATACTAGGATTAGCTAATAAGTAATATTCTACAAAGAAATGAATTTAGATATACAAGCATGGAAAGATGGTAAGGACATCAGGCACAGGTCCAATATAGATATACCAGAGGCTAAGACCTGGATAGTTAAGACTAGAGGGAAGGTAAATGAGTTTGACCAAATCTCTATCCAACTATACATCCCAGCCTTCACTGTTAGAGGAATACAGTACATGCCCTATAGATACCTGGATACTAAGGATTGGGATGATGCTCTGGACTGGTTGAAGAAATTTGAAGATTAAAATACTTGACATAATGATATATCTATGTTAAGATACAGATATTAAGCAATTAACTACCTAATATGAAAGAAGACAAAAAACTATTGATAAGGATTCCAGAGAGGATATATCGGAAGATGAAGATGGATTCAGCTAAGACTGATAAGTCAATGAATCTAATAATCAATGAGATGATTAAAAATAAGTATAATAAATAACAAGTAAAAGGAAAGGAGAACTATGGACAAAGATAATAAATGTGAATCAGCAACCTGCAAAGGCAAAGGTGGGGAGCTAAAGTTCAAAGGATTTGATATGGATAATGGCTGGATATACTTCTGTGAGAAGTGCAAAGGTCATACCTTCAGCAAGAAGGACATCAATCTAGGAGAAGAAATAGCTAAAACATTTAAAAAATATATGCCAAAATTTAGATTAGAGATTGTAAATTTAGAGAATGATGAGCCAATCTATAGGAATTATCAAATGGATAAAGACCAGATAGCTAACACTGATTGGAACAAAATAATTACTGAGCTTACAGATGCTAACTTATTTGGAGGAGATTGGAATGATGTAGAGCCAGTAGATGGAGAAGTATTTGAGAAATAAATAACTAATTGAAAGGAGAAAATATTATGTCAGTAATATATTGTAACCATTGTGATTTAATAATTGATTTAGATGACAATGATGAGCATGAGTATATCAATGGAGAATTTACTTGCGACTTACCAGAAGAAGATAAGATTACAAAAATCAACCAGGTAGAATCAAGTAGAATACAAGATGTATTTAACATGGTAGCTAAGGTTGATACTAAAAAAGAAGACCCTAACATTGATTCAAAGCTAAAAGATGAACCAATGGATGGAGTAATAAGGATATAATTATATGAAGTTACTTACTAAAAAATTAAGAGAGAGGTTTAGAAAACTAGGATTCCAGGATGGGAATGAAGACCCTACAGTAATAGCTAAATTCTTCTATCCTGGTACTGGAGCTGTCTGGTTTGCTACTGAGCTCAATGAAGAGGATGACATCTTCTATGGCTATGTATCACTCATTAACCAGAAGGGTTACAATGAGTGGGGATACTTCAGCCTAGAAGAACTAGAGAAGTTTCAGGGCAGGTTTGGAATGAAAGTAGAAAGAGATTTATACTTCACTGAACAGCCTATGACAGAAGCTAAAAAAGCTAATAAAATAATTTAATAATTGTATGCCAAAAAGAATTTATACAGTA
>Ga0233413_10000521_pt1 | contig 18361 bp, 10 predicted proteins | sample Na_anoxic_6_MG_FD_189019 | JGI IMG/M metagenome (GOLD analysis project Ga0233413, IMG submission 189019) | Seawater microbial communities from Saanich Inlet, British Columbia, Canada - Na_anoxic_6_MG | ecosystem: Environmental > Aquatic > Marine > Inlet | place: Canada: British Columbia... | reverse complement strand
TATTAAATGAAGGGCCTGCTCTTTCCCTTCTGGATACCTGATCTTCACTGGCAAATAGTTTGACGCATGATTTGAAAAGAAAAGGCCTCTCGATAGGTTAGTGGAGGCCATCATTTCTCTTAGTTCCATGAGTAACCCAAGATTATCAGGGAGTTCAAATCGACCAGCTGAAAGATCATTCGCCAGAGGTGTCCCTGGCATTATCATTAATGTCAGAGCGCCAACATAGTCGGGATCAATTGCGCTAAGGAGCTCTCCTGTCGCCTTTGCATGGATGAGTGACCTTTCTTTGCCGGCAATCCCTAAAAGAACGGTAACAGAAAGTTTAATACCTGCCTGTTTAACCTTTTTGCCCATATCTAAAATTCTCTGTGCGTTAGCCCCTTTCCTGATAGCCTCCAGTGTCTGATCATCGCCTGTCTCTATACCCATATAGATGATTCCCAGGCCCATCTCTCTCAAACGAATTAATTCTTCCTGGCTCTTCATTTTTACACCTTTGGTGTTAGCATAAATACCAACCCTTGTAACCCATGGGAGATGTTCCTTTATCTTATCAAAAATCCACGTCAAACGGCGATACGGAATGATCAAGGCATCACCATCCATGATAAAAAGCCTGTCTTTATCCCTCATATACCTCGATGCAAAAAGGATATCGCTCAAGATAATATCATTATCCTTGATTCGAAATCTTTTATCCTTGTATGTGCCGCAAAAGGTACACTTGTTATGGGAACAACCAACGGTAGCCTGAAGCAGAATGCTATTTGCCTCACTTGGAGGTCGGATACACATCCCCTCGTAGTGCATGCCTTCATCTGGGTTATTATAGCTCATAAAAACACTCCTTACCGATTATTCAACGAAATGAATGAGATAATGTCAAATGAATTGTTACAGAAGAAGTACCGGTTCTGTGCGTAATCCCTACATTACAGGGTTTTCACAGCAACAGCACATACCTTTAACTCTGGTATTTTAGCGATCGGATCAAGTGCAGGATTCGTTAACTTATTTGCCGGCCCCTCAGCAAAGTGAAAGGGCATAAAGAGAGTCTTAGAAGGAACTCTGTTTGTAAACCGCGCTTTGGTCTGTATTTTACCTCTCCGTGAGATCACCTCTACTACCTCCTTATCTTCTATCCCTAATTGCCGTGCATCATCCGGGTTGATCTCTATAAATCCTTCCGGTTCAATAGCGCTGAGTGGTTTGGAGTGTCTGGTCATGGTAGCGGTATGAAAGTGATAGAGGAGTCTTCCTGTAGTAAGGGTAAATGGATACTCTTTGTCTGGCAACTCTACTGGTGGTTTATACTCTACACCGGTAAATAATCCCTTTCCTCTGGTGAATGCTCCCTTGTGTAAAATAGGTGTACCCGCATGCTCTGAATCCAAGCAAGGCCATTGTAATCCTTCATTTTCCAGCCTTTCGTAATGCATACCACCATACGAAGGTGTGAGAGAGGCGATTTCTTCCATTATCTCTTTTGGTGACGTGTAGGTCATTTCACAGCCCATTTGTTTACTCAGTTCACAGATGATCTCCCAGTCCTGCTTGCTTTCTCCCGGAGGATTCACTGCTTGATGCAAAAGTTGGACCCGTCGTCCGGTATTGGTAAATGTTCCGTCTTTCTCGGCGAAGCAGCAGCCGGGCAACACAACATCAGCGAGTTGTGCTGTCTCTGTTAAAAAAATATCCTGCACAACCAGGAATTCCAGTTTTTTTAATCCTTCCTCTACATGATCAATATCAGGGTCACTCAGCATGGGATTTTCACCCATAATATACATGCCCTTTACCTTCCCCTCGCTGGCTGCACCTATCATCTCTACCACGGTCAGCCCTGCATTTGAAGGAAGTTTCACGCCCCATGCCCTCTCAAATTTTTCTCGTACCTCAGAAACGGAAACAATTTGATAGCCAGGCAAGGTTGGGGGCAAGGCACCCATATCACAGGCACCCTGAACGTTATTTTGTCCACGCAGAGGATTAACACCGGCACCTTCTTTCCCCATGTTGCCTGTGAGCATAGCCAGATTTGCGACAGACAACACATTATCTGTTCCTGTTGTATGCTGGGTAATACCCATGGAATAAAGAATGGAGGCCCTGTCTGCCTGTGCGTACAGTTTTGCTGCAGCAATAATTGATTCCTTTGGAACACCGGTAATCTCTTCTGTCTTTTCTGGAGTGTAGGCAGAGACCACCTTTTTCAATTCTTCAAAGTTTTCTGTACGATTCTTGACAAATTCATGGTCATAAAGATCTTCATTCAGGATGACATTTATAAGCCCATTGAGCAATGCTACATCAGTGCCGCATTTGTGCTGCATCCAGATATCAGCATAGTCTGCCAACTCTATCTTTCGCGGGTCTGCCACGATGAGCTTTGTGCCATCATATTCTTTCCCATGCTTGATGAGATAGCCCATTACCGGATGCTGTTCAGTAGTATTTGAGCCAATAATCAGAATGACATTCGCCTTTTGGATACAATCTCTTACAGAATTTGTCATTGCGCCGCTTCCAAAGGCCTTTGCGAGTCCAGCGACTGTGGAAGCATGGCACAGCCTCGCACAGTGATCAACACTGTTGGTGCCAAAACAGGTGCGAATGAACTTCTGAAACAGGTAATTTTCCTCATTACTACATTTCGCAGAAGAAAGGCCTGTTAATGAATCGCCACCGTATGTATCCCGTAATTTTTTAAATTTACCAGCAATAAGGTGTAACGCCTCATCCCAGCTCGCTTCTTCAAATTTTCCATTTTGCTTGATCAAAGGGGTAGTCAAGCGGTCTGGATGGTCAACAAAATCGAGCCCAAATCTTCCTTTAACACATAACGCACCCTTATTGTCAGGCCCATCTTCACACCCATATACCCTGACAATCTTATTGTCTTTAATCCATAACTCCATCTGGCAGCCCACACCGCAGTATGGACATGTGGTGCGTATTTTCTCAAATTCCCATGCTCTCCCCTGAAAATGGGCCAGTTTTTCCGTTATTGCGCCTGTTGGACATGCCTGCACACAGGCCCCACAAGCAACACAGTCCGTTTCTGAAAGTGGCTGATCAAATCCGGCGATCAGACTCATCTTGGGTGAGAAATCATCAATCCCACCCCGACCATAGAAGTGTAACACCTTCTGAACGCTCGTCTCGTAACAGGCACGCACACATCGTCCACAGAGTATACATTTATTAAGGTCTCGTATAATTATCTCGCTGGAATCATCAACAGGCTCAGTATATTCCGGGCTAGGAAAACGTAAATTTTTTGGATCCACACCAAATTGGTAGGCATACTTCTGCAGGTCACATACGCCATTCGATTCACAGACCATACAGTCATGTTTGTTTTGTGCTAAAAGTAGTTCTATGATTAATCGCCGCGCCTTATTGAGATCCTCATCATATGCGACAACCTCCATTCCTTCTTCTACCTTTGTGGTACAGGCAGTTACGTGCATTGACTGAGAGGCATGCCCCTGCTTGTTAAGCCAGCGATCACCAATTGTAACCTTCACTCCACACAGCCGACAAGCGCCGGCACTGCTTAGCCCCTGTTGATAACAGAGATGAGGAATATCAATACCATTTTCTAAGGCCGCCTCCAGGATTGTGGAACCCTTCCACGCCCTTATAGGCCTATCATCAATGGTTATATGCACCATTTCTCTTTTGTGTTCTTCCCGGCTACTTTCCATTGTAATATAGAGTATCTCCCCTGCCTTCAATTGAGTTTTAGAGATAACACTGGATGCTCACCCAGGCGGTATTCTGTTCTTTGATCATACTCGCATCTCCAGCATTCATAATTGTGAGGGCACAGTTTATTGGAAACAGCACCCATAAGCATATAGCGGCATTTTCGCTCAATTCCTAACTTCCTTTTTAGCTGCGCAACTTTGTGTGCCTCGTTCTGAATATGACCGGTAGGGCACACATATGTACATGCCCCGCACGCTACACATACATCCCACATGCGTTCAAATGGAAAATCGACTGTGCGGTTCACTCCCCTGCCAACAAAGTTAATGGCACTCACACCCATTTTCTCCTGACAGACCTGGGTGCATAAGCCACACAGGATACAATCCTCATCTTTTATCTTCTTAAGCCGTGGCTTCTTAACTCCATACTCTCGGCCCAGCTCTTGGAGTACCGGCACACTCGGGCACCTGGCCAGCAGTAACTCGATGAGCATTTTCCTTGTTTTTCTCACCGCGGCTGAATTGGTTTTTACTTCTATGCCTTCTTCCACCGGATAGGTACAGGCGGTAACCAATCGTGATTTTCCACCCTTGAGTATCTCTACCGTACAAAGACGGCACGAACCAGAGGGAGTAACTGATGGATGATAGCAGAGGGTAGGTATGGTGATACCTGCCTCCTGGGCTGCCTCAAGAATTGTCATGCCTTCCTGAGCCGTGCGTTCCGTCCCATCTATTATTAAGGTAATTTTCTTCATTTCTTGCCTTTGGATTTCTTTTTCTTGATAACCCTTGCTTCAAGCGGAAGTGGCGGTGGTACAGGTCGACCTGAGATCTTTTCCACCGCAGAAAAGCGTTGGGGGCACACATCAAAACAGATTCCGCACTTTATGCATGTGTTCTGGTCAATGACGTGTATCTGTTTCTTAGCCCCGGTAATTGCACCGACAGGGCAGTTTCTATAGCAGATAAGGCAGGCCTGGCACTTATCCGGCTGAATATAATATGAAATGAGTGCCTTACATACTCCAGCCGGGCACCTTTTTTCTAAAATATGCGCCTCGTACTCATTCCGAAAATAGCGGAGTGTACTCAATACCGGGTTTGCAGCGGTTTGTCCCAGGGCACACAGTGAGGCATCTTTTGTTACCTCGGCGATTTCCTCAAGCAGTTCTATGTCACCATCCTGTCCTTTTCCTTCAGTAATATTGGTGAGAATTGCGAGCATTTGATCAATACCCTCGCGGCACGGGGTACATTTCCCGCAGGATTCATCAGACAGAAAATCAAGAAAGTATCTGGCTGTATCTACCATACAGGTATCTTCATCCATGACAATCATTCCGCCAGAACCCATCATGGACCCCAATGCACTTAGTTCGTCGAAATCTACCGGGGAATCGATAAGGCTCTCTGGAATACACCCGCCAGACGGGCCACCGGTTTGTACTGCCTTGAATTTCTTTCCCTTTGGGATGCCGCCGCCTATGGTGTAAATAATGTCTCGCAATGAGGTGCCCATGGGCACCTCAACCAGTCCGGTATTATTCACCTTACCCACGAGAGAAAATATCTTTGTACCTTTACTGCCCTCAGTTCCTGTAGAGGCATACCATTCAGCACCATTGTTTATTATGAGGGGTACATTAGCCCAGGTCTCAACATTGTTGAGTGTGCTGGGCCTATCCCATATTCCGCTAATCACCGTGTGGATATACTTGGGTCTGGGCTCTCCTACTCGCCCTTCTAATGCAGTCATGAGGGCGCTTGATTCACCTGATACAAAGGCCCCTGCCCCACGATGCACCTTGATAGTGAAATCAAATCCTGAGCCGAGTATATCCGTGCCGAGTAATCCATATTTTTCATCCTGACTGAGTGCGATAAAAACATTTTCCACTGCCAGAGGATACTCCTCACGAACATAGATATAGCCACCGTGGGAACCAATGGCATAGGCTCCGATAATCAGGCCCTCTAAAACGCTATGGGGATTACCTTCGAGAAGGCTTCTGTCCATATATGCCCCTGGATCACCTTCATCTGCATTTACTATCACATATTTTTTATCACCCGGTGCATGACGGCATTCTTCCCACTTCCTTCCCGTAGGAAATCCGCCACCTCCCCGACCACGAAGGCCTGAGTTCTTCACTTCATTGATTATTTCTTCAGGTGCCATCGTTAAAAGGGCCTTTGACAGGGCTGAGTAACCACCAAGGATGATGTAATCATCAATATTTGTAGGATCGATCTTGCTGTTGTTACCAAACACCAGCCGAGTCTGATTCTTATAGAAGGGTATTTCGGACTCGTGAACTGCTTTCTCACTGGTAACAGGATCAGTGTAGAGCAAGGAATCCACGATTTTGCTTTCCTTTATAGTCTGAGAGATAATTTGGTCGACATCCGTGGGTTTTACCTGAACGTAGCAGATATTCTCTGGAAGAATAACGACCAAGGGACCCTTTTCACAAAAACCATGACAGCCTGTTGTTTTTAGATCGACCGTATCCTCTAAGCCTTGTTTTTTGATCTCCTCTTTAAAGGCAGTGCTGACCGTCTCACTTGCGTAAGCACGGCAGCCAGTACCAGAGCAGATTGTAATGCATGGCTTTTTCGTGTCTCTTTTTTTTATAAGAGCCTGCCTTAAGGCTTCGAGCTCTTCGAATGATCGTAATCGCTCCACAAACCTTCTCCTTAAAATCTAATCATATTTATTAAGAATTTCTTCCACATGTGCCGGCACCAGATTGCCGTGTGCCTCACCATCAATCACCATCACCGGACCTAACGCACAGCATCCGAGGCAGTTTACCCTCTCTACGCTGAATTTCATATCCTGTGTTGTCTGACCAGCCTTGATATTGAGGGTCTGCTCCACGTTATCCAGAATTCGTGGGGCTCCTCGAACATGGCAGGCGGTGCCTAAGCATACTCTGACCAGATGCTTACCTCGTGGTGTAAGGCTCATCGCCTTATAAAAGCTGGCCACCCGATATACCTGGCTAAAAGGAATCCCCAACCTGTCACTAATTTGCTTCAGGGCCTCCTCAGGCAGCCAGTTATATTCATGCTGCACATCCAGCAACACCTGGATAAGAATACCTTCCTCACTCTGGTATTTGTCTATAATTCTATCAATCGCTGTAGGGTCAACCTGGCTCACCATTCTCTTTTGCCTCACTATTTTTTTCTTTACTTTACTTCCTCTTCTTCCTCATAATCACAGCGTAAACAGCGTTTTGCTTCACAAACTGCCAGTGTCTCCGTGAGCCCTGATCGCACTGCATCAAAGTCCAAAAGTCTTTCCTCAGGCGCACGAGCCAATTCATCTGGTCTTTGAAATGTTTCGGTCCCTTCTTCAACCTCTGCAAGGTCAATGCGCATTCTCGGTTTGACTAATTTATACGGCTCTTTAAATTCTTCTCCACATAAATAACACTGTATCGAAGCTGCCGCTTTCTGACCGGCTGCTATGGCCTCTATTATTGTAGCTGGGCCATTCACTGCATCACCAGCGGCAAAGATGCCCTTTTCGCTTGTCTCAAGGGTTACAGGATCAGTGATTATCAAACCTAACTCATTGGTTGTGAGATTATATGACAAATCAGAGAGATCACTTTCCATTCCAATAGAGACCATTACCGTGGTTGCAGGAACGAGCAGCTCTGAGCCTTCAATTGGTACTACCCTGCGCCTGCCGGTCGTATCCAAATATGACTCCTGCAATTCAGTAGGCTGACATCTTACCGCCTTAATGCTCCCATCTTTTTTTCGTACAATTTCAGCAGGCAGTGCCAAATAGTGAAATGTAATGTGTTTATCCTCTACCTCTTTCAGGGTATCTTCTTTGACAGGGAGGTGCTCTCTGGTACGAGGATAAATGATTGTGACCTTTGAGCCCAAGCGTGCTGCTGTTCGAGCTGCATCTATTGCCGTATGATCAAAACCAATCACTGCGACCGCATCCCCTGGTTTCTCATGTTTTCCAGCCTTTACCCGTTTTAAAAATTCAATTGCATGAATGCAACCCTTACCTTCGAAGCCGGGTAATTGCAAATCAACCGGTTTATGAGCCCCAATTGCAATAAGGAATGCTGTATACCCCTGTTGCTTCAAGTTCTCAATTGTCACATCCTTGCCAATGGTAACATTTGTTTTGATCTCTACACCCACATTCCTCTCTAATAGACTGGTTTCATAATCAACAATATGGGGAGGAAGTTTGTAATCTGGAACAGCGATTTTTAACATCCCACCGGCAAATTGCTTTGACTCAAAAACCGTTACCGGATAGCCTGCTTTTCTCAGGTCATGAGCGGCAGATAATCCAGTTAATCCCCCTCCGATGATAGCGATCTTTTCTTCATATAGGAGTGGATTCGGTGTAACGACCTTTCTTCGCACTCCTCTTTTTATTTCATTATCCGCTACAAATCGTTTCAATGCACAAATAGATATGGCCTTGTCTGTTTCTGCACGCACACAATCCTTCTCGCAGGGATGTGGACACATCCATCCGGAAACAGCAGGAAACGGATTATCCTCTCGAATCACTTCCAGCGCATCATCAAATCTTCCCCAGGCTATGAGTGCATTATATGTTGGCACATCAATGCCTACAGGGCAGGCTGCCTGACAGGGCGCTGGTGAGAGTCTCTTGCATGTACGTGCCCTGCAATATTTTTTATTGATATGTTCCTCGTATTCCTCAAGAAAATAGTTAAGGGTCGTTAGCGGGGTTTTCCCCAATGTTTGCCCCAGCCCGCACAAAGAACTGTCTATAACAATTTCTGCCATCTCTTTTAAAAGAGGGATATCTTCTGGTTTACCTTCCCCTTTACAAATTCTATCCAGAATCCTGTACATCTGTTTGGTGCCTTCCCGGCAGGGTGTACATTGACCGCAGGACTCACCTCGCGTAAATTCTAAAAAGTATCGTGCCATATCTACCATGCAGGTTCTGTCATCCATCGCAACCAGCCCACCAGAACCCATAATAGTTCCTAATGCGGTTAATGTTTCATAATCAACCGGTGTATCACCCAAATAATACGGAATACTTCCTCCAGAGGGACCGCCTGTTTGTACGGCCTTGAATTCAGCATTATCCTTCATGCCACCACCGATTTCATAGACAATTTCATTAATGGTGAGACCCATGGGAACCTCTATGAGCCCAGTTCGCTGCACCTTTCCAGTGAGAGAGAGTGTTTTTGTGCCCTTGCTTGTCGCGGTACCGTACGAAGCAAATGCATCAGCGCCGTGCCGCAAAATCCATGGAATATTGCCCCATGTTTCCACATTATTGATATTCGTGGGTTTATCAAACAACCCGGATTCTGCTGGAAATGGTGGCCGTGGACGAGGGCGACCGGCCTTTCCCATAATTGAATTTATCAGGGCCGTTTCCTCGCCGCACACAAATGCCCCTGCCCCTAAAAATAAATGAAACTGAAAGCTAAAATCACTTCCCAAAATTGAATCACCAACAAGACTATCTTTTTTCATTCGCTCGATGGCATTTGTAATCAATTCCACAGCCAATGGATATTCTGCTCGACAATAGATATACCCCTCAGAGGCACCAATGGCATACCCCCCAATTAACATCCCTTCTAATACGCGATAACAATCACCTTCTAACACAGACCGGTCCATAAATGCACCAGGATCCCCCTCATCGGCATTACATATCAAATATTTGGGCGAACCGTGTGCCTTGCGGCAGAAATCCCATTTTAATCCCGTGGGAAACCCTGCGCCACCGCGCCCTCTGAGACCCGATGCCTTTACTGCAGCAATAACCTCTTCGGGACTCATAGACAGTGCTGTGTGTAAACCCTCAAAACCGCCACTCGCAATATATTGGTTTATATCTCTGGGATCGATAGTACCACAGTTTTCAGTAATTAGTCGAACCTGGGGCTTGTAGTATGGTAAGTCAAAAAAGCGAGGGATATCATCAATCTCTTCGTTGCCAATAGTTCCCATTGCCAGGTCAGGTCGCGGATTATCATTAACGAAATAATCTTTGATTATCTCGCGAACTGTATCTGGTGTAACATTGTCATACATTATTCGTGGTTTCCCAGGTTTTTTGATGTCAACAAGAGGTTCAGCATAACAGCAGCCAATACACCCAACATGAAGTATGGTTACATCTTCATGTAATGTGGCTACCTCCTTCTCTATTGCTTCTATTACCTCTCCTGCACCCGCTGCAAGACCACATGTTGCAGTACCAACACGAATTAATGAACGAGGACCCTCTTCCATTGCCTTTCGTTTTTTACTCGCCCTCTTTTGTAACTCTTCAATGGTCATAGTTCCCTCATGCTAAACAGCCTGCGGTGCTTCTTGGGTAATTTCTTCCTTGATCACATCAATGAGATCTGCCGCCTTTACCTTTGACATATATCCATGAACCTTTCTACCTGGTACACCTAAGGTTTCTATCACTGTTATCGGCGCGCGAGCGCAGGCGCCAAAACAGGCCACTGTCTGCAATGTAAACTCTTTTTTTTCGTCTGTCTCACCTGCATATATACCAAGTATTCTTTCAAGCTCCTTTAAAATACCTAAGCTACCGCTTACATGACAGGCAGTCCCTCTACATACCGTAATGATATGTTTGCCTATCGGTTTTAAACGGAATTGTGCATAGAAGGTAGCCACACCATACACTTCCCCAGCAGGTAAACCTAAGGTCTGAGCAACATCTTCTATTGCTTCTTTTGGCAAATATCCTAACTTTTCTTGTACTGCCTGAAGTGCCGGTATTGTCTGCTGTGATTTTCCTGTAAATGGCAAAAGGATTCCTTCTAATTCCTTCATAATACCGCTTTCTCCTTTTCACTATAATACATGATGTCTGTAAAGGGATGTTTTTTTATATTTTACATTTACACTCGTGTCAAGGATTTCCGTTTTATAAAGGAACACTGCGTGATAATAAGGCGAATTACCTTATGTGCATAAAAATAATGTTTGAAGACAATCATCTATATGATATAAACAATAAATATGGGGATAGGTAGTTTGTTTGCTTACTATATTTGATGAATTCGTAAAAAGTCAAATTCGATGAATATGTCATTTATTTATAGGATAACCATTTAATATAATTAGGTAAAATGCCTATCTTTGCAACACCCTTGAATATGTCATTTCGACCATAGGGAGAAATCTTGTGTTTTCAGCATGTTACATTGGTAAGATTTCTCGTTTCACTCGAAATGACAAGCTGAGGAGACTTTGACAATACTATCATATTTAAAGGGAGATAATTATGGCCCAAATTGATGCCTTTTTTAAGCTCATGAATGATCAAAGAGCCTCAGACCTTCATTTGGCAGCCGGTCAACAACCCGTTTTGAGAATCAGGGGGGATCTGGAAAGGGTAAAATATAAGGAATTGGATGACGATAACCTCAAGGTCATGCTCTACGAAATAGCCCCTGAGCACAAGATCAAGATATTTGAAGAGACAGGAGATGTTGACTTTGCCTATGAGATACCGGGATTAGCTCGTTACAGGGTTAATTTCTTTAGACAGAAAAATGGTGTGGGTGCAGTGTTTAGAGAGATACCTGAGAAAATTCTTACCTGCAAAGAACTTGGCCTTCCACCAGTTATCCCACAGCTGGCTACACTGCCAAGAGGGCTTGTCCTGGTAACGGGCCCAACCGGGAGTGGAAAGTCAACCACGCTTGCAGCCATAATCAATGAGGCCAACAATACAAGGAAGGATCATATCATTACCGTTGAGGATCCAATTGAGTTCGTTCATGTAAGCCAAAAAGCCGTAATAACTCACAGAGAGGTCGGAGTTCATACAAGATCATTTTCCGCTGCATTACGGGGAGCGCTTCGGGAGGATCCGGATATTATACTGGTTGGCGAGATGAGAGACCTGGAGACAATCGAGCTTGCCATTGAGGCCTCCTCAACAGGACACCTTGTCTTTAGTACCCTCCATACATCGTCTGCTGCCAAGACAGTAGACAGAGTAATAGATGTTTTTCCTAAGGAACAACAGGAACAGATAAGAAGTACCTTATCAGATGGACTCAGGGCTGTGGTATGCCAGAGTCTGTTTAGAAGGATTGACCCAGCAGGTATAGATTCTCTGGGCCGGGTTGCAGCAGTCGAGATTATGATTGCTACCCCTGCAGTGAGAAACCTGATACGGGAGAGAAAAACATTTCAGATCCCATCCGCTATCCAGACTGGAAAGAAACACGGAATGCAATCATTAGATGACTCTATAATGGAGCATTTAACCAAAAAGAGAATCAGCGCAGAAGAGGCATATGCAAAATGTAACGACAAGGCTAAATTTCTTCCATTTCTCAAAAAACCTCCTGTAGATTTTACCGAGGTCTAAACATGACTAACTCGTAAAAAGTCAAAAATACTCCCTCTCCCTTCATGGGAGAGGGCTGGGGTGAGGGTGAATAAGGCAGCATTTCAGGTACTTACGTCCCCCTCCCCTTAATCCCCTCCCACCAGGGGAGGGGAAATTCGACTTTTTACGAAATCATCAAACATAAAGGAGCATAGAAATGAGAAAACAACAGATAGATCATATCCTGGGGGCTATGCTGGAGTCATATGAAAATGTCTCCGATCTGAATATCACAGTAGACAAACCATTTCAGGTAGAATCATCTGGAGATTTGAAGCCCGTTTCTCTTAAGCCTCCTATTGGCCGATTAACTCCCTTTCAGGCAGAAATATTTGCCCTTAACATGATTAATAATGACAGAAGGCTCACCAAAAGCCTTCTCGCTGAAGGCTCCTGTGACTTATCATATCAGTTGGCTGGAAAGGCACGTTTCAGGGTAAATGTATTTTCTCAAAAAGGATACTATTCTGTGGTGATGAGACAATTAGCAACCAGGGTGCCAACTATTGAAGAAATGAAACTTCCTCATGCCTTCTACAAAATGACAGGGGTATTGAATGGCATAATCCTTGTTACCGGAGCTACCGGAAGTGGAAAGACGACATCTCTTGCTGCCTTTTTAAATGAGGTAAATGAAAAAAGATCAGCCCATGTTGTTACCTTAGAGGATCCGGTTGAATATATCCATTCCCAGAAAACTGCCACATTTAACCAGAGAGAAATGGGTACCGACTTTGATGAATTCTCCACCGGACTGAGGGCTGCCCTGCGTCAGGCGCCAAAGATCATCCTGGTAGGTGAGATGAGAGACAGGGAGACAGTAGAGATAGCCCTGTCTGCCGCCGAGACCGGGCATCTTGTCTTGAGCACTCTTCATACAATGGATGCAGGACAAACAATAAACAGGGTTATCGGTATGTTTGACACAGTTGAGGAAAAACAGATAAGAATTCGGCTGTCCGACACCATCAGATGGATAGTATGTCAAAGACTCATGCCTAAAATTCAAGGTGACCGTGTGGCTGCCTTTGAAATATTAGGGACAAACATGAGAGTAAAAGACCTTATCCTCCATGGCGAAACTGAGGAAAATACATTTTATGATATTATGGAAAATAGCCAGGCCTTTGGCATGATGACATTTGATCAATGTATCGGAGAACATTATAAAAATGGCCTTATTACTGAAGAAACAGCTCTCGGCTATGCATCACATAAAGCAGTCGTGGGAAGAGAAATCGATTCCATCAAGGCAGCCAAGGGAGAAAAGACAACAACTATAGAGGGGCTTGAGGTAGATCAGGAATACGGAAAAACATTGTAATGATCTAAGCCTGGTCTCATTATGCAGTACCTACCTAAAACAGGAGAGTGAGTTATGCATATTACATGCGATTCATGTGGGGCAGCATTCAAGATACCGGATGAAAAGCTGCCACTCAATCAAGTGGTAAGCATTACATGCCCAAAGTGTAAGGGTAAAATAAAGGTAGATACAAGGAAGTCTGATAAGGATATAGTTTCAGGGGAAACAGAGGAACTTGAGCAAGACAGCAGCCCCCTTGAGTTCTTTGAGGAAGGAACCAGATTGGCTCTCGTTTTGAGTGGAAATGATGGGCAGATAAACGATATTAGTTCTGTTTTGGAGGAATTAAAATATAAACCTATTGTAGCCCCATCAATACAAGATGCAATGGGTAAACTTCGTCTTCATCACTTTGACCTGATTATCCTCTCCGATGGTTTTGATGGACAGAACCTTGAAGGCAGCCCAGTCGCTCATTATCTGAATCATCTTTCTATGAGTGTGAGGAGAAAGATCTTTCTGGCTCTGGTAAGCGACAAATTCAAGACCATGGATAATATGATGGCCTTTACGTTAAGCGCCAATCTTGTAATCCACCCTGCTGATCTTTCTAAGTTACGCCTCATACTCAACAAGGCCATCCCTGATCATGAAAAATTTTATAAGATATTTATGGATGCCCTTAAAGAGGCAGGGAAGGAGTAAAAGGGTATTTGTAACTGAACAACCTCCTAAGAAACTAAATTGAAAATTAGCCCCGAGAAATCGGGATTTCCGCTACGCTTCAACAATTAGCAATTAAAATAGTCGCTTATGAAACTCGTATGTAACTTATAAGTTTCTCCCATTTATAACCTTGAACCGAAGCGTCGGGGTCATTTGCTGAGCAGTAACCGATATTTTATTAAACTCGCTTATATGAAACCCTATTCACAATGCTGTAGATGATAGGAATAATAAATAAGGTAAGAAAGGTAGAAAACAGCAGCCCTGAAGCTACCGCTACAGCCATAGGTGATCTCAGCTCCGCTCCTTCCGTATGACTTAAGGCCATGGGAAGCATTCCAAGTATGGTGGTAATGGCAGTCACCAAAATGGGTCGAACCCTCACTGATGCCCCTTCTATAATAGCCTCTCCAAATTCAATCCCACTCTTCTTTAATCTATTGATATAGTCTATCATAACAATAGCATTATTCACCACTATCCCTGTTAGTATCAAAACCCCCATAAGGGCTGGCACAGAGAGGGTCTTTCCAAAACCATAGAGACCAAAGACCACACCTATAAATGCCAGAGGAACAGTAAACATGATGACAAAGGGTGTCACAAGTGATTCAAATTGGGCTGCCATAATCATGTAGACCAGCAAAATAGCGATAAGTAACGACCACGCAAGTGAAGAGAAGGCCTCCTGCATATCCTGGTAGCGCCCCCCAAATTTCACAAAGTATCCCTCTGGCAGACTTACCCTTGCCACCCTCTCTTTGATGTCATTAACAATACTGCCCAAATCTCTTCCAAAGTAATTTCCCTTTACCGCAACCTTTCTCTCTTGATCCTCCCTGGTTATCTCAACCGGCCCCTTTCCGTATCCAATCTCTGCCACCTGATAGAGCGGTATTTGGGGACCTAAGGGAGAGGAGATATTAATATTGCGTATGTCGCTCACAGAGTTTCGGTCAATATCCTGAAGCCTTACCCTGAGATCATATTCATCACCACCTATTCGATATCTGCCCGCCACTATTCCAAGAAATGCCTCTTTTACCGTCCGGCCAATAGTACCAACCGTGAGCCCTAACCGTGCTGCCTTTTCTCTATCCACCTTTATCTGGATTTCTGGCTTTACAGACTTAAAACTCAGCTCGATATCTTTGAATCCGGGGATATCTCTGCACTTTTCTGCAATGGATGTGCTGATTTCCTTAAGGACGGAAAGATCCTTACCAAAGACCTTAATCTCTATAGGTGACTCTCCTCCTCCACCCATCATAATCTCACCGATATCTATAAAATTGAATTCGGCATCCTGTACCTTTGGGAGTCTCTCACGTATTGCATCTGTTATTTCATCTGATGATCTAACCCTTTCCTCCTTATCAACAAGCTTAACCATTATCTCGGCCTCATTCACATCTGCTGCCCCCATACCCCAGGCAAGATCCATCTTGGTCACCTCAGAAAGCCCTATGAATGGAGTGATATACAGGGTCTCTGGCTGATCAAGCACTATGTCTTCAATCGTCTTGATTACCCTGTTGGTTTCCTCCAGGTTGGTGCCTACCGGCATCTTTGCTATCATGGATAATATTGGCATATCCTGTTTTGGCATAAATTCCATGCCTAAACGTGGGACCATATAGATTGTTCCGGCAATGAGGAGAGCCGTGGCACCGAGGACTGTCTTCCTGTGCCTGAGGGCAAAAACAAGGGATCTTTTATATATATTCCTAATAGGCTCAAACCTGCTCTTCACAGGTTCTCGTCCTTCTTTATCTCTTCTTTTGCCTCTCAGGATGCTGGAGGCAACCATGGGCACTATGGTAAGGGAAACAAATAAAGAGGCCAGCAATGCCAGGCATACGGTTACAGCTAACGGGCGTGAGAGTTTTCCGGCTATTCCTGATGTCAAAACCATGGGTAAAAATACAGCCATAGTTGTAAATGTTGAGGCAGTTATTGCCATCCCAACCTCTGTTGCCCCAGCCTTTGCTGCCACATTTCTGTCCTCTCCTAATTCATCTAAGTGCCTAAAGGTATTCTCTATTACAACCACAGCATTATCAACAAGCATACCGATCCCAAGTGCCAGACCGCCGAGTGTCATTATATTAAAGGTATAATCCAGGGCATAAATACCCATAAATGTAGTAACTACAGACAGTGGAATGGCCAGGGAGATAATTAAGGTCGGCCGCCAATTGCCAAGGAAAAGAAGGATAACCATAACAGCCAGGATAGCCCCCTCAATTGCATTGAAATTTGTTCTCTTAACCACCTTCTTGATAATCCTGGAATGATCTATTACCGCGTGAAATTTAACCCCTTCTGGAATCTCTGCCCTCATCTCTTGAATGGCATTCTTCACCCTGTCAATAACCTTAACGGTATTCGCACCTGACTGTTTTAGGACCATCATTACTAAAGAATCTTTTTTATTGGTCCTGGAATAGTTTCTGATCTCTTTATGTGTATCCGTAACAGTTGCGATATCTTTAATATATATGGGCGTGCCACCTTTGATAGCAACAATAGTATTGGAGATGGGTGCAAGGGACTTATACTCACCCAGAGTTCTTACCAGATACTCGGTATAGCCCTTGCTCACATGTCCTGCTGAGATATTCAGATTCTCTCTTTTGAGTGTCTCTATAACCTGGCTGATAGAAAGGTTATAGGCGCTCAATCTATCCCTATCAACAAAGACATTTATCTCTCGTTCCAGCCCTCCTGAGATCCAACAACTTGCCACCCCATCCAACCGCTCAATCCTGGTTTTAATATTATCTTTCACATATTGCCTGAGTTTGATCGTATCCTCCATTCCGGTGATACCGTAAAAAAGGATAGGCATGTCAGACATGTTAAATTTAACCACCATGGGGCTGTCTGCATCCTCAGGAATGAGGTCCGCTAACCAGGAAATCTTGTCCCGAACATCCTGGGCTGCAAAGTCAAGCAAGGTGCCCCATTCAAATTCTACCATCACTACAGATACACCTTCCTTGGATATTGACTTGACAGTGCTTACTCGCTTTACTGTGCTAATCGCCTCTTCTATGGGTCTGGTGACCAGGTTTTCAATATCTTCGCTCGCTACGCCTTCATAGGTGGTGATAACAGATACAAAGGGATATTCCAGGTCAGGCATCATATCTATACCAATCCTGGTAAAGGCGATGACGCCAAACAAGCACACAATCAGCGTCAACATAAGAACAGTAATCTTTCGGTTCACAGAAAATGTTGGAATATTCATCTATTCCCTCTCTACCCTAACCTCTGTTTTATCCGCCATTCCATAGTGTCCTTCAATAACAACCCCTTCCCCTTCTTGTAAGCCATCAATCACCTCAATCTCTCTTTCATTGGTAATGCCTGGTGTAACTGCCCGCAACCTCACTGTATTGCCTTCAATCACAAACACAACTGTAGTGCCCGCCCTTTTCATTACCGATTTGAATGGCACAATAAGGGCGTCTTTATGTATCTTAGGGTAAATCTTTACCCTGGCAAACATTCCGGGCTTTAATCTATGATTCTTATTAGGAATCTCAACCTTTACTATAAATGCCCTGCTCACAGGGTCTACCATGGGATTTATTGTTGAGATCCTACCCTTAAAAGTAATGCCCCGGTAGGTATCGACTGTAACATCTACAGGATTGCCAATGTGTATGCGAGCCATATGGATCTCGGGCAGGCCAATCTCTGTCTTTACCTTGTCTATATTCATGATCAAAAAAAGAGGGCTTGGAGGCATAGTGGATACATATTCCCCCTGATTAATGAATCTTTTCACTACCACACCGGAAAATGGTGTAATAATCACCGTATCTCTGAGCTTTTGTTCTGCCATTGCCAGGTTTTCCCTGGCACTGAAAATCTGGGCCCTGATTACTTCTATTCCAGTTACAGCCATTGAATAAGCTGTGTCGATATCGTCGTATTTCTGTTGAGAAATCACATTTTTTTTAAAAAGGTTGGCAAGCCTTTTCCGTTCCTTTTTTAAATTTTCTACCTTCACTTCTGCCTCTTTTAGCTGGGCCTCTGCCACCCTGACCGCTGCCTGGCCCTGCCGTACAACAATCAGCAAATTTTGTTGGTCCAACTGGACCAAAGGCTGTCCCTTTTGTACCTTGTCCCCTTCATCCACATACACTATTTCTATGGTTCCGGAAATTTTCGGGCCAATCTTTG
>Ga0233413_10000519_pt1 | contig 18402 bp, 18 predicted proteins | sample Na_anoxic_6_MG_FD_189019 | JGI IMG/M metagenome (GOLD analysis project Ga0233413, IMG submission 189019) | Seawater microbial communities from Saanich Inlet, British Columbia, Canada - Na_anoxic_6_MG | ecosystem: Environmental > Aquatic > Marine > Inlet | place: Canada: British Columbia... | reverse complement strand
TGCTAGCGCCTTTCGGCGGCTCAAGCACAAGACGCAGGTGTTCGTGGAACATGAGGGCGATTATTATCGCACGCGTCTGACCCATTCGATCGAGGTGGCGCAGGTGGCGCGCACGATTGCGGGGGCATTGGGGCTTAATGGTGAGCTGACAGAGGCCGTGGCGCTGGCGCATGATCTGGGCCACACCCCTTTCGGTCATACGGGCGAGGACGCGCTGCATGCGCTGATGGCCCCCTATGGCGGCTTTGATCACAATGCCCAGGCCATTCGCATCGTCACATCGCTTGAGCGGCATTACGCGGAATTCGACGGGCTGAACCTGACATGGGACACTTTGGAAGGGATCGCTAAACACAACGGGCCGGTGACCGGTGATCTGCCCTATGCGCTGGCCGATTATAACGCGCTGCACGATCTGGAACTGCATACCCATGCCAGTGCCGAGGCGCAGGTGGCGGCCCTTTCTGACGATATCGCCTATAACAACCACGATCTGCATGACGGTTTGCGCGCGGAATTGTTCAGCGAAGCCGAGATTGCGCATTTGCCGCTGGTGGGACCGGCCTATGCCGAGGTGGACCGGCTGTATCCTGATACCGACAGCTACCGGCGCAGGCATGAGGCGCTGCGGCGGGTCTTTGGCATGATGGTCAGCGATGTGATTGAAACCTCGCGCAGCAGTCTGGCGCAGGCGGGCGCGCAATCCGCCGCAGACATCCGGCATCTGGGGCGGCCGGTGATCCGCTTTTCCGACCAGATGTGGCAAGATTTGCGCGCGATCCGGGACTTTTTGTTCAAACGCATGTACCGCGCCCCTTCGGTGATGAAAAAGCGCGCCGAGGTCACAAAAGTGGTTGAGGAACTGTTTCCGCTGTTTTTGGAAAATCCGGCGCTGCTGCCGCGACATTGGGCGCGCCAGATCGAAGAGGCCGCACAGGACCGCACCACATTGGCACGGATGGTAAGTGACTATATCGCCGGGATGACGGACCGTTTCGCCTATGCCGAACATGCGCGACTGCTTGGCTGAAGGCAGCTTTGCTAGGTCGGGCCAGTGACTTTTTGGGGCCAATGCGCCGATTGACTTTGCCCGCTTGATTGACTGCCCTTGCCCAAGTGATACATGGGCGGGAACGAAGGAACCTGACCATGAACATCTTTGCCGAAATCCGCACCCTGATCACGACCACGCTGGACCAGATGGTCCGCGAAGGCAGCCTGCCTGAAGGGTTGAACTTTGACCCCATCACGGCAGAGCCGCCGCGCGATGCGGCGCATGGCGATATGGCCACCAATGCGGCGATGGTGCTGGCCAAGCCTGCGGGGATGAAACCGCGTGACATCGCAGAGACATTGGCGGCCCGGCTGACCGATGATCCGCGCATCACCAGCGCCGAGGTGGCGGGCCCTGGCTTTTTGAACCTGCGGCTGGCCCCGGCGGTGTGGCAGTCGATTGCGAAAACCGTGCTGGACGTGGGCACCAGCTTTGGCCGGGGCGGCTTGGGGCAGGGACAGCGTGTCAACGTGGAATATGTATCGGCCAACCCGACCGGCCCCTTGCATGTGGGCCATACGCGGGGGGCGGTATTTGGCGATGCATTGGCCAGCCTGCTGGATTTCGCAGGTTTTGATGTGACGCGCGAATATTACATCAACGATGGCGGCGCACAGGTCGATGTCTTGGCGCGCTCTGTCTATCTGCGCTACCAAGAGGCCCATGATCTGTCCGTGGACTGGCCAGAGGGCAGCTATCCGGGCGACTACCTGATCGAGGTGGGCGAGGACCTGAAGGCAAAGGTTGGAGACATATACCTTGATCAAGGCGAGGATGTCTGGCTCGAAGAGGTCCGCAACTTTGCCACCGAAAAGATGATGGATCTGATCCGCGCCGACCTCAAGTCGCTGGGCGTGCAGATGGATGTATTCTATTCCGAAAAGTCGCTTTATGGCTCTGGTCGGATTGAGGCCGCCCTTGATGATCTGAAAAACAAGGGTCTGATCTATGAAGGCGTGCTGGAGCCGCCAAAGGGCAAAAAGCCCGAGGATTGGGAACCGCGCGAGCAGACCCTGTTCCGGTCCACCGCGCACGGCGATGATGTGGACCGGCCGGTGATGAAATCGGATGGTGGCTGGACCTATTTCGCGCCTGACATCGCCTATCACTATGACAAGGTGCAGCGCGGCTTTGATATGTTGATCGACGTCTTTGGTGCCGATCATGGTGGCTATGTCAAACGCATGAAAGCGGCCGTCTCGGCGCTGTCTGATGGCAAGGTACCGCTGGACATCAAGCTGACCCAGCTGGTGAAACTGTTCAAGAATGGCGAGCCGTTCAAGATGTCCAAACGGGCAGGCACCTTTGTGACCCTGCGCGATGTGGTGGATCAGGTCGGCCCGGATGTGACGCGCTTTGTGATGCTGACCCGCAAGAATGATGCCATGCTGGACTTTGACTTTGACAAGGTGCTTGAGCAAAGCCGCGAGAACCCGGTGTTCTACGTGCAATATGCGCATGCCCGTGTGGCCTCTGTGCTGCGCAAGGCGGCAGAGGCGGGGATTGCCACGGATGATGCCACGCTGGCTGCGGCGGATCTGGGCCTGCTGAGCCATGAGAGCGAGCTGGGCGTGTTGCGCAAACTGGCCGAATGGCCGCGTCTGGTTGAAACCGCCGCGCGCAGCAATGAGCCGCATCGAGTGGCCTTTTACCTCTATGAGCTGGCGGGCGATTTCCACGGCCTGTGGAACAAGGGCAACGAAGTGCCGTCGCTGCGGTTCCTGCAGGATGGCGATGTGGCCACGTCACAGGCAAAAATCGCCCTTGCACGGGCCACGGCGATTGTAATTGCCGCAGGCCTTGGTATTCTTGGGGTCGAGCCGGCGGAAGAGATGCGATAACGCACAAAGCACCGCCACCACAGGCAACCCCAAGACCAGACCCATGGCGGCGATGTACCGGCAGGGCAATGAGGCAGAGATGGCAGATTATATGTCTTCCCCGATGGCGGGGGGGAACGATCCTGAATCCATGCAGCACCACGGTTATGGCGCTGCGTCTAATCAATTGGTAACATTCGCAAATATGGCGGGCGCGGTGGTGTCTTTGGCCTTGGTCGTCGGGATCGGTATTTGGGGTTACAAACTGTTGGTGCGTGATGTCAGCGGCATTCCTGTGGTCCGTGCGGCCAGCGGTGAAATGCGGGTGCGTCCCGAGGTGCCAGGCGGTCAATTGGCCATCCATCAGGGTCTCTCTGTGAACGAAGTTGCGGCCGTCGGCACGGCGGCCAAGCCTGCCGATCGTCTGATCCTGGCACCCCGGCCCGTCGATTTGACCGAGGAAGACCGCGTGATGCCCGTCGCAATGGTGGCCTCTGTGCCACAGCAGACAGGTGACGCAGTAGCCCCCAGCGTGCCCGAGCTGCGCGCAGACGAGGTCAAGGCCGCGCTTGAAAGCGGCAACGTAGAAGATCTGGTGGCCCGTCTGACAGCCGGTGTCACCCCTTTGACCGATCTGGGTGAAAACAGCGACCAGGTCGTCGCGGCAGTGACGCAGACCGTTGTGGCCGAAATGGCCGCCGTTGAACAAAAAGTCGCCGCCTTGCAAGGCACGCCCGGACTGCGCCAATCCGTGCGCCCCAAAAAACGGCCCGCTGTACGTGCTGTCGTGACCCCCGCGGCACTGACCACACAAGACACCGCAGTTGCAGAGGTCGACCCCGCCAGCCTGCCTGCAGGCACGCGTCTTGCGCAGCTGGGGGCCTTTGACAGCCCCGAGGTGGCACGCGAACAATGGGATCAGTTGCAAACCCGCTTTGACGCCTTTTTGAATGGCAAGACGCGTATCATTCAGAAAGCCACCAGTGGCGGGCGCGTCTTTTACCGTTTGCGGGCCATGGGGTTTGAAGACATCGCAGATGCCCGCCGGTTCTGTTCAGCCTTGGTGGCGCAGAATGCCGATTGTATCCCGGTGGTAACCCGCTGATGGCATTCGGTGCGACGATCATTGATGCGGATGGTCTGCGCCTGACGCCGCAAGAAAAGGCGTTGTTTCGCGAAACCGATCCTTTCGGCTTTATCCTGTTTGCGCGCAATATTGATACGCCCGATCAGGTCCATGCCCTATGCGATGAAATGCGCGAGGCAGTGGGCCGGGATGCCGTGATCACCATTGATCAAGAAGGCGGGCGTGTGCAGCGGCTTCGTGCGCCGCATTGGCGCGAATGGGAGCCCCCGTTGGATCTTGTCGCCCGTGCCGGACCCAACGCCGCACGCGCGCTTTATCTGATGTACCGCATCATCGCGGATGAATTGCATGCCCTAGGCATCGACAGCAATTGTGCCCCGATGGTGGATGTGGCCAGCGCCGCGACCCATCAATTTCTGCGCAACCGCTGCTACGGCAGTGATCCCACGCGTGTCGCGGACCTGGGCCGGGCCGCAGCCGACGGGATGCTGGCGGGCGGTGTGTTGCCGATCGTCAAACATATTCCCGGCCATGGCCGCGCGACGATGGACAGCCATTTTGATCTGCCAAGGGTGGATGCCGCGCTGGATGACCTGTTTGCCGTTGATTTCGCGCCGTTCAAGGCCCTGTCGGACCTGCCCATGGGGATGACAGCGCATCTGGTCTATGACGCGCTGGATGACAGGGCTGCCACGCTGTCCTCCAAGGTGATGCAGGTGATCAGACGCGACATCGGTTTTGACAATCTGATCATGACCGATGACATCTCGATGAAGGCCTTGTCAGGCCCGATGACCGAAAATGCTACGGCCTCGCTTGCGGCGGGCTGTGATGTGGTCTTGTTGTGCAATGCCTCTTTGGCCGACCGGCGCGCTGTGGCCGAGGCATCAGGCCAGATGACCCCGATGGCCCAGACCCGGGCTGAACATGCGCTTTCGATGCGCAAAACGCCTGATGACGTTGACATTCCGGCCCTTGAGCGCGAACTTGAAGCGCTTTTGGGCGGGGCGGGGCATGGCTGAATCCACATTCGAGGAAGACGTAGTATCGGTTGCGGAACGGCTTGCGGCTGAGGCGTTGATTATTGATGTGGACGGCTTTGAGGGGCCTCTTGATCTGCTGTTGACGCTCAGCCGGACGCAAAAAGTCGATCTGCGCAAGATTTCGGTCTTGCAGCTGGCCCGTCAATATCTGGCTTTCGTGGAGCGCGCCAAGGCGCTGCGGCTAGAGCTGGCAGCGGATTATCTGGTGATGGCCGCGTGGTTGGCGTTCCTGAAATCCCGCCTGTTGCTGCCCCCCGATCCCGAAGAGGAAGGCCCGTCCGGCGAAGAGCTGGCGGCGCATCTGGCCTTTCAGCTGGAGCGATTGCAGGCGATGCGCGATGCCGCCGCACGCCTGATGGCGCGCGATCAGCTGGGCCGAGATTTCTTTGCCCGGGGGCAAACCTACGAGGTGGAGCGGGTCCGCAAAGTGACCTATACGGCCACGCTGCTGGACCTGATGCAGGGCTATGCGCGCACGCGTACGAAAGACGAATTTCGCCCTTTTGTCATGGACAGGGATTCTGTGTTCACGATGGAACAGGCGCTGGAGCGGATGCGCGGATTGATCGGTTATGCAGGCGAATGGGGCGATCTGACCAGCTTTCTGCCCGAAGGCTGGGACAATAACCCCGTGCGCCGCCGTTCGGCCACAGCGGCGACCTTTGCTGCCTCGCTTGAACTGGTCAAAGAGGGGCATCTGGAAATGCGCCAATCGGCATTATTCGCGCCGATCCAACTGCGCAAAAAGGATTGAGTGCGTGTCAGAAGATATTGATCCAAAAGAAGAAAGCCTGTTCGACGCCCCCCTGATGGCAGAGCAGGAGCGCATGATCGAAGCGATCCTTTTCGCCACGTCAGAACCCGTCACCCTGCGCGAACTTGAAAGCCGCATGCCCCATGGCTGCGACGCGGGCGAAGCGATGGTGCACCTGCGCAAACGCTATGAAGGCCGCGGCGTGCAGGTGGTCAAGATTGGCGATGGCTATGCCATACGCACCGCCTCTGACCTTGGGTTCTTGATGCAAAAAGAAACCGTTGAGGTACGCAAGCTGAGCCGGGCCGCGATTGAGACATTGGCAATCATTGCCTACCACCAGCCCGTGACCCGTGCCGAAATCGAAGAAATTCGTGGCGTGTCCGTCTCAAGGGGGACGGTGGACCAGCTGTTGGAAATGGAATGGATCCGCTTTGGCCGGCGCAAGATGACCCCGGGCCGGCCGGTGACCTTTGTGGTCACGCAGGGCTTTCTTGATCATTTTGGTCTGGAAAGCGCGCGGGATCTGCCGGGGCTCAAGGAATTGCGCTCTGCGGGGTTGTTGGAAAGCCGCCCGCCCCCCGGCACGCTGCCGCTGATGGGCGACACCGAAGAAGAGGACGAAAGCAACGAAGGGCAGTCCGAACTTTTCGAAGATTAAGCCATCCTGGCCCGAAAAGCGCCGCATTCCGCGCTATACTGCCCGCTGAGCAAACAAGAGGGCCGTGATATGAACCAGATCATCAATATGATCATCAACCAAGTGATGCGCCAGCTGATCCGTCGGGGTGTGAATGCAGGGTTCACCAAGGCCGGACAGATGGGCCAGCGCCGCCAGCAGCACGATCTGCCTGCCGATGGGCTGGTGGATGGTGGCAGTGCGGTGCCGATGTCGCCGCAAGAGCGCCGTCAGCAGCGACAGGCCCGCCAGCAGGCGCGTCAGGCCAAACAGGCACTGCGGGCGATGCGCAGCACGACGCGGCTTTGACGCAGGCGCAGAGCCTCAGGCAAGGGTGACGTCAATGGTGTCTGCGGGTTTGACGGGCAGGCGATGCATTTGCGGGTCCGCGCCGTTGGGTCAGCTTTTGAAATGTTTCGACAGTTTCAAACCCTGTCCCTGATAATTCGACGCCAGGTCCGCCCCGTAGAGCTGTGTGGGCACCTGGCACATGCGTTCATAAACCAGACGCCCCACGACCTGACCATGTTCCAGCACAAAGGGCGCTTCGTGGCAGCGTACCTCTAGCACCCCGCGTGAGCCGGCCCCGCCCGCAGAGGCATGGCCAAAGCCTGGATCGAAAAAGCCCGCGTAATGCACGCGGAATTCGCCGACCATGGCCAGGTAGGGGGCCATTTCTGCGGCATATTCCGGCGGGATCGTCACGGCCTCGCGGCTGACCAGGATATAGAATGCACCGGGGTCCAGGATGATCTGGCCATTGGCGCTATGCACCTCTTCCCAATAGTCGGCTGGGTCGTAATGGCCGATGTTATCAAGGTCGATCAGACCTGTGTGCGGTTTGGCGCGGTAGCCCACCAGCGTGCTGTCGGGCAGGCGCAGATCCACAGAAAAGCCCAGACCGTCATCAATCACGGCAGGCCCGTCCACCAGCGGTGTCTGTGCGTGCAGCGCACGCAGGGCATCATCGTTCAATACCGCGTCACCCCGGCCAAAACGGATCTGGTTCAGCCGCATGCCGGGACGGACCAGAACCGAAAAAGAGCGCGGGCAGATCTCTGCGTAAAGCGGGCCTGAGTAGCCGGGTGCGATCCGGTCAAATTCGGTGCCCCCATCGGTGATGGTGCGCGTCAGCAGGTCCAGCCGCCCGGTTGAGCTTTTGGCGTTGGCAACGGCCGACACATCAGCGGGCAGGGCAAGGCTTTCCATCAAAGGCACGACATAGACGCAGCCTTTTTCCAGCACGGCCCCATTGCTAAGGTCGACACGGTGCATTTCAAACTCTGCCAGCCGATCCGCGACCTTTGCCCCGTGACCGGCCAGAAATGAGGCCCGCACACGGTAGGCGATGGTGCCAAGGCGCAGATCAAGGCTGGCAGGTTGGATCTGTTCGGGAATCACGCTGGGGCTGGCAGATATTTCGCCGGTCTCGATCATCTGGGAAATCAGCTGATTGGGAATCACGCCCTGCATGTTTTGGCCCTTGTCTGAAAATCAAACGCCCGCTGGCCCAAAGGGCGGCGGGCGTTTGAAAAATATATATGTCGGTTGGTCGGGCTAGCAGGACTCGAACCTGCGACCTTCCGTCCCCCAGACGGACGCGCTACCAGGCTGCGCCATAGCCCGACATGACCGCGTTCATACCTGATCTTTACAGGGGCGCAAGAGATAAGTGCCACGCTTTGCATGGCTTTAATCGTTTACGCCTTTGTGGGCAGCAGGGCGGCGCTGCGCGGACATGGAATCATGCAGCCGGGACAGTTTTGCCACCAGCGGCGCAATGTCGGTCACCTGTGCGGCGGTCAGGCTGCGGGTGCGGTGTGCTGCTGACAATGTGCCGGGGGATGCCGCGATGTCCGCAAGGGGGGTAAAGGGCGGCAGGTCGATGATCCGCGGTTTGACTGTTGAGGGCGCTTGCTGATGCGGCTCTTCTGGCTCTGGCTCTGGCTCTGGCTCTAGCTGATGCTCTGGTGCGGCATCGCTGGCCGCGACCGGCTCTGCGGGGGCGTTATCGCTTTGCTCTATCGATGCTGTGGGGCGCCGCAAGAAGGCGGGCAGGGTCGCAACAGGCTCGGCGGTGGCAGCGGATGCGGCCTGGTCAGGTTCTTCAGGTTCGGCTGCCGGGGCCTCTTCGACGCGGGCTGGCTCTTGCGATGTTTGTTCTTCCGGTGGCTGGTCTTGAGGCTGCGGGATTTCGGCTGTGGTTGTGTCTGCCACCACGTCGGGCGATTTTGCCGTTGTCACCGACTGCTCCGGCTCGGATGGTTTCGCGGCACTTTGTTCAAAGTGCAGCACCACGCCGGTTTCTTCGGATTGATCCGGCTCTGCCTCGACAAAGGGGGTTTGATTGCTGTCATCCAGTTGGGACTGGGTCAGTTCATCCAAAGGCTGTGACATCGACGCGACGTGGGTCATGCCTTCTTCGCGCAGCAGTTTTTGAACCCCTTTGATGGTCAGCCCGTCTTCGTGCAGCAATTGTTTGATGCCGCCCAACAGCAACATGTCATTGGGCCGGTAATACCGCCGCCCGCCTGCGCGTTTGACAGGTTTGACCTGGGTGAATTTGCTTTCCCAGAAACGCAGGACATGCGCTTGGATGCCAAGCCACTCAGCTACCTCTGAAATTGTGCGAAAGGCCTCTGGCGACTTGGTCATGGGATCAGGATTTATTCCCGTCTGCGACGCGGTCTTTCATCAGGTGCGAAGGGCGGAACGTCAGAACGCGGCGCGGGTTGATCGGCACTTCTTCCCCAGTTTTGGGGTTGCGGCCGACACGGGCTGTCTTGTCACGTACCGAAAAGGTACCGAAAGAAGAGATTTTGACCTGTTCGCCCGCGACTAGCGCGTCTGACATGCTGTCCAATACGGATTCCACCAGAAGCGCACTCTCGTTGCGCGAAAGGCCCACTTCCCGAAACACAGCTTCGCTGAGGTCCATCCGCGTCAAAGTCTTGTTAGCCATTCCATCCCCCGTGTATTTTCAACACATTAGGACCGCAGGAATTTAAAAGTCAATATCAATGGCTTGGAGTGGCGTCTTTATGCTTCGTGCCGGGATTACCAGCGCAGCACAACGGCCCCCCAGGCCAATCCGCCCCCGATAGCCTCTGTGACAATCAAATCACCGGGTTTGATTTGGCCACGATCGCGCCCCACCGAAAGCGCCAGCGGGATGGAGGCGGCCGAGGTGTTGCCGTGGTCCTGAACGGTGACAACCACCTGTTCCATGGGCAGCTCAAGCTTCTTGGCCGTGCCTTGAATGATGCGGATGTTGGCCTGGTGCGGCACGATCCAATCGACCTCAGCGGCGGTGACACCTGCGCGCTCCATCGCGGTTGTGGCGGTGGCGGCCAGTTTGCCCACGGCATGGCGAAAGACCTGATTGCCCTGCATGCGCAGATAACCCGTGGTTCCCGTGCTGACCCCGCCATCAACATAGAGCAAGTCGCGGTGACGCCCGTCAGAATTCAGATCCGTCGACAGGACCCCCCGGTCCGAGGCCGTGCCGTCCCCCTCCTGCGCCTCAAGCAATACCGCACCGGCACCATCGCCGAACAAGACGCAGGTGGACCTGTCAGTCCAATCCATGATCCGGCTGAATGTCTCGGCACCGATGACCAGAACGCGCTTGGCCTGGCCTGACAGAATGAGGGCGTTGGCATTGGTCAGCGCAAAAATGAAACCGGCACAAACCGCCTGCACATCAAAGGCATAGCCACTGGTCATGCCCAGTTGGGCCTGCACCATGGTGGCGGCGGAGGGAAAGGTGAAATCAGCCGTGGAGGTGGCCAGCACGATGGCGTCCACGTCATCAGGGCCAAGCCCCGCGTCTTTCAGTGCTGCCTGTGCGGCGGCTGTGGCCATGGAGGATGTCGTCTCGCCTTCGGCGGCGAAATGCCTGCGTTCGATGCCAGAGCGGCTTTTGATCCATTCGTCGTTGGTATCAAGCGTCGCCTCGAATTCGGCGTTCTCAACCACGCGCGACGGCAGGTAGTGGCCACAGCCAATCACGACAGCGCGGGTGGTCATTGGGTCGTCTCCTCTGCCGGCAGGGTCGATGCGACACGCGCGGCAAGTTTATCGTTGAACTGGTTTTGGGACAGGCGGGCCGCCAGTTTGATGGCGGCTGACACCCCCGTGGCATCCGCAGAGCCGTGGGATTTTACCACGGTGCCGTTCAGGCCCAGAAAGACCCCGCCATTGACCCGGCGCGGATCAATCGTTTCGCGCAGTCTGACCAGCGAAGTATAGGCCAGGACCGACGCAAGCCGCGACATCAGCGAATATTTGAAAGCCTCTCGCAACCGGCGTCCGATCAGATTGGCAGTGCCTTCGCCGGTTTTGATCGCAACATTGCCGGTAAAGCCGTCGGTGACGATCACATCTGCCACATCGCCTGAAATATCCCCGCCTTCGACGAAACCCACAAAGTCGAACCAGCCGTTGGCCTCTTGGGCGCGAATCAGATCATGGGCCTCTTTCAGCTCAACGCGGCCTTTGTGCTCTTCGGTGCCGACATTCAGCAGACCGACCCGGGGGCGGGGCAGATCCATGCCATTGCGGGCATAGAAGACGCCCATCAGGGCAAATCGCATCAGATCATCTGCATCGGCGCGAATATCCGCGCCAACGTCCAGCATGACGTTGAACCCCTGCGGGTTTGCCGAAGGGTAGAGCACCGCAATCGCGGGCCGGTTCACACCGGGCAGCTTGCGCAGCCGGATCATCGACATGGCCATCAAGGCACCCGTGTTGCCGCAAGAGACGGCAACCGCTGCCTCGCCGCTGCGCACAGATTCGATTGTGGACCACATCGAGGTGTTCTTGCCGGTGCGCACGACATGGCTGGGCTTGTCATCCATCGTCACCACCTCGGCGGCGTGACGCAACGTGCAGCGGCCCGCAAGCTCTGGACGTTTGGCTACAAGGGGTTCCAGCACCGCTGAATCCCCGTGCAACACAAAGGCAATGTCAGGATTGATCTGGGCAGACAAAGAACACCCGGCAACTACAGCTGCCGGGCCCTTGTCACCCCCCATGGCATCCACGGATATCAGGGTGCGCCCGTCAGATCGGGCCGTGGCTTTCGCGGTGTTATGATCGGTCGGTGCCGTCATCTGTGCGAATGCCTCATATGATCTTCCAATGACTAACCCAAGCCTAGTTTAGGCCGCGTCGTCTTCCAGGTCGATCTCTTCAGTCAAGGCGACGACTTCTTTGTCGTCATAGTGACCGCAAGAAGCGCAAATGTGGTGCGGGCGCTTCAGTTCACCGCAGTTTGAGCACTCGTTCGGGTTCGCAGCGCTCAGCGAATCGTGCGCACGGCGGTTGTTGCGGCGCGATTTGGATACTTTATTCTGCTGGACAGCCATGTCTGGTGCCTTTGTCGTTTGGGGGGCTGGCGCAGCTGCGCACATAACCCGCGTTTCAATCTACCCCGGTCCGGGTGTGTCGCCGCTTTATGGAAAGCGGCGGATGATGTCCAACCTTAAATGGGATGAGGGCGGCAAAATACTGCGAAAACTGTTCGGCGCAAGTGATATTTGCCGCAGTTTTGCCTCTCAGTCATCCCCGCCTTTTTCCAGTTTGCTCTTGAGGTCGGCAAGCCCGGCAAAGGGGCGGGCGTCTTCATCGGTCATCGGGGCATCGCCGGGTTTGGTATATACCAGTTGCCCCAAGGTCGCATTGTCCTTGCGCGGATAATCGGGAACCGCAAGGGCAAGGGCCTCTTGCATGACCAAGGCGGGGTCGATCCAGCTGCCCAATGCCTCGGTGGTATCATCATCGGTCATTTCTGTCTCTGGCTCATCAGGTTCCTGATACCCTTGGACAAAGGCGCGGGCGACATCGATGTCGATGCGCGTTGTAACAGGCTCAAGTGTGACCACGCAGGGCTGCACGACCGTGGCCCCCAGGCGGGCCTTTAGCTGCCAGTCGGTGGCACCCAACGGCTTGATCCGGCCCTCAAAGCGCAACTTGCGCAGTGCCGAGAGGCCCAATTGCTGGGCCAGGGCGGTCAGTTCCGCGCCAGCGGGAGCGATGGAAAACAGGTTTTCAGCTGTCTGGGAAAGCTCTGCGACATGCAGGGCGGTGTCACTTGGTGGGGTCCGCGCCATATCTGGTCTACTTTCGTTTCTTGAACACAAGGGGCTGCTTGGTGTATGCGGATAAAAGCCAGAAGTTCCAAGGGCAAGAGGGCAGACCATCATGCGTAGAATAAGCCGAGCAAGCCTTCGGGCCATTCAGGCCAGCATTTTGGTCGCAGGGTTGGGCCTTGCGGGATGCGCGCCGCAGTACAGCAACCACGGATATGTCCCATCAGAAGAAGAGCTTGCGCAGATCGAGGTGGGCAATGACAACCGCGAAACGGTTGCCGAAAAGGTCGGCGTGCCCGCGTCATCGGGCGTCTTGACCAACAGCGGCTATTATTACGTGCGCATGCGGACGCGGGCGATCGGGCCGATGGCACCAAAGGAGATCGACCGCCAGGTGGTCGCGATCAGCTTTTCCGAACAGGGAATCGTCGAGAATGTGGAGCGTTTCGGGCTGGAGCAGGGGCAGGTTGTGCATTTGTCACGGCGGGTGACCACGTCTTCTGTGAACAACAACAGCTTCCTCAGACAGCTTTTGGGCAGCATTGGCCGGCTCAATCCGTCCGCCTTTGGTGGCTGATGCGACGGTCCGGCCCATGGGTGTCTTGAGCGCCTCGGCCAGCCAATCATGGGGCATGCCCCCTTTGACCAAAGGCAAATATCGTGCGCGTCTGGCCGAGACGCCACAGGACCTTTGCGCGGCACAAAGGTTGCGCGCGCGGTGCTTTGGGCTTGGGCAGACAATGGATGCGGATGCCTTCGATGCCCGCAGCATCCATGTCCTGGTGGAGGCGACCGCGGATGATGCGCTGGTGTGCTGTTATCGTCTGCTGGCGCTGGATGGGACCTGCCTGGAGCAAAGCTATGCGGCGCAGTATTATGAATTGAGCGCGCTTGCGGCCTATGAGGGCCAAATGCTGGAACTGGGCCGGTTTTGTGTGGCACCTGAGCGCCGGGACGGGGATATCGTGCGGGTGGCCTGGGCTGCGATGACCGAAGTGGTGGACCGGCATTCAGTGCAGCTGCTGTTTGGATGTTCGTCCTTTGCCGGGGTCGAGACGGCCCAATACCATGATGCCTTTGCGATGCTGCGCGCGCGCCACCTGGGCCCCAAACGCTGGTTGCCGCGGGTGAAAGCGCCCGATGTCTTTCGATTTGCCGAACGCCTGCGCCGCAAACCGGATGTGAAAAAGGCGATGTCGCGGATGCCGCCCTTGTTGCGGACCTATTTGCTGATGGGGGGCTGGGTCAGTGATCATGCGGTGGTGGACCACCAGATGAACACGCTGCATGTGTTTACGGGGCTTGAGATCGGGGCGATTCCCGACAGCCGAAAGCGCCTTTTGCGGGCTTTGGTATGAGTTTATTTGCAAGATGAAGCAGGGGGCATTGACCTGCCTCACAGCGCCCGATAGCAGCCGGTTATGGCACGTGCACCTCTTTTACAATTGAATGAAATTTCTCTCACTTTTGGGGGGGATCCGGTATTTGATGGATTGTCCCTGGTGGTTCAGCCGGGCGACAGGGTTGCCTTGGTGGGGCGGAACGGTTCTGGCAAATCAACCTTGATGAAGGTGATGGCCGGATTGGTCGAGCCTGACAGTGGGGATGTGATTGCAGGCCCCGGTGTTTCCGTGGGCTATATGGAGCAAGACCCGGATTTGAGCGGATATGAGACGCTGGGTGCCTTTGCCTCGGCCACGCTTGAGCCGAGCGAGATGTACAAGGTCGAACGGGCGGGCGAGGGGCTGAAGTTTGATCCTGACCGGCCGGTGTCAACGGCCAGTGGCGGGGAACGGCGGCGGGCGGCGCTGGCGCGGCTGATGGCGGAAGAGCCCGAGCTGATGCTGCTGGACGAGCCTACCAACCATCTGGATATCGAGGCCATCCGCTGGCTTGAGGAAGAGTTGAAAGGCACGCGGACGGCCTTTGTGATCATCAGCCACGACCGGGCATTCCTGCGCGAATTGACGCGTGCAACCCTGTGGATTGACCGCGGGATGGTGCGGCGTCAGGAAAAGGGCTTTGGGGCGTTTGAGGTCTGGCGCGATCAGGTCTGGGATGAAGAGGACATGCAGCGCCACAAGTTGAACCGCAAGATCAAGGCGGAGGCGCGTTGGGCGGTCGAGGGCATTTCTGCGCGCCGCAAGCGCAACCAGGGCCGGGTGCGGGCCTTGCAGGATTTGCGGGCCGAGCGTGCGTCACAGATCACGCGTCAGGGTTCGGCGGCGATGGCGCTGGAGGCGGGGCCGAAATCAGGCCGCAAGGTCATGGAGGCTGTCGATATCACCAAGCGGTTTGGCGATAAGGTGATCCTGAGCGAATTTTCGTTGAAAGTTCAGCGCGGTGACCGAATTGCGCTGGTGGGACCAAATGGTGTGGGCAAAACCACGCTTTTGAACATGTTGATTGGCAAGGAAGCGCCTGATGAAGGCACGGTGACCTTGGGAACCAACCTGCAACTGGCGCTGTTTGATCAGGCGCGGGCGCAGTTGGATGGCGATATGTCTTTGTGGGATTCGCTGACTGGCGATCCTGACATGCGGGTTTCTGGCAAGGCGGATCAGGTGCTGGTGCGCGGCGTGCCGAAACATGTGGTGGGCTACCTCAAGGAATTCCTTTTTGACGAGGCGCAAGCGCGTGCCCCGGTGCGGTCGCTGTCGGGGGGCGAAAAGGCGCGTCTTTTGCTGGCCAAGATCATGGCGCGCGAAAGCAATCTGCTGGTTCTGGATGAGCCGACCAATGATCTGGATGTCGAAACCCTGGATTTGTTGCAGGAATTGCTGGGCCAATATGACGGTACGGTCATTCTGGTCAGCCACGACCGTGATTTTCTGGACCGGGTTGCGGCGACCACCATTGCAATGGAAGGCGACGGCAGGGCCACGATCTATGCCGGGGGCTGGACCGATTACCTGTCGCAGCGCGGGCAGGATGATTTTGCGCAGAGTGTGACCGAAACCAAGAAGGCGGCGGTTGCCAAGGCAGAGCCCAAGAAGGCTGACAAGAAAGGTCTGAGCTTTACCGAAAAGCATCGGCTTGAGGCGCTGCCTGCCGAGATCGCGCGGCTGGAGGCCGAGATTGGCAAGCTGGAAGGGCTTTTGGCGGATGCCGAGCTGTTCACCCGCGAGCCTGTGAAGTTCAAAAAGGCGACGCAAGCCTTGGTTGAGCGGCAGGACAAGCTGGCGGCGGCGGAAGAGGAATGGCTGTTGCTTGAGGAAAAGGCCGAAAGCTAAGCCAAGGGCCGCCAGATCAGATGCGTGCCACCGGTCTTGCGGGCGGTGGCACCGCTGCGCAGCTTGAAACGGTTCAGGCCGGGCGTGGCAGGGTCCAACAGGCCCAGGTCAAGGTTCAGACAGCCCAGATGCGCCAGATATTCCGCAGCTTTCCACAGAAGCAGGTTATGCGCCGAAAGTTTTTTGCCCTCTTCGGTGATATGGCCGATGTGATAGGTGGCGGCGGTACCATGGGTCATGAACAACATATGCGCCACTGTCCGGTTCTTGTAGCTGACGCGCAGCAGATGAGTCTGGTTGGGGGCCATTGCGGCAAAGGCGGCGGTCAGCTGGGCGGGCCAATTGGCATAGCCACGGGCCTTTGACTGACGGCATTCCTGCATCAGAACCTCCTCTGTCGGATGGGCCCGCAGCGGGCCATAGCAGAGGGTGAATTCATGCAGCTCAGCCTTGCGCAGTTGATTGCGCCACTTGGGATGCAGTGCGGCGCGCCGGGCCGTGGGCCCTTGGGACAGGTCCATCACGGCACGCAGTCTGGGCCCGCTGAGGTGCAGCGCCGTTGGCAGGGCGCAGGGCTCCTCCGGCGACAGGATCAGGGGGCGGCGGTGCAGGCCCGCATCGCGCAGCTGCGCGCGCAGATCGGGCGGCGGGGCCGCCCGCGGCAGCATCAGGACCGGCACCCCGGCAAGCCGTTGCTGCAACAGCATCAGGCCAGAGGGCAGCACAATCGGCCGTTGGCCGCAAAACCGCAGCGCCCGCGCGAATGCCGGATCCTGCATCAGGGCATGGGAATGGGGTGGAAGGGCGGCTTCATCGAACATGATGTCGATAAAGCCGCAATTTGGTTAAGGAATCCTAAAGCCGAATGACCGGCGGGCAGGATCAGCCCAGTTGCACCAGCGCATGCCGCTTTTTGCCTGCGCTCAGCTTGATCGGGCTGGACAGGGCCACAAGGTCCAGCATCAGCCCCGCATCGGTCAAAGGCGCATCATCCATCCGCGCCCCGTTTTCCGCGATCAAGCGTTTGGCCTCTTTGCCGGAACCGGCCAGCCCGGATTTCACGATCAGCTGGACGATGGAAATGCCATCGCCGATCTCTTCGGGCGACAGGGTCAGGGTGGGCAGGTCATCGCCCACGCCGCCCTTTTCAAATACCTCGCGCGATGTGCGTTCGGCATTGGCTGCCGCATCGGCCCCGTGCAACAGGGTGGTGACCTCATTGGCAAGGCGCACCTTGGCCTCATTGATCTCAGCACCTTCCAGCGCGCCCAGACGGTCGCATTCATCAACCTCAAGTTCTGTATAAAGCTTGAGGAAGCGGCCCACATCCGCGTCCGTGGTATTGCGCCAGAACTGCCAGAATTCATAGGGGGACAACATATCGCCATTCAGCCAGATCGCACCGGCCTGTGATTTGCCCATCTTCTTGCCATCCGACGTGGTCAGCAAGGGCGACGTCAGCCCGTAGACCTCACCGTCAATCACCCGGCGGGTCAGGTCGATGCCGTTGACGATGTTACCCCATTGATCAGAACCGCCCATCTGCAAGATACAGCCATAGCGCCGGTGCAGTTCCAAAAAGTCATAGGCCTGCAGGATCATGTAGTTGAATTCCAGAAAGGACAGCGACTGTTCACGGTCCAGACGGGATTTCACGCTTTCAAAGCTCAGCATGCGGTTGATCGAGAAATGCCGCCCGATGTCGCGCAGAAAGTCGAGGTAGTTCAGCCCATCGAGCCATTCTGCGTTGTTGATCATCATGGCGTCTGACGGGCCATCGCCATAGGTCAGATAGGCGCTGAACACTTTCTTGATGCCGGCGATGTTTTCGTCGATCTGCTCAGGGCCCAGCAAGGGGCGCTCATCGGCGCGAAAAGACGGATCGCCCACCTTGGTCGTGCCGCCGCCCATCAGGGTGATCGGCTTGCCGCCGGTCTTTTGCAGCCAGCGCAGCATCATGATCTGGATCAGACTGCCCACATGCAGCGATTTGGCCGTGGCATCAAAGCCGATATAGCCAGGCTGTCCGCCCTTTACCAAGGCCTCATCCAGCCCCTGATAATCGGTACAATCGGCCAGAAAGCCGCGTTCCATCATTACTGCGATGAATTCCGATTTGGGATGATATGTCATGATCTATTGCCTCGGCAGATGTTTGCGGGGCATCTATAGGCGCAAGCATGGGCAAGGGAAAGGCCTTGAGCACAAAGGTGGGCAGGCAATGAGCAGGGCAATCAGCAAAGACGGGCCGCTGCGCGCATTGGGCGCGATGTCGGGCACATCGCTGGACGGTGTGGATGCGGCTGTGCTGGTCACGGACGGGCATGATATTCTGGGCTTTGGTGAAACGGATTATCGCAGCTATTCCAAGGATGAGCGCGCGGTGATCGCGGCAGGTTTCGGCAAATTGCACGGACCAGAGGTGCAGGCTGCGGGACAGGTCACCCAAGCGGCCCATCTTGAGGTGCTGCGGGGGTTCAGAGACATTGATCTGGTTGGGTTTCATGGCCAGACGCTGTCCCATGCGCCGCGGACCCATGGCACGTTGCAGGTGGGCGATGGCGGCTGGCTGGCCGATGCGCTGAACTGCCCTGTGGTGTGGGATTTCCGCAGCGCGGATGTGGAGCTGGGCGGCGA
>Ga0233413_10000515_pt1 | contig 18498 bp, 21 predicted proteins | sample Na_anoxic_6_MG_FD_189019 | JGI IMG/M metagenome (GOLD analysis project Ga0233413, IMG submission 189019) | Seawater microbial communities from Saanich Inlet, British Columbia, Canada - Na_anoxic_6_MG | ecosystem: Environmental > Aquatic > Marine > Inlet | place: Canada: British Columbia... | reverse complement strand
CTACTAAATTCAAAATTATCATAATCTTTGATTTCATTTAAATACTTATTGAAAGATGGTGGAACTAATTTAATTTTACATTTACCTTTATTAACAATAAAATAATTTCTGTAATTCAAAGAATATCTTAGTGGTGTAATACTATTAGTTCCATGAATAAAATCATATTGAGAATCGGAAAGTAGTGAAGGTCTAAAATAACTATCATTTTGTATGAGTTTCTTATTAACCCCCGTTTCCTCTAAAAATTCACTATTATTTTCAGTAATATAATTTTCATTTTCATTTTCATTTTTATTAAATAAATCAATGATAGTAGTTATATTTAATGGTAAATATAAAACATCATTATTTTTAGTAACATTATTTGTTTTATTAGAATTAAAATTCCGTATTTTAAGGTCAAATCCACTATAATTTTCTAATAAAAAGGTAAAATTAACTTCTTTAAAAGGATTTTCATCCAAATATAGTTGCATTGGTTGTTTTAAATCACATATTTCTTCAAGTTTATCTTTAGCTGGATTTACAATTTCAAATGTTTCTAAATCATCGCTTGTTTTAATATGAAAATAGATATGTATATATAAGAAAAGAATTATACAAAAAATTAAAATATTAATAATTATATTCATTTATAAAAGTAATAAACTAAAATAATAAATTAAAATATATATTTTACCTTATTATTTAAGTGTAATATACTGGATTATTAAGATTCCAGTTTAGTTTCTTCATTAATAGTTTCTGTATTAATAATTTCTGTATTAATAGTTTCTGTGTTATTTACATCTGGTTCAAGTTTGTTAAGTAACTTATACTTAGTAACTATACGATTAAAATTATTATTAGAATTTATTGAAAATGTTTGAACATGTCTAATTTGTTGTTGTAAAGTAGCAATTTCATTTAAAATTTCATCTAAACTAGGTAAACTAGATTCGACATTATTTGAAGCTTCTATTGTAGTATTATTAATGGGTTGATTTACAGTAGGATTATTAATAGTTGTCTCAATTGCTAATAACCTTTCGTTAAATGAACCAAATGTTACGGGTAGGTTATCTTCAATTCGTTTTAATCTTAAATCGATTACTTTAATAAAATCTACAACATTAATTGGTTTATTTTGTTCAGGAACTGATTGAGACATTTGAGGGGTATTAGATACCGGTTGTTGAGAAACGCCTCTTCTACTTCTAGCACGAGAATTTGCGGTATTAGCACTCATTATATTATTTTTACTAAATAATTTTTTATACCATTTATACCGCATTATTTATGTAATTTATTCCTTCATCTCCATTTTAATTAATTCATGAAAATTATAATCTTTAATTTCAATATTTTCTAAAGTATAGTCATCAATATTTAATGGTGTTTCTTTAATAATTAATTTAGGAAAAGGTAATGGATTTCTTTTAAGTTGACTTTGTAAAGCTTCAATATGTTCTTCATAAATATGTGCATTGCCTAAAAAATATACAAATCGTTTCGGTTTTAAATTACAGAAATCAGCAATTAAACAAGTTAATAAAGAATAAGATGCAATATTAAATGGAACCCCTAAACCAACATCTCCACTTCTTTGATATAAAGCACACGATAGTTCATTACCATTCTCAACATTAAATTGCATTAATACGTGACAAGGAGGAAGTGCCATTTCGTCTATTTGTTGAGGATTCCATGCAGATATTAATAAACGTCTAGAAGTTCTAAGTTTAGGATCCTTTAATTCTTTAATAACATTTTGTAATTGGTCTATCCCTTTACCTGAATAATCAGTATTACAATTTTCATAACTAGCATTAAAAAAACGCCATTGGTGACCATAAACAGGTCCTAAATCATTTTCTTTATAATTTGTCAATCCCCGTGAATCTAGAAAGGTTCTAGAACCATTACCATTCCAAATTTTAACATTTTGTTTTTGTAAAATTGAATTATCAGTTTGACCTTTAACAAACCACATAAGTTCTTTAAAACAAGTTTTCCAAGCTAGTTTTTTTGTAGTAAGAAATGGAATTGTATTATCTTGTAAATTAAAACACATAGATGCACCAAATACAGATTTAGTCTTACCATTCCTACCTTCTTCATAGCTCCCATTTTTTAAAATATCAGATATCAATAATAAATATTGAAATTCTTCATGTAAAATATTATTATTATAACATTTATTTTCTAAATTTAGGATACTATTAAAAGTAATAAAATTTTTTTCTATAGCAAAACTACTCAAATAACGCCAAATTCTTTCTAACATAATTTTTGAAGTTTTATTATTAATAAATATAATAATAATATTTATATAATTTTTATTTCTAATTATAAATCATATGGAAAATACAGAACCTGTTCAATCAAAAAGTATAGAAGGATTTTTTAAGCATGTTTTTAATTTAAATGATTCATCAAAACATTTGTATATGAACTTATTTCAATATGTAGTTTTAGCTATTATTCCTATTTTAGTATTAAACAAAATGGTTATTAGTCGCCTAATTTCTGAGACCGATGATGAAAAGAATAGTTTGGAAATTTCATTTGAAGTTGTAGCTCAAGTAATATTAATATTTGGAGGATATATCTTAATTGACAGGATCGTTAATTACATACCAACTTATAGTGGTGTTTCTTATGAAGCAATCAATTACTTTAGTATAGTAATTCCATTTTTAATAATAACATTAAGCATTCAAAGTAAATTAGGAGAAAAGGTTGGTATTTTATGGGAAAGATTAATGGAATATATTGGAATGGCAGATAAACCCAAGGTTGTAAAGAAAGAAGAAGGTGCAGTAAGAGTAAAACAACCTATTATGCAAGGACCTCCCCCACCTCAAATAACCAGTCTCAAAAATGAACAACAATCAACAAATGTAAATTATAATAACACTATCCAAGAACGTAATTATGATACTCAAAGCACATCTATTAATAATTTACCATTACCAAATAATCAAGCACAACAAGCACCAAATTTTAATGAAATGTATAACAGCAATGAAGTATTGGCTGCAAATTCAATGGGAGGATGGGGTGCACCTTTCTAAATATTACAATAAATACAATTCACAATTTAATGAATTTTATTTATAAAACTTTTAGGATAATTATTTAGTTATTTTAGAAACATAATATAAGTTAATGAATAATCAAAAAGAAGTAGTATTTGCTTTTAATCATGATGTTAAAGAAATGCCTATTTTATTATCATCTGGGTTATTAGAACCAGAGAAAATTGGTTTATCATGGAAAACAATAATTATGATTGCTATAATTTATACATTAATTTGGGGCATACTATATTATACCGTTTATAATAAGGTAATATTTACAAGTGTATTACATGGATATTTATTTGGATTAATTATATATTTCATAGGTGAATATTTTTATAGAAGTAAATATAGAATTTTTCAAGATGAAACAAATAATGAATTTACACAATTTTATACTTCAGAGCCATATATGGTAATGAAAAAAAATGATGTCTATAAATTTTCAAAAACAAATATTCAATTAAAAGATAAAACAATAAATTCAGTAGTAAAAGGACAATTGGAAAACAAAATTGATAATTATGGATTTATTATAGACAATAAAAAATTTAAAGAAAATTTACAGAAAAATGTCGAAGCGGTTTCATATGGTGAATATTCAAGAACTCATAATATTTCAAATAAATTTAATGGCGAACCAGGATTAAGAGGAACATTTCCACTAGGTGTAGACACTGCATTTAAATTAGTTTTAATTATTGTTTCTATAGGAATTTTAGTATCTAATAGAAAAAGAAATAGATTTAATTTGGTTATACCATGGATTATTTATGTTGTTATTTTTAGTCTTTTACAGGAGAGTATATGGCTATGGAATTCTTTTACATATGCGTTTGAAAATGAATTATGGGTTAAAAATTTTTTACTTTTAGTCTCATATGCTTTATCCATAACGGTAATTTCTATAACTTTATTTCATTAAATAAAAATATGATTATTATTTAATGGAAGAATATATAAAAAAATTTGATTATCAATTTTATACATTTCTAAATGGATATCTTATGCCAATTATTATTTGGTATATTTTAGTATATATATTTTTGTATAATAAAGTATTTACAAATTTAATATCAATTGAAATGTTAATCCTATTATTACCATTATTACCTATTCTTTTAAATATATATATATTGTATGGCTCAAATAGTGCAAATATTGATAGTTATTTTAAAGGATGTGTAACAACAAAAATAACCCAAGAACAGAGAGATATAGGAATAGTAGGATTATTTAACAATAAGTGTTTAAATCAACATTTTTACTTATCCCAAGAGATGATTAAGGATTTAACTAACAGATTTTATGCGTTAGGATATACATTATTATTATTTATGTTAGTAGTTCAAAATACATTTGTTAAAAAAGATGATAAATTACAAACTCTTATTATTTTATCGTTTTTCTTAAGTATTGTAGGTAGTTGTATAACCCAATGGTTTCAATGGGAATATTATATTACTTTAATTAGTCAACATGTAGCATCAACGATTCTTTCATTTAATATTTCTATGGTTTTATTCGTAGTTTATTATCTATTTAATAAGTTTAAAACTAAGTAAAAAAATTTAAAATTTAATTAACATGTAAAATATCCAGTTTATTATACTTGACCAATTTCTAATTGGTATTGGTAATCTAAGCTATCTATATATTGATCACTTAATCGTTTTTTTTCAGCATAATAATAACAATCTATTACTATTTTAAATATTAATATAATTACACTTTGTATAATTATATAGAAATTAATTATCTCTAGAAAATCTATTCTACATAATGTAATTTTCAATTCTATTATAGAACACATAATAAGTATTAATCCAAAATAATAATTAGCAACTCTCAAATACGCATTATATTCTGTATATGTAAAATTAAATATTAATAGAAATGAATTACCTAAGAAGAACATAATTAATAAATATATTAATCGCACATATAAACATCTATTTGTATCAACATCATCTATAATTATACCTATTCCAAAAATGATTAACAATGAATGTATAAAATTAAATATCTTTGATACAATTTTAACCTTTTTGTTAATTTTGTTTCTATATTCTGTGAAATCGTTATCAATCAAATGATCCATTGTCAATTTATAAATTTAATGTTGAGTATTTATCCATAATTTTCAATGGATATGTAATTTGAGTATAGATTTAAATAAGAAATAATAAACTTAAATCAATTTTATTTTTGATACTTTTTGTTCCACCTTTTCTTTTCGTTTGCTAATTTTTCAAAGTTCTTCTTTTCAAAGTTAATTTTTGCTTGACTTTTCTCTTTATAATAATTTACCCTTAACCTTTCTTTTCTTAATAGTTTTACGTTTATTTTTTTTATGTTTTCTTCCACCACGTCGTCTTGTTTTTTTATAGTCAGGACTAAAATTATCATCTTCTTCCATAACAGAATCATCGCTATATACTGCTCCTGGATTAGTTTTTCTCTTTCTAGTAGTTATGACAGGAGGGCTTATAGAATTCATTCTAGTATTCATTGATATTGTTGATTTTAATGGATATGGAGATGGATATACCTCTTTATCTTTTTCTAAATAATAATCTGTTTTTGCATTTTTTTCTTTTTCTTTAGAAGATAAATCTTCTAATTTTATTGCTTTTTCTTCTTCTTCTTCGGTCAATTTTGAATAACAATCTGTATCTTGATGATATATAATTCTACTCGATATCAACGTGAGTCATCATAAAGATTTTGCAATAATTTATTAATTAAATAATTTATTTAATGTTTTCTGTTAGAACGTCTTTTACCACCTTTTAATGTTTTACGTTTACCACCTTTTAATGTTTTACGTTTACCACCTTTTAATGTTCTACGTTTACCACCTGTTTTTTTACTAAATATACCCTTTAATTTACCCATAACATCTGTTCCTTTGGCTTTTTTCCATTCTTTTGAATCTTTGAATGGATGATATGGCATTACATCTCTATGACCAAATGATTTACCATCACCAAATTCCTTTCTAAAAAAATCAGCTTGACTTCTTTTTGCTAAAGATTTGGCTTTTTCTTTTTCAAAAGCATCTTTATCAAAACCTTCTGGATTATTGTGATGAGTCACAGCTTGTCCTTCTTCTCTCCAATTAGACATTTATAATATAAGAATATAAAAGAAATATAATAAAAATATAATTTCATGGTAGTTGTGTTAAGTTATCACGATTATATCATTGATGTTATATTACCAACTTAAATCAATTTTATTTTTGTATAGGTTATTAAAAAAAATATAATAATTTAAATATATTCTATCATGTATATTTAATAATAAATATGGATGATATATCAAAAGAAAAAATAATTAAAGCATTAGATAATTATGATAACAAAAGCCTCCTAGATTTAGACAATGGTAAGATTAAATCTATTAAGAATGATATATTACAACAGTTACCTTTGAAAAATGAAGAATTAGCAATATTACATGAAAAATTAAAACATTATAGATATGTAGATAATCTCAAAGATATAAAATTTGGTGGATATGTTAGATGGATAAATTTAGAAAAAATTAAAAAAATACATTTAACAACAGGTGGAATAATAGTTCATGCCAAAATCATAGATAATGCACCTCACATAGTAGTTAAAAATAATATGAATCGTCTTTTTCAATTCAACATGGAATCTTGTTTAATTTTCCAAAAAATGAGTGAACAAGAAAGTATAATACTTAGTGTAATGGATTATTTAAATAAATGATTAAATAATCTACTATATGGTGTAGTATATAAATAAAGGTTTATAAATCACAATATAAAAATAAAATAAGTCGTATATATAGTAAAATAATGAAAACAAAAAAACACGTTAGGGGTCCTAAAAAAACTACTACTAAGTGTAAATTTAATAGGTATAAAAAACACCCCGTGAAAAAACGAACTAAATCTATATGTAAAGATAAATTACTTAATTTTGAAAATAATGTGGAAAAGGTTATAATTTTTGATTTAGATGAGACTATTGGGTGTTTTCAAAGGTTATATTCATTATTTTATTATATAAATGAACATAGACAAAAAAATAAGTATTACAATTTATCATTTTATGAAAAAGTAAAAATTTTGGATGATAATCCATACTTTTTAAGAACAAATATTTTAAGTATATTTACAAAGTTAGGTTTATTACAGGAAAAAAATAATATTAGAGTAGTAATTTTTACTAATAATACTGGGGGTTATGATTGGCCTAATTTTATAAGAAATTATATAAATTTTAAATTAAAGAAGAAAATAATTAGTCAAGTTATCCCAATATATAAAAATAACGATATCATTTATGAACCATTAAGAACATCAAATGAAAAGCGTTACAACGATTTATGCCGTTGTTTAAATATTCCGTCAACAACTGAGGTATGTTTTATAGATGATAGAGAACACGACCAAATGTATAGTGATAATGTAAGTTATATTAGAGTAAAGGAGTATAAATATTTTCCAAATCTTAAAAAATTATTAAATAATTTAATAAGTAATAAAAAATATACAGAATTAATACCAAATATTGAAAATTTTATGGAAACAAATGATAAGAATTTAATTAATAAAAGAATTATAGAAGAAGGTAATATAAATCTAATGAAAGAAATGATAGAAACAGAAAATATAAAAACCCGAATTTTTAAATATATATTTAAAAAATAAATGAGTGTATATTATTATTTACGACAGATGTAATAACAAAATGTGTAAATGTTGTAGTAGATAATAAAAATAACGCACTATTAAAGACAATTTTTTTATCAAAATCATCAAATTTATGTTTGGACAATGGATTAAAATGAAATAATAAGAAAATAATTACATAATATTTAATAAAGGTATTCAATGTAGATAGATAATTAGGTGCATTTTTATATAAATTTAACAAAATTAAAAAATATAGAATATAAGAAGCATATAATCCATATAAAAAAAGGTGTTTATACCATTCCATTTATTTATTATTTGTATATATTTTAATAATTATATAATTAAAGAAATTTATATAATTATTTGTTATTATATTAAGAATCATTATAGTTTAATAATTCTCCAAAGTTTTAGCACTAGCATCGTTTGAATCAGTAAATTTTGGCATCCAATAATTGGGAATTAATTGTCTTTGATTGGGGAAATAGCTATTAAATAAAAAGTTGTAATATGTTTGTTCAAAGGTTAATTCACCATAATCTTTATTATTCATCAAGCTTAAAACCAAATCGTTAGCTGGTGTATCTAATAGATGATCTAGTCCTTTAAACCAGGATTCATGTGTTGCGTTTACACCATCACTAAAAGCTTCTTTGCGTCTAAATAATACATGTTGTGGTAATAAATTTGGATTATAAAAATCAATAATATTTCTCAAAAGTGCCTTTTCAACTTTATTATTATATAAGTAACGATGATTTAAATTATAACTAAGGTATGTATCAACAAAATAACTATCTAAAAATGGTAATCTAATTTCAAGCCCAAATCCAGCCATACATCTATCTGCTCGTTTACCATCAAAAAAATGTATATTGTTTAGTAAACTTATAACTTCATTGTTAAAATCAATAGGTGTAGGCGAATTATGTAAATATAAATATCCTCCCATTAATTCGTCAGCACCATCACCACCTAAAATAACCTTAAAATCAGTATTTTCCTTAATATATTTACCTAGTAAATAATTAGGAACTGATGCTCTAATAGTTGTTGTATCATACGTTTCTACTTGCTTAATAACTTCTGGAATAATCGCTACCATTTGTTCATTTGTAACATTTATTACCTGATGTATTGAACCAATATGGTCTGCTACATCTTGTGCGAATTTTAAATCAACACTATCTTCAAAACCAATACTAAATGTATATAGTTTCTTATTATGACTTTGTAAATATTCAGCACTCATAGCAGCAACCAAACTACTATCTAAACCTCCTGATAATAAACATGCCACAGGTCTATCACTATTCTCAATTCTTTTTACAACAGCATTTTTAAACGCAGAATAAATATTATCATATAAAACTTCTTGTCTATAACCAAAGTTTTCCAATATAAAATCAACTTTTGTATTTGTCACCAAAGTATAATAAGATTTTTGTATATAAGTAAAGCCATTATTATCTAAATTAATTGTTAAATAAGTTCCTGGTTCAAACTGGTGAAGTTTTTGACATTCATGATCATTAAAATTTATTAATGCTTTAGCTTCAGAAGCAAAATAAAATTTTTGTTTAGGAATATCGGTTTTATCAGTAATATATAAAGGTCTAACACCAAATCTATCTCTTGTTATATGTAATTGTTTGGTATTCTCATCATATATAGCAAATGCAAAAACCCCATCTAATAATTTTAGCGTAGATTCTAAACCGAATTTTTTATATAAATGAAGTATTACTTCACAATCGCTATTTGTTTTAACATCTAAATTAAAACGATGAATTAATTGTCTATAATTATAAATTTCACCATTACAAATTAGTGAAATTTTATCCAGTTCTAAAGGTTGATTAGAATTATCATTTAGACCATTAATTGCTAACCGATGAAAGCCAAAATACAAATAATCTTCAATATACAAAATTCTCGAAAATTCAGGACCCCTATGTTTAATTGAATTGAACTGTGAGTCAATGAACTTATCATTACATGTAATTAATTTATTTAAAATGCCAAATATTCCACACATCTAAAAAATTTAAATAAAATGAATTAATTAAAATTTAGTTTTTATCTTTATGTTTTTTTATATTTATATTTATATATAAATGAGTAATATTAATAATAATCAAATGTATGGTGTCGTGAATGGTGTATATTATTGTAATATGGAAAAACAAAACATGATGAATGAAAAATTATATGAAAGAAATATACCTAGTTCACCGCTTCAACCAGCATATTCTATTAGACCTGTTGGAACGAAAATAAGTACAATGCCAATCGTAAGTCCTTTTAAAAAATCAAATACTCCTTGTAATCAATATGGAACATATAATATTGAAACAACATTTAATCCAGGAAATGCCGAGGCACCTTGGAGTGGATTTTCAAGCAATATAAATACAGAAAGCACATTAAGAAACCAATTTTTTGGTAACCAACAATGTGAGCAAAAAGAATGGGTTCCACAATCTAATAGTGATTTATATTATTCAAGACTACCTGTTGTCCAACAATATATGGGATCTCATTCATCTTTATTTAATGAAACAGAATTTAATAGTTTTGACCCTGAACCTGAGAATTTAGAGAAGAAATTCTTTCATAATCATACAAGACAACAAATTAAAAATTTACAATAAATATGTTTTTTATAATTAAATAATATCTATTGAATTATAAAATCAAGAAAATGACAGATATAAATAAATTAACACTAGAATTTTTCTCAAATTCTAATTCATATAATAAAATTAAAAAAGAAAGTGATTTAAATATTAAAGATGTTTCGTCATTTAAAGAAAAAATATTAAAATATTTAAATAAATTATTAACCAATATTGACCAAACAAATATGGATTATTTAAGTTTTGCAAATTCTTTAAAAGATTTAGACAAGCAATTGATAGAAATTTTCTTTGAAATAATCGAACAAATTAAAAATGAAGAATTAGCCGAAATTTGTCAACAAGAATATAACCAAATAACATGTGAAACAATCGAAAACATAGAAGATTTAAAATTAGATGATGATAATGATAATAATACCCCATTTTCATTTGATAATGCTAATAAATTATTGTTTAATGAAACAAAAAAGAAAGGTAAAAATGATATGAAGAAATTCCTTAAAACCGTTGGAATTAATTCTGTAAATTTTAATTCAATCATTTATCCAAAACAGCGCGGTAAAAAAAAAGATTAATAATTTCAATAGAAAATATATATTAACTATAAGAACAAAGATGGCAACCCAAAAAACTAAAAGAAAGCTAAAATTAAATAAATCAAGAAAAAAACAAACTTTAACTAAATCTAGAAAATTTAAAAGTTTAAAATGTAGTACAAATGAAAGTGAAAATGATTTTAGTTGTTATACAAATAAATCGTTATTTAAATTAAAATGTTTATGGAATACTCGTCACAAAGATAGATTAATTAAAACCAATAATCCTAAAGAAATATGGGATTATTTAAAATCACAATTAGATAATGTTTGTTCAAATGAAAAATGCTGGCTAGAACAACAATTTAGTGTAAATAATTTAGATAAAGAACTAAAAGACGAAACTTTTGCTCCGTATGCACCTACAACTTGGAAAACTAATCCAAATGAATGGTTGTCATCGGTAGATATAGAAAATGTAATGAAACAATACGAAAATAAATATAAGTGTTTTTCGTTTATTGGACCATCACCAATTGATTTTGATAATCATATTATTTACGGACAATGTGTATGGGAAGAATTATGTAAGTTTGATATTAACACATATTTAAATAAAAATAAGACAAAAATTGGTATTGTATTTAACCTAGATCCTCATTATAAAAGTGGTTCTCATTGGGTTTCTTTATTTATTAATTTAAAGAAAGGATATTTATTTTATTTTGATAGTGCTGGAGATAAAATTCCTTCTCAAATTAAAAATTTAGTTGTTAAAATTATTAAACAAGCTACATTAATGGATATTAAAATGAAATTTGAAGAAAATCACCCATTTGAACATCAAGAAGGTAATACAGAATGTGGTATGTATTCTTTATTTTTTATTACTGAAATGTTAAAAGATAAAAAAACAATAAGAGATTTTCAAACAAAAAAATATGCTGACCACCAAATCAGTAAGTTTCGTGATATTTATTTTAATCATAAGTAAATAAAATATATTTTAAATTAGATGTTATAATTCAAAATATATTTAAATAATCAATATGTAATTATGATAAAGAAAAATGAATAAAGAACAAATACATATAATTCAAAATTTAGTTTATAGTAATGAGAAATTTATTAAATTAAATGATAATCAAAAACAAGATGTTAATAATTTTCTTATCAAAGAGATGAATACGGCTAATATGAGATATAAAGATTTATTAAATGATGATACCAAAGCTACACCAATTTTTAAATTAATATTAAAAAACACATATGACCATATTGGTAAAACTGGTAACATACCAATAGATCCAAATACATATAAAAATCAAAAAAAAGAAACATTTAATCAAAAATATAATGACAAACAACACGAATATAATTCTTTACAAATATCTTCTAAACCAAATGAAATTAATTTTGCTATAGAAGATGATCCTCATAATGAAGATATAAATAAATTATTAGAACGTGAAATTGAAAACAGAAATCAAATTGTAGATTTTATTTCAAATGATGTAGATAATGCAAATAAATTGATTAATAATAATAAAGAGCCTGTTAAAAATAGTATTGACCCAAATGCTAAGGTATTAAAAATACATAATAATGAAAAAAAAGTAAGATTTGAAGAAGTTAAAGATAAAGAAACTGATAATGAATTATTCAATAATTTTCTTAGTAAGATACATGATAATAATAATGACCTAAATAACACAAATAACACAAATGAACAAATTGAGATGAATATTAATGACATTAATGGGAATAATAAAAATATTAATATTAACGATAATTCACATAATTTAGAATTTATCAATAAAAAACTTATAAATATTGAGGAAAGTTTTATTACCCTGAAAACAAGTGTTAAAAAATTAGATGAAAATATAGAGAGAATAAATAATATATTAATTTTAATACAGGAAAAAATAATGTAATATATATATATATATGAAGCTAGTTATAAATGTGGAGAATAAAGATTTTGAAAACAAAATTTTATTGTTAGATGAATCTAGTGATAATATTAATGAAATATTAAAATTAATTAATAGAAAAAAAGACTACTTTAAAGATAATAATAAAATGTTTGTAGATATAAATTGTGGTGAAGGGGTATGGTCATTTTTTTTAGGAAATTATTTTAAAAATACATATTGTTATGAAACAGATAAAAATAAACTTAAATTATTAAAAAAAAATAAGGTATTAATGGAACAAGAAGAAAATGTAAAATTATTTAATTATGAAGTATCAAATAAAAAATCAAATAATCCCAAGTCATATTTATTAGATGAGTTTAAGTTAAGAAATATAGGGTTAATTAAAATTACTGAATCTAATAAATCTGTAGATGAAGAGATAAATAAAACATTAGAAGGTATGCATAAAACATTAAAAGCAAATAAATTTCCAAGTATATTGATTGAAATTAAAGAAAAGTCCCAAAAAATATTTGATTCTTTACTTAAATTAAAATATAAACCTGTTGAAGAACTCACTTCATCTTTAATTTTATATCAAAGAGATTGAAAATATAAAATATAAATTGTTATAAATATATTTTATATTAAAAAAATAATTACAGCATGTATTTATTATTTCTATTCTTTATATGTATCAATATACTGCATTAATTTATCAAGGTTTGACTTAAGTTTATCTAAGTGATTCATTTTTTCAACAGATTTTTCATCATAAACAACATCTTTTTCTCTTAAAGTTTTTAAACTTTCTAAATTAATTAGTTCTTCAACAGCAATTATCATATCCTCATAATTAGTTTTATACTTGGTAATAAGTAAGCTGTCTTTATAAGTGCGAATTTTGTTATTTAACTGATTAACAATTTCAACAGGGTCATCGTTATTTTTGTTATTACTTAAACCTTCAATAACATTATTTTGTAAATTCATTAATTTTGTAAATAGCCATATTACAAAAAGTATAATAACAAATAATCCAACCGTCATATAAATATTATTTGTATCCATTATATATTATATTTTAATATAATTATTAGGTAATAAATATGTAAAAATACTAGTAATGACATTTTTCCCAATTTTTTTCTCTTTATCCCCTAATTTAGTATTAGATATATATGTAACGTCATCTAAACAATTTTTATCAGTATCCATAGTATCTAATAATTTTTTAAAATTAAAATTAAACTTATTCATTACAGCATTAGCAGATTTAAAACTAACCTGTGGAATTTGCATTAACATAATAACTCCAATATTATTATTAGTAATATTATCTTTTTTAGTTCTTTTAACTACATTACAATAGTCTGTGGAAGATACAGATGGTTCAATAGTAAGTGGTGAATTATTTTTACCATTTATATAGTAGAAAGGTTTCTTTTCTTTATTAATTTTAAACGTTAAACGTAATATATATAATGCTGTTTCATATAAATCGTTTGTTTTAAAAACAGAAAATCCCTTAAATATACCTAAACTAACTATACTGGAATATAATGTATTGATATGAATAGGATGTTTATATCTGCAATAAGGATGAATTTCTTTATAATCCATCAGGTTGCCTTCAATTAAATAGATAATATTATGATTATGTAAATCAGTATTAAGTAATCTAAATGATTGTTCACTATAACGTCCATCTTTAATACTAGATGCTAAATCAGGAACGGATTTTCGCTCTATAATTAACAATTCTTTTTCTTGTGTTTCATCATAAATAATAATATCCCCTAAATCTAATTTTTCCTCTACTATATTAATTTCATTATATTCATCAACATTTAGTTCTTTTAATTTATGAATTTGTTCTAAAAGTCTGGTTTCTCTATTGTCTATTTTAATTAACATATTAATAGTAATTAAAATAGAAGTATTTAATATTATTTAGTTGTTAAAAATTTAGTAGATTAATGTTGTTCTTTGATTTTGTGCGTAAACTCCAGCTGGAATCCCACATTTTGCATTAGCAGCATTATTGTTTGCACGTCTAAACATATAGTTGCTACGTCCTGCTCCCATCCCAACGCGTGGTGTGAGTCCAGCTTTCTTAGGACCACCACAAACATTCTGTCTTGCTACAATTGATGCTGTATTTCTAGCATGCTTAGAACCACTCATATAACCAGTCATTTATAATAAATACAAAGAAATTATTTTTATTAAAAACTTATTTAATTAAAACAATAAAATAATATAAGCACATTTAATTATATTAAATTAAGCTTATTAAGAATTATCTTTTAATATGAATAGTGAATTATTAAAAGATGAAGATATTATTAAAACTGACGAAGGATTCATTTTTGATCCTTTTAATCCTGAAAATATTGAAGTAACTGAAAAAAATGTAGAAAATATTTTAAGTAAATATGGATTGCCACCTAAAGTTTATAATATAGACTTGTATAAACGTGCATTTGTTCATAAATCTTATACAAAAAAACCTGAAATTGAGAATACTAAGATGAGTATTCAAGTTGTTCCACAACCATCAAATTGTTTATCTTTAAAAACGAAATCAAATGAGCGATTAGAATTTTTAGGTGATGGTGTATTGGAATTTATAACTAAATATTATTTATATAGACGTTTTCCTAAAGAAAATGAGGGATTTATGACAGAAAAAAAAATTGCCTTAGTTAAAAATGAGTCAATTGGTAAGATTGCTTTTGAAATGCAATTACATAAATTTCTACTTATTTCGAAGCGTAGTGAAGAAAAAAATGTCAGAAATAATTTTAAGAAATTAGGTTGTTTATTTGAATCATTTTTAGGAGCATTATTTTTAGACTATAATAAGACACCTATAAATGACGAAGAGGGTTGGTTTAATAATTTCTTTGTTTGTGGTCCAGGAACTCAAATGGCACAAAAATTTGTAGAAAATGTATTTGAAGAACATGTAGATTGGATAAGCCTTATTAAAAATGATGATAATTATAAAAATATTCTCCAAGTTCTTATTCAAAAAGAATTCAAAAATACCCCAGAATATATAACTATAGATTTTAATGAAGATATTGGTTATGAAATGGGTGTATATATATGTTTACCTAACAAGGTAGCTTTTCAAGGTGACCCTAAACACGAAGATAGTCAACAATTCACCAATTTTAAATCATTTAGTCATATAAAACAGGAATTTGACGTAAAAGGTAAATTATTAATTCATCTTGGTAGTGGTATTCATAAAATTAAAAAGAAAGCTGAACAAATGGCTTGTGAAAATTCAATAAATCTTATTTCAAAACATAATTAAAAATAAATAAGTATATATATATTAATATGTCTAAATTATTAGATAAATTACAAGAAAAACCAATTCCTAAAACTGAAGCAGAATTTCAAATACTAATTCCGCAAATCGTTGATGTTGGTAAAGAAGGGCAAACAGTTCCAGTAGTTCCAGAACAAAAAATAGTTTATAAACCAGAACTTTTTGAAAAATTCAATAAAGTAGATATTTTACATAAAATAAGACAAAATATGGGTATTATAATAAAAAACCAAGAAGTAGCTCACTCAATGGAAAGTGAATTAGTATTTAAAAAGAAACCAATTATGAAAAAACATACATTAAAAAGTAAAATTAAAATAGTGCAAAAAGACGGTGACGATGATACCAAGACTGAAATAAAAGATACATTTCAAACACAACCGATTATTACCAAACCAGAGTTATATATAGGATTAAAAGGCCCACTTTCTATGGTAGAAAAGGATGACTCAATATTAAAAAATCGTTTTGACGAATTACAACCAAATGTTTTGATTAAAACTGATAAATATTATTTGAATAATAGGGAAATATTTGTCAATTTTATCAATTCATTATTCGCACCATATAAAGAAGAACTTAAAGAAATGGAAAAGAGTGTAACTTGCGAAACAAGTAGCGATGATAAATTTAATATTCTTACTCATCAAAAGATTGTGCGTGATTATATGAATGAATATACACCATATCGAGGATTATTAATTTATCATGGGTTGGGTAGCGGAAAATCGTGTGCTTCAATTGGTATAGCAGAAGGTTTAAAAACTGATAAAAAGATTCTTGTAATGACTCCTGCTTCTTTAAGGGTTAATTATTTAAATGATCTCAAAAATAAATGTGGTAATATTTTATATAGAAAAAATCAATTTTGGGAATTTATTGATACTGAAAGATTTCCCCAATTCATTGAACCTATTTCAAATGCTCTTAATTTACCTACATCATATATTCAACAACATAATGGTGCTTGGTTGGTTAATATGAAGAAAAAACCAAATTTCCACGAATTAAGAGCGAATGAAAAAGAAAGTTTGATTAATCAAATAAACGAAATGATGTTACAAAAATATGAATTCCTTAATTATAATGGGTTGACCACTAAAAAATATAATATGCTAACTAATAACAATAGAATTAATTTATTTGAGAATAAAGTTGTAATTATTGATGAAGCACATAATTTTGTAAGTAGAATAGTAAATAAAATTAAAAGACCGAATACACTATCAATGAAACTTTATGATAAATTAATGAGTGCGAATAATTGCAAAGTTATTTTATTAACAGGAACACCTATAATTAACTATCCAAATGAATTAGGTGTATTGTTTAATATACTAAGAGGATATATCCAAACATTTTATTTGCCATTGAATGTAGAAACATCAAAGAAAATAGATTTAAATTATTTAAAATCAGTATTAAATCCGCTTAAATTAATAGATTATATAGATTACAGACCTGCAAATAAAACATTAGTTATAACACGTAACCCATTTGGATTTGTTAGTAATTATAAAGGTAGAGTAAATCAAGGTTTAAATCGCGCGAACGAAGGTATAATGTCTAATAAGGAATTTATTGAACGAATAACCGAACTATTAAATACTGAAAATATAAGAATTTATGAAAAATCTATTAATATCGAGAACTTTAAAGCATTACCTGATCAATTAGATGAATTTACTAATTACTTTATTACTCCACAAAGTTATAATATTAAAAATATAAATATGTTAAGACGTCGTATTCTAGGATTAACCTCTTATTTTAGATCTGCTCAAGAAAAATTAATGCCAGATTTTGACCCATTAACAGATTTACATGTTATAAAATTAGAAATGAGTGATTTTCAATTTGCTGTTTATGAAAGTGCGCGTATTCAAGAAAGAAAACTCCAGAAATCTGCGAATCAAAAGAAAAAGAAAAATGTTAAAGGAAATGATATTTACGATGAAAATATGTCTACATATAGAATTTTTTCCAGAGCATTTTGTAATTTCGTTTTTCCCAAAGAAATTGGGCGACCATTACCTAATAAAGAAAAGGAATTAGATAAAGCAATAGAATCAGGTGTAAATGTAGATTTATTAGATGCCATTCCAGTAGAAAAATTAGTGGATAATATTGATGGTAAATATGATGTTGATGATATAGAAAATATAAATAAAGAAGAACAAGTAGACGCTTCTTATGAACAGAGAATTCAAAATGTTTTAATCAAATTAGAAAAATATGCTTCACAATACTTAACGCCAACAGGATTAGAAATATATAGCCCTAAATTTTTAGAAATATTAAATAATTTAAAT
>Ga0233413_10000514_pt1 | contig 18508 bp, 30 predicted proteins | sample Na_anoxic_6_MG_FD_189019 | JGI IMG/M metagenome (GOLD analysis project Ga0233413, IMG submission 189019) | Seawater microbial communities from Saanich Inlet, British Columbia, Canada - Na_anoxic_6_MG | ecosystem: Environmental > Aquatic > Marine > Inlet | place: Canada: British Columbia... | reverse complement strand
ATTCCGACCCGTGGGTATGGTTTAGAATTTAAAAAAATTGAGGAAAAAAGATAATGAAACTAACCAGTAAACAAAAAGAACACTACAAAGCACAACAGGACGCATTTTTAAGCCTCGCTGATCATGCGAGGAAGATTAAGACGGATACTATGGAACATTTTGCGCAAGGCTACCGGGGTAATATTATGTTCGTGCCTAAAACGGCTAAACAATACCCACTTGTAAAGGGTCAAAATATATATGTCCATGGTATAGCCGATGTATTTAACGAAGACATGATTACGGTATTAGTTTCGCCTATGAAAAAGGACGGAAAAACCCTTAGTAGCCGTACTGTTGCGATACCTATAGAACTTATAGAGGTGCAAAAATAACACATACCCATTGTTAATACATACCATTTAATATGTTTTAGTATTGACAATGGGGCTATATAAGGCTAAATTACTTATATACTGTTTAATAATAAATTTTAAGAGGTGCAAAATGTCTAAAAAACTTATGGAAATGGCGCGAGTATTCATTAACCCGAAGATACGCGAACAATTTGAAATTGAAAAACAAGAAGGTTGCCACTGCCCGCTATGCGGCAAGTATGCGAAAGTCTATAGACGTAAGCTTAATTCAGGAATGGCGAGTAGATTAATTAAGCTATACAACGCTACGGATATTTTTGCTAATACTGATTATCTACATATATCGGACTTTTTAGGTAAAGGAATGCACCCGACGGATTTTTCAAAACTTAAATTTTGGGGGTTAATTGAATCCATGCCTAACGATGATCCTTCTAAAAGGTCTTCCGGGTACTGGCGAATCACATACGACGGGATGTTATTTGTTCAAGGTAACAAACGCGTAAAGTCACACTCTGTAGCGTATAACGATGAATTTATATGTTTAGATGGCAACGAAGTAGACATTAGAGATTGTTTAGGTAAACATTTCGACTATGCCGAGTTGATGGGGGAATAATGGATAAACTACAAATACCCTTCTTTAAAAAAGAACATAAAGCGAGCGCTAAACATTTCGATAGAATTAAGGTATTCGCACATATTAACGATATGGCATATATACATATTATTGATAGTAATATACAAAATGTAGAAGGCTATTCTTTTTATGATGCCGAAGAATTCTTCCCGGAAGATATTTACGAAAAATTAATCGAATTGTATAAAAACAAGTTCGTTATCGTAGATTTTATAGGAATAGATCAGTATTGCTCTTATGCCGGCGACGGTGATTTTGTAGCGCATGATTACGAAATACAGGGCGTGGAGTTATGGGGCGGAATGTCTTTTAATAATGCCATTAATCACATTAATAATAAAAAGAAAGTAAAATAAAATGAAATCACCATACGCACAAATAAATAAAAAAGAGGCAATATTAGCATGGCTAGTATTGTATGGAAGATTAAGCACAAATGACGCGGAATATATGGCGGTTAAGAACCTACATAACTATATATATGAATTACGTTGCGCCGGCGCAGTAATCGAAACGAAGAGGGGTAGCGGTTCACGTTGTACGGTCTATATACTTAAAAGAATAAACCAACGCGCAGGCGAAAAAATTACGTACATGATTCGCCACATGTTAAAAGTGGGGGCTATTACCAACGAAAATTTAGACTGGTACTATTTACCTAAAGACACTCCGAAAGAAGGAAAAGATTTAATAAAAGTGTTAATGATAGTTCTTATTATTTTCGCTTCGTTGTTTTTTGGCCTGTATATGGTGTAATATAAATACGGGTTGCTTCTACGAAGCGAAATATAGCGGGCTTTATGCTCGCTATATTTTTTCTAAAACCCTAGCTATAAATCCTTTTTTATCGCGCCCTTTAAATTTACCGTTACCGTGAGTTTCGAAAGATAGCTTTTTATAGAAATACATATAGTGTTCTAACGCGGTTAAGCCTAAAGATTTTTCGTTCTGTAGGAGTGTTTTTAGATTAGCGCCTTCTTCCCGGAAAATAGAATCTAATTCTTGCTTAGTTTTAGCGTCCCTATACCTTGCGGTTAATCGTTGATATTCTCTATACAATTTTCTTCATACTCTTCTTTATCGTAGACATTCCAGTACTTACATAAGTGTTTTTTATACTTGTTAAGGAATAATTCGCCTTTAGTGTCGCCTATAAGCGACAAAACTACCGAACTACTAGGTATAGGTGGATAAGGGCAATATGCCACGGGTGGTTTACTTGCGCACGCGGTTAAAAAACTCGCGCAGGCTACTACCGTCAACGTCAGGCATCGCATCTATTTTTTCCCCTTTCCTATAATCTTCTACCGCTTCTTCCGCTGTCTTTTCCCCGGAAGATTTTTTCCCGAACAAACTACCAGTAATAAAAGATAGTATAAATTGAATAACAGCGGAAATTATAGCAGTCATTTATTCAGCTTTGCATTCTACGCTAGCTTCGCCACCTAATAGGCGTTCTGCTAAACAGCCGTATTTTACTACACCGGCAGTACCTAGCGCGCTACCTATTACGATTACAGCGGTAACAATTGCAAGGGCTACTTTTTTACTTAAAAGTTTTTTCCACATATTTTTTACTCCGTTTTTGTTCATATTAGAATTGTATTTATTATAACATATTATTTAATATAGTTAGATACTTCAAAATTAGGGCAAGTTTTGTGGCTATTGAACTCATTATGTCCATGCGCCGTAATATCAAGCCCGAATATGTTTTGACACGAATTATAAAGCGATTTTAAGGCCTTGAATTGTTCAGGGGTAAAACTATCCCTGCCTACTAAACAAATACCTATAGATTCGTCGTTATGCCCTTTGGCGTGCGCGCCCGATAGTTCTACAGGCCTGCCGAATTCTATTAGTCCGCTTCTTCTAATTACAAAATGGTAGCCTATATCGCTAAAATTGCGGTCGTTTATATGCCAGTCCTTAATGGTTTTAGCGCCTATATCCATAGAAGCCGGCGTATCGCTACAATGGACTATAACTTTATTTATGTTTCTCATTAAACAGCCGGTAACAATGCGTTATAAATAGCTATACTACCACCAGTAACCGAACCACCCGCGGCAAGGTAAACGACAATACGCCATATAGTAGCTTGTAACTTGTCTATACGTGCATGCGCCCTTTTGTTTTCCTCTTTAGTTGCGGAATCTTTTTCTAAAGATCTTATTCGTAATTCATGGTCTTTATGCACTACCTTAAAATCGCTAATAACTTCGGACAATTTATGCCCCATGTCGTCCATTTTAGTATTAATTTGAGCCATGAAATGCCCTAATTCGAAAGCCGACATATCCTTACTGTCCCTTTTTTCGTTATTCATTAGGATACATTCCCTTTAGTTATTAAAGTTTTTAGCTTTGTTGTTAATGAAGGTTTTACTTCTACCATTTCAGGCGTTTCTTTAACTTTTAGCGGACTATAAACACCGTCTAACATGGTTACGCCTGCGGGGGTATTATATTCCATAGGTTCAGGGCTTATAGTTACTCCGTCGGTTAAAATATCCGGTATGCTTCGCCCCTGTTCGTCGGCTGTAATTAAATAGTTACATAGTTCGCCGTGCGGATTAAGTAGTACCGGGAAGTATTTAGTTTTGTCATATCTTATAAATGGGTGCGGAATGTCCAACATGTCGGCATTCTTATACTTTGTGGTAATTTCTAAGTATTCTACGCCGTCTACCTTTAAAATGTCCCCTTTAGCTAACCCAGTCGAAGCTTTATCTTTTTCGTCGCGGAATCGTGACAATTTTTTATACTTCTTATCGCCGATATGTAAATCACCGTCTAACTTGGTGCGTCCGTTGTTCGCCCATGGCGGATCTTGCGCTACGTAGGTAGCACTAACTTTAAGTGTTTCCCTCTCTAATAACATAAATATAAACAATGGAATTTCGCCATGCCCTAAGTTGTAAGGCGGGGAAGATTGTATATATCGCTGTTGTGCGTATATCGTCCATGATGCCGGCTGTGTTAGGTAAATCGTAGTTACGTATGAAGTCGAAAGATAATCAGCCGTCCCGTCGAATATTTTAGCATGGAAACCATAAGTAGCCCCGGCGTTAGATTTCAATTGTGGGTAAAACCCATATTCGCCCCCCGGAAGGGCTAATAAAGCATCTACAGCGGTACTAACCGCGCCAGTAGTAGATTTTAACTTACTTTGCGATACAGCCGAAGCCGCTAACATGGCTTCCGTTACGTATAAATTCGCTAAAACAGGCGCGCCGGCATCCTTTGCGAACATCGCTATAGGATTATCCCGTACTTTAGTCATTAAACCCGTAGTTAAAGGGCTATCCGGGTCTATTTCACTATTTAAAATCGCTGTATATGTCATTTTTTAGCCTTTTATAATATGTTGTTTTTTACTTATTCTTCGTTGCATTGGAAAAGCACAAGTAACGGCGTTTTCTATATGCCAATCTTCGGCGCGTTCTTTAGTTTTCTCTAAGTTTATAGCCCTTTTTACACCGTGGAAATACTCGCATCTAGTACACATACTAGATATTTCTACCGGCTGAAAATTATACTTCGGGCATGATGTCGTAGCTTCCGGGTCGGTAATTGGTTTCCCGTGGTTCATATCTATTTTTACTTTAAAAGTTTCGCTGTTCGACAATTTAGTACCCTTTTTTTATCTATTTATTAATATTAGCATACACTTGATTAATTAAGCAATTTTGTAGCCGTCGTCGCCGTTACTCATAAATCCTAAATCGTCCGATATAAATATATAATCCGCTTGGTTGGCTTCGCTTTCGGCCGTGTAATCTAGAAGAGTATTCGCCCCTATATCCCCGATCTTAGAGCCTAAACCGAATTCTAAACCTTCGTAAGTGTACGTAGTCCCCTGTATTTTCTCTAATCTTTTAGTAATAAGGAATTTTAGGGCTAATTGTGCGCCGTCGGTATCCTGAATACCTCTAGAAGATACGGTAATAACGTCCCCGGTTCGTATTAGGCTATCTTTAGCGTCTAGAGAAAAGGAAATACGGCGCGGAGTTGTCGCGAATAAGTTTAAGGTACGCCCGGCAATTTCTAAGGCCGCCCCGCTAGTAGTAATCCATCTACTATTTATTTCTAGGGTAGATTTAATCCCGTATTCGTTAGCGCCTTCCGCGTCCGTGTCTATTTGTGCGTACACATTCGAAAAGTTTTCGTCTTTATTTTCTTCTACCGGGTCGAATTGTCCATATCTTACGATTACTTCGGATATTCTAGATTTCTCTTCGTCTTTTACCCCCATGCTATCGTTAATAATATTAACATCGTCATTTATGGATTGCGGGGTAGTTATACCCGCCGGGAACGATACTTTAAACTTAATTTCCTGTACTACTTCGTCCCACCACATATAAGACATAGCCGAGGATAAAACCTCTTCGACTAGATTTTTAACCCCTGTAGGCGTTGTAATAACAGCCGTCATATTATTAGAAGCTAACTTATCGTCGTTTTCGGCTTCCCATTCTGCGGAAGGGATATAGGCGGGGTCTATACTAGCGTATGTAGTTAGTAGATCCTCTAGAATATCGCTAGGTTTTTGTGCTGTATATAATAGGCATACTTGTACGCTATCGGCGGCCGTATGCGCGGCGGCCACGGTGTTATATAACCCACGGGTTAAACCTGTTAAGGTATCGGTACTTTTACCGGTGTAAGATAATATTTCTCCATTTATTCGAATAGTTCCCGAAGTTCCGTAATCGGTAGTGTACCCGGAAGCTAATACCAACGAAGTAGCGGCGTCCGTTATATCCGCGTTTAATTCTCCGTCGCTTAATACGGGGGCTTTCGCGCGCGTGGCGTCGGCAAGCTTTAGAATATCTTTAGCTATAATTTTTACTTGGCCGTTAGCGTTAGCGGTTTCGATACGGTCGATAAAATATACGCGCTCTTCGAAATCCTGTTCGAATGTAGTATCGAAGTTACCTTCGTAAATATACCCGGTTCGGATAATAAGTTTACGATTAACGTAGAAAGGATTCCTAGCCTTTAATTTACCGAAGAAGCTACCTTGCGTATTAGCGTCGTAAGTTCTATCGGATATATAAGGATCTACGCCTCTATCGTGATGCGGAAAATCTCTAAAAGTTACCGTAACGCTTGCACGTTGCCCTATGCCGTTAGGTTGTATCTTTGTAGGGGCTACCTGTATCTTTTCTAGTGCCGGGAACGCTGTAATTCCTGCGGGTAGATTCGCTAGCTTATCTATGAATGTGTAAGTTTTAGTCGATGCCGTATAGTTGGCCTGATCCTGACACGATTTAAACGTATTGTAGCATTTATCCGCACCGCTCGCAGTACATGGGGATACGCCGAATTCGTTACCGCAATAGTCTAAAACTAGTTCTGCTATCGTAACCGGTTTTCTACCTCGTTCGCCTTTAAGTAGATCGTAGGTAGAACTTCCGCCCGGTGAATCTATTATAGTCATAAACTACCCCTATTTTTTTAATTTTGCGCGTAATGCTCTTTTTTTTGTTGCTATATCCGTTAAGAATGCGTCTTCTTCCGGGTTTTTAAGGAAATAGGCTTCGGATTCTCGTAGTAATTTATTAGAAAAATTTTGTAATTCTTCTTTAATAGGCTCGTTATGTACTACTTTAGCTATTTCCGCGTCTAGAATTTCTTTAGCGGGTCTTTTGTAGCCTTCATGCATACATAAAACATAGTTTTTAGTGTACCATCCGCCGTTAGGCATGATAACGAACATAGCTTCGGTTATTCTACGTTCGTTTACCGCTAATTCGCCCTCTAGAAATTCTTTTTCTAGCTGTTCGGTTGCTGTTAATTCTTTATCGGCCATACTATGCTACCTCTATAATTGTTAAACTTGAAGATCCGTAGGACGTTCTAGAACCCCCACCCGTTGCCCGGAAATTAAACGTAGTCGCACTTGTGGAAGTATTCGCGAATTTAGTTTTATGACATATTCCATAACCTATATTAGAGGCTGTAGCATTCTGCGAAATATTAGTACTAAATCCGGTAGAGAAAGTCCCGCTACCGCCCGATTGCGTAAAGTCTACTTTATGGGTGTTAGCGTTATTATACCACATGGCGGTTCCGGTCAAATAAATAGTAGATGGGTTCGCTTGTGGTGTATAAGCTTGTGATAATATCGTTACTGTACCTGTTCCGCTTGTAGAGCTACCCGCACTATTAAACGCGTGGCCTAATAATCCACCACCCGCGCCGCTTGGGGTCTGCCATTCCGGGGCGGTCGCGCCCGCGTTCATAGTTAATACTTGGCCGGCTGTTCCCTTGGCTAATCGTTCGTGAATAGAAGCCCCGCGGAAAATTATGTCCCCTTGTGTAGTAGCCGGAGAAATATTCGTTAATGCTGTACTAGCTGTAGATACATCGCTTAGATTATTCGATCCTAACATATCCCCGATAGCTGTATCGTCCGCGTCATAGAGGCGAATATCTTCGATAGTAGTAGTTACGCCATTTAATGCGTAAACTACGTCATAACTACCGTTAGTTACTTTAGCCGTAGCAAGGCCGTCTAAACCGGTGGGTATTGGATTGTCTAGGGGCGTGCTTTCGTCGTTTTCCCATATATCCGCTAGATCTGTAGTACCTGTATCGTAGACGTAAACATCGACGTTATTAGCTGTTCGGCCTAATCTATCCCGTATAGTTACATAAAGTCTTTGCATTATTCTATATACCCCGTAATTTTCAAGTTTACCGCCATAAGCCCCGGATTATTATGCTTCGGACTACCTATTTTACCATTAGTTACGGAATAAGCCACTTCTAAAGGATAATCGGTATAATTCCAAGCTACGTAAAACGGGTATAGTTCCGCGTGCTTAATAAAAGGTAGCCAATCGGAACGCGCGTAAGCGTCCGCCATGAATTCAATATTTAAAACACTCGAAAAACCTTTATTCTTAATAGAGCGTCCTAGAAGTAGCCCTGTATCGCTTTTGTTGTCTTCGTACTCTATTAGTCGTCCAAGGGACGGCGGAGTAAATGCGCCATACACTCCGTAAGCAGTAGTCATAACATCCCCGAACTTTATATCCGCGATTGTTACATCTACATTATTATTATCAATTATAAGTTTCCATTGCGCGGAAGATTGCGACGTAAATACTTGCATATTCGGCACGGTGTCCGCTGGTGTAATGGTGCTACTAGCATCCGCCCACGCGCTACCCGTCCAATATTGTAGCTTTAGAGTTCCCCCGGCCGCCGCTAGGTTAGATTTATAGAATGCTATGTAATCCGCTGTTCTAGCTTCGTCTAGGGTTATATCGATCTCGTAAGCTGTAGCGGAAGCCGCTAGCGTCATATTATCATAAATAAGATTATCGTAGAGGTTAGTAAATGGGCTCGCTGTATCTTCCGTACCAACGGAAAACACGTAACTAATCGCGTTTTCCATAATATTTTTATAACCTATTTTTAACTTACTCATATTAACCCCCTACGTTATCGGCTTGCGCTTCTTCGATACGGGCTATTAATTCCCGGATAGATTCTTCCGGGACGTCGCCGGTCGCGCTATTAATTGTAATATTTATAGAAGATCCGCTATTACCCGAATCGGCCGAATTACTAACGGGGATACCTATTTCGTCTACTTCGCGGGTGGGTACTGCTACACCACCGCCCCCGCCACCCGAAGACACGCTACCACCACCGCCGAAGGAAGCGGAAGCAATAGAGGAAATTTGCGAGGCTTTAGCCGCCGCCGCCGTAGCCGCGAATGCTACACCTACTACGGGATTACCGCCACTAATACGTACTCCGTAATCGTAAGCGTTAGCAACGGTAGCCTGCGCCCCCATAACGGCCTCGGCCAATCGTGCGGCCTTGTTTATATTGAATAATACTTTATTATTACTTGCTTCCTGCGCTAGTAATCCCCTAAATTCGGCTTCTTCTTTTTTATGCCTAGCGGCTTCTTTTTTAGTGCGGTCTAATTCGACTTTCTCGTAAGCCTTGTTAAACTTCTTAATATTCTTTAATCGGTCGTCGTATATTTGTTTCTGTTTGTCCGCTATGGCTTGCGCCTCGATAATTTCGGGGCTATCTTCGCCCTTGCCGGATTGCTTCCCTAAAGTATCGGCTTCTTCGGCTATAATTTCCTCGCGCATGGCGTTACGCTTTTCTCTTAGTTCCTGTAGTTTCTCGATAACCTCGCCTAACTCACCTTGTAAATTTTCCGGCGTATTACCAAGTAATCCGAAGAAAAAGCCTTCGTTATCTTCCGCTATTATGCCTTGTAGTTCGCGCGCTTCTAGGGTTAAGTTCGTAATCTGTTGTGTAAGTTCACCGAATTCTTTTTTAGATTCTACTAAGTTACCTTCGCGGAATTCTGCTAGAAGTTCCCTAGATCCTGTTACTAGGCTCTTCATAATATCTACGGCGCTCTTCATAGCGCCCGTTAATCCTGCGTCCCCGATTTCTACTACTAATTTATTGATTTCGTCCCCTAGATTAGAAAGGGATACGTTTAAAGTGTTAGCCTGTTCGTCCATTGCGCCGGCGAATTGTACGTCCCCGATAGATTTTAAATATTCTTCGATCTCGCCCGCATTTTTACCGATTGTAGTAGTTAAACCCTGAAAAGTAAACGCTACATCGTCCCCCTGCGAACTTGCTTTAATACCGAATTCTTTTAAACGTTCGAATTCCCCGGTAGCCGCATCCGCTACGGCTTCTATCATTTGATTAAGGGACATTCCCATCGCCGAAGCGGTGTTACCATACGAGCGTAGAGCCTCATTACTAGGATCTAATCCTAGCGCCTTCATTTTAGTAAATGCCTTAACTACTTCTTCTAATTGGAAAGGGGTAGTAGCCGCGAAATCCTGTAGGTTTTTAAATGCAGTATCGGCCGCTTGTGCCGAACCCGTAACCGTTTTTAAACTCGCTTCTAGTTTCTCGAATTGCGTTATAGTGGAAACCATACCGCCGATTAGCTTAGTTCCTAATACCGCAGTTACCCCCGCTATAGCTGTTTTAACGTTAAAGAAGGATTTAGATACACCTTTAGCGGATTTTTTACCTTTTTTTTCGAAGGCTGTTAATCCCTTGTCCGCGCGACTAAGTTCGCGTCGAAGATTACTTGTATCCGCGTCTATTCGTGCTACTAGTTCGGCTACTGTTGGCATTTTTTATCCTTTTCCAAGTCTTCGCGTATAGCGTCTAATTTATCTTTGTTACGTTCCATTAATGGTTTAAGTTTATCACGAAGAGCCAAGTATTTACTATAACCATCTATTTCGTCGTTAGGTTTAGTAATTCCTTTAGATTCACAATATACATCATATACGGAACAAAATTTAGCCATACCAATACGGAAGAATTCGTCCGAACTTCCCCCTAGTAACGCGCACCATATACCATGGAAGCGCATAACAGGGATTTTAAATAGCCCCGCAGTATTTACGGAGTTTTTACGGGCTTTCCCGGCTTTTTATTATCGTCCATCATTAAGCCAAGGAAACCGACTACGGCCGCCGCGTATTCTGCGTACTTTTTACTAGAGATAACAGCGTTTCCGATAGAATCTATAGTAAATCCGCGTCCGTCTTTTTCTTCTATAGCGTGATAAATAATAGTCGCTATATCTACGATACTAAAATCCGCCCGGCTAAACTGCATAATAATAGCTACTTCGCCTTTACCGGTTGCCTTTTGTATATTTGAGATATTAGCGAAATTCGCTATAAGTTTTACGTTTTCGTCGCCTAATTTTATAGATACGCTATTAGCTATTTCGTCTACTTCATTTACTACAGAAATATCGGCTAAATCTTGATTCATACTTTCTAACATGGTGGGTTACTCCTACTATTTTTTTATTATGTTAAGTCCGTGAATGTTACCGCGCCGGAACTTTGTATAGTTAAACTATACGTAGTCGCCCCGCCTTCTTCGCCGGATTCTTCTAACGAAGTCATAATACCCGTCATAGAATACGTACCCGCGCTACCGCCGGCAAGTCCCGGAATAACTACCGTCCAAGTGTCCGCAGTTTGTGCGAGCATATCGGTACGCATATCCGCGATTGTTGCATCGTCTAGATTAACACCGCTTAATGTTACGTCCGCGCTACGTTTACCGGCCGCCAAAAGTTCGCGCCACCCGCTAGAATCTTTGTTCGTTACGTCGATAGGTTCGTTATTTACTGAAATACTACCCGCGGTCGCCCCGCCTACTGTAGTACCACCCTTTACGATAAGGAAATCTCTTCCGTTCGTTGCTACCATTGTCTTATTCTCCTAATGTTTAAATATATATTTACTGTATTATACTACACTATTGAATAGTTACTAAGAAATCTAGAATCGCTCTATAAGTTCTTCCATCTTCCATAATAGCAACGTCGTCCAATCCATCCTGAATACTATCTACAAAACGCCCGCCCGCAACGGTTAGCGCCTGTTTTTCTAAGACGTCGAATATTGCGGCTTTAATATTCTCTATTTCTAATGGGGAATCGGTACGAGAATAAGCATATATACGTAGTTTATGGCTTTGTATTACTGCGTCTTTCGTTTTAAAACGTTGGTCGGTAGTTCTTTCACCGATAACGACGTAAGGATATGAAGTATTTTGGCGTGCAATTCCTGCATATATACGGCTACCAACTAATGCGGTTAGTCCTGCATCGCCTGAAAGTTCAGTATATATTGCAGTACGTGATTTTAAGCTACTGTCGGCCATAATTTACCCCTTTTCTACTACTTTTTTAACTGTTTTAGCTATCATAGCTTCGATACGTTTAGCATTCTTACTAAAAGTAGGTGCAAGCCAAGGCCTACCACCCTGCGAGCCCTCTTTAGTTTCTAACCAGTAGCCTTCCGGCGCTTGGATTCTACTACCTACTTCGATAGCATAACGCCCCGCACGTTCTACCGTGATGTTATTAACTAAATTCCCGGTATCTGTCTTAGGCATTTCGCCCTCGGCACTTGCCGTATGTGTTGCGCCACCTTTACCTCTTTTATATGTATTACCTGTCCGAGCACCTTTAGAAATCCCCTTAACGGCTTCGGCTCTAACTACTTCACCGGCTTTATTAATCGTGGAATATAATGCGTTATTCGTAGAATTACCTAACTTACGTGTAATACCCTTTAACCTACGATTAAAAGCACTACCACCTTTTAAGGTAAATCCTATATTAGACATTAACTAGCACCACCGCGACGCGCGTATATTTCTACTGTTTTATGCGCTTCGTTTACATCTACCATGTAACGGATGTTAAAATCTACACTGTCGTAGGTTAGCTTCCATTCGCTACGGTCGGTAGCGGCTAATAAATCGGCGACATTTAAGTAATCACATTCGAAAACAGTATCTACAAATTCTTTAATAGCGCTATCGGCTAACTTTTCCACGCCTCGGACTGGTTTAATACGACACCATATATCCCGAACATCCGTATAACTAGAAGCACTAAGGCCTCCTACTGCATCGCGTGCGCCTTCGGTAAATTGTTTTAATGTAACCACCCGGTTAAACTTGCTAGCATTACTTTTTTTACAAGCCATTAGTAACCCCCTATAGAACCGCTACGTATAACTGTTTCGTTAAATGAGATACCCATAAAAGGTTTACCTACACGAACTAGCTTAAACTGGTTTAATATTTGTTTTGTACCTTTAGGTAATTCGCATTCCCCGCCCCTAGATTCGTATAATTGCGTGGCGAATTGCGCGATAGCTGTTACCAGTGAAGGATCTATACTTTCTACGTCGCCTAATTCAACTAAGCCGGAAGTATAGGAAACTTGAACGGCATTAATTGTGCGTTGCGAAGATTGCCAAGTGTAACCACCTATAGGAAGAATTCTACCTTGTTTCTTATCTACGTAAAAGTCGGCGCTAGAAACTTCGCTAGCCGTGCCGTCGTCAGTGTAAAATATAAGGCTATCCACGTCTAAAACGGGAGGGTTTCCTAAATATATAACTGCGCGCGAACCTAAAAATGTATTAACAGTGTTTAACTCACCCCTTACCTGATCTATTGTTAGAATGTGATTAGTTTCTACTATTGTTCTACGTATATATTTTTCAATAATCATAGTAGCGGATTTAATATACTCCTTAATAAGCGCGTCTTCGGTTGCTACGCTAATTCTCATACGTGCTTTTAACAGTGCTACGCTTATCGGTAAGTTAGCGTCCGTTCCGTATGGGTGTTCGCTTTCAATGGATACATACATAATATTTCCCCTTATAAATCTTTAACGCGTAAGCGTACTTTACGGTCTATTACTCTACCGCTATTAGTGGTCACTTTAGAAGTAACGTGGTAAGTGTTTCCGTCTGTTCCCAACTTTAACCATACCACCGTCCCGGTACCTGTAAAAGGTTCGCCTGAACTAGGTTGCGTCGTATCAATAGCTAGCGGGCTAGCGTCACCTGTTACCGTACTTATACTATGAATAACCGAAGCTATTACTTCCGCACCAGTCAAAACATCCGTCCAGTCGATAGAATAGTCTAATATGTCGTTCGGGTCTTTGTCGTCCCATCTATAAGATGCCATTTTCTAACTCTTTCTTTAATTGGTTACGTTCTTTAACTAACGGCGTTTTAATATTAAAATATTTTTTCTGATATTCCGTAAGGTTACTTATCTGTCCGGCGCTTATAAGGGTAAATTCTAGCTTAGAAAGCTTCTTATCTAACCTTTCTAGTTCTGCGTCAATACGTGCGATATTTTCTACTATATCTTCTTCCGGTGTATTTTCTATGCTACTAACTACTACACCATTTTTCCAAAAATTCTGCTTCATTATAAAGTAAACCTCATCATTACGAACCAACAACCGTTCTGGGATGTCGATATGTTCCATGTTTCACTACTTAGACTTCCTAACGCTATAGAATGATCGTAAGAAGTCCCCACACTTTGTAAAAACCCCCATGTTGTAAGTGGGGAAGATGTAGTAACGTATTCTATACCTAAATTAAAAAATCTAGCGCCTTGCCCCCAACACTTAGCGAGGTTTCCATCACTAACTGAGCCTATCCAATATACACCGGCGTCTAGTACCGTTGTATCGGCCACGCTCTGAACACCTGTTGTTCCAAGGCTTACCGCGCCACTATCAAATACTAACGCCCCCGGTAGCCCGTTAGTTCCGTCGCTTTCCCACATACCGAAGCGCACAAATCTACTACCCTGCGCCGTTTGTACTACTATAGATAGATCTTTTAGTGTTAATTCTTTAGAAAGAGTAACTTTACATATACGCATTCTACCATCATCTAGGCCTTGCCTATCTTGGTCTAAAAAATCATCCGTTGATTGACCAGTGTAGTAAAAATCCGAAGAAATAGGATCTACGGCCGATGGTGGCGGTATAGAAGCCCCTCCACCACCAAGCGCAACTATTTCCGCAACTGTAGCACGTTTAACAGCATTACTACCTGTTACATCCTGAAATAGCACCAAGTCGGCCGTAGTAGGTGTTACGTCGCCAATAGTAGCGTTATTTAATGCGGCTAAAACATTAGTTTCATCCGTCACGTCCGCGCTTTCTTCTATAGTGTCTAATTTTGTTCCATCGGTAGCAATTGCCCTGCCGTCTACGGTGCTAGCGGTTATTATTGATGTATCTGATAGAATTCGCATAGCTTCGGTAGGTATATTAGAACCGTTAGCCGTGGTTTTAAAAACTATATCACCCGGGGAAGATGTTTCGGACACTGTACCGCTAGCTGGTACTACAAAATCTATACTACAGCATAAATCATAGTGACCTACACTCCAATAACCACCCAACAAAGAAAAAGCTACGTCGTTATTAGCTAGGGCGGCGTGTGTTTCGTCATTTGTTTTAGAACGTACACCAAGTATTAAAGCTTGTAATGTCGTAGAGTGTCTATGTATTACGCATTGCGCAGGCTCTGCCCCCCCAATGTCGTTAATCTTACAAAGTGCGCTATAAGTAACGCCGTTAATATTTATTCCTGCATTTTCAGTGCCGGGATCACCTACTACAAGATTACCGTTTATTTCTACTTCGTCAGTAGATAATTTTAACGCGGATTCTGTACCTTCTCCATCCTCTACTGTTCGTATAGTTCCGTCTATACCTGAATTAGAATTAGAAACCTGTAGCAAATCTTTATATGTAATTTTAGGGCTTTTACTCGTTAAATCGGCCATTATCCTAAATTCTCCCAGTTAGTAGTTATGTCTTCCCAGTTATTAGTTATGTCTTCCCAGTTATTAGAGGCAAAAACCACCGGGTCGCCTATCCATCTTCTAGGCTCTATAGCAGTAACGCCCCTTATGATAGCACTAACCGAAGCCGAACGGGAAATAGAAGCAATAGTAACAGTACGGCCTATTGTTCCCGCCGTTTGTGTTCTGCTACCGCTGTATAAATTGCTACTACTCATAACTATAGTATAGGCCAAAAAAAACCCCCTTACAATAAAAGGGGGATTTTACAAAGTAATGAAAATTTAGGGATAAGGATTACTTTGTTTCTGTTACCGGATTAGTCGCTTTATCATCCGTAACAATCTGTGCGTAAACGTCAGCAATTGCGTCGCGTACTGCGTCGTCGTCCATTTCGTCCGTAATTTCTACAGATTTAAGGGATTCGTTAGCGTTTACAAGTTCTATTAGGCCTTTACGGTCTAATGCGTCTAGGTCGATTTCTTCGTCTTCGTCTACGGGCTCTTCTTTAAGAATATCATTCTTTAGTTGTGCCTTGGTTTTTGGCTTGCCGTTAATAGTAGGATCTATTCCCATGGAAGCGGCTTTTTCAACAAGTGATGCTAGGTTAGCTTTGTTAATGTCGAATACTGGTTCTGTAGGTGTTTCCACTTTTTCAGGTGCAGGCGCGCTAGCAATATGACAAGTCCCGGACTTTTCCATATCAGCGATAAAGTCTTCGGAAATTTCTAATATATCGCCTTTTTCGTATGATGTAAGGCTTTTAGGGCTGTTTGTGGTAAAGCATTTACCATCTTTCAACATTTTAACTTCTACGAGTTTCATTTTTTTAACTTTCTTTTTAAATTTTTAGTAAAAAAAGGGGGGAGGCACTAACCACCCCCTTTTTATATCATACGGCCAACTAGATAGCAGGCTGTATAATTTTGCTTTCTTTAACAGCACTTGCCGCTAAAGGAATACCGTTTGTATGAGTACCCGTAAGGGTAATCAATGGACGGCTGTACTGTTTGTTACCAATGTAACCCATGCCTAGTACTACGTCGTCTTCGGCGGCGGCATCTATAACAACTGAATTAGTCGCTATGATTGTGTTGCCGTTACGTAAGATTACGTCGTCGTCCGCTACAGTTGTCCAAGCGCTGTTGTCTACGCTTTCCTGTAGGATTACTGTTAGGTATACTGATCCACTTAAAGTGTCGCCACTTTCGCCGATATTAACCAAGTGAGTAACACTTAAAGCGTCCGCACAATCTACACCAGTACAGGTAGGTGTAGTAGTAGAAACAACCGCATTCAATACTACTTCATGGTCTAATTTACTTACTAAATCACGCATTTTTTTAGTCTTTCATTAAAATATTTTAATTTAACTTAGTTCAAATAGTAGGGCGGTTTTATCCGCCCTATATTTAGATTAAGCAGGTTTTACTTTTAGGATTTTAGCCGCTTCGAAGTTGCTAACACCACCACCAACAAACTTGTGGAAACGGAAATTAACTTTACCGTCGTCCGCGCCTGTGAACGGGTCGATAAACATAAGCATAGAAGTAGTATGATCTACGATTGTGTAAAATTCGGCCAAGTCACCAAATAAAGCAACTAGTGCATTATCCGCGAATGTTCCGTCAGTTTCACTAGCGCCCGCAAGGTCGTCCATAAGTGTAACAGGATAGCCTTTTAGAGAATCCGCGATACCTTTAGCAAGGTCGCCACGGTTGTATAGTGGGTTTCCTGCTGTATCAGCTAGTTTCTCAATTGCGCCTTGTGTAAAGCGGTTCATTAAGTAACGAGCATTACGGCGATATTCTGCACGCAATGGAGTTTTCAAGTCTGTTAAATCACCATGAGCGATAACGTTAGAAGTTGCTGTAGTAACTTGCTGTACTTGTCCGTCCGCTGTACCTGATGCGTACTGCATCATGCCTAGAGGTTTTTTGAACCCATCACCAACTGCGAAAGCCGAACCTTCACCACGTGAAAGACGTTGAGCCGCCTTACGAGTGATGTAAGAATCCATATCGAATGCACGGTTAAGGCGCATTTTGTTAGTAATAGGAACTCTACAACGAGCTTCCATGATAGGGATTTCAACATCGTTGAATTGTCCGTCGTCGTCAGTATCGCGAGTTTCACGCTCGCCAACCCAACCGAAACCGAAGTCCGCGCCTTCACCCGGTAGAATTAATCCAGTAGTATCGGATTTTTCTACAGTAGCAAATTTACGAATATCTGAAAAGTCGCGCTGTTTTTCTACAATGCTGTTAGCCATGCGTACAGGTACTAAAGCACCACCGCCCGCTAGGGAATCAGTAGAAAAGGCTTTAAGTTCTTGAACTGTAGAAGTATCACCGTTTTTAGTAGCTACTTCTATTAGCGCATCTTTATATTCACCTACTAAACCTGAAAGTTTTTCCGGTGATGTAGTACCGCGCATTAAATTACCAAATTCGCGATGGTATTTAATTTCCAGCTCTGCACGTTCGCGGCTTTCGCCCTTAACGCCTGACTGTTCAATTAAGCTAGTCATTTCGTCTAAACGTTTACCCTGTTCCGTAACAGAATCATTAATCGTAGAAATATCAGCTTTAGTAGCGTCAAAATCTGCCTTAATTTCTTTAGCGCCGTCGCCCTGTAAAGCCACCGCTTCCGCGATACCTTTAACTTCCGAACTAATAGCGTCTAATACTTGTTCTTGATCCATAGTATGTTTACTCCGTTATAGTTAGTTTATTTTTAAGGTTTTGTAGTGAGTGTAAAACGCTTTCGGCTTTACGGCTCTCTATGCTCGCTTCGTCGGCATCATTGCCTTTAGTAGCGCTATCGTCGGCTTTTTCCGTAGAGTGGTCGCCCGGCTCTACTTCTTCAAGTGACAATTCTTTTATAGCTGTTTCGGCTTCTTCCTTAGTATAACCTAATTCTATTAGGCCTTGTAATACCTTGGCTTCGGCTTCTTCGCTTTTAACATTTGTTACCTTGGCGTGTACGTCCGCTTCGAAGGTAACTAGGGATACTTCCCCTAATTCAATTTCTATAAGTTCACGAGTACCTTTATCGTTATCGTCTTCGTATTTTACAGGTCTATAACCAATACTAAAACCATCTAACGCCCCCATTTTAGCGAGTTCGTAGGCATCATTTCCGCGGGTGGTGTCGGCGAATATTGCCTTAAAGAATAACCCTTTTTTATCTTCGCGTATTTCTACTGGGACACCTATAGGCTCGTAGCTATGATGTTGGTAAAGAAATTTAACGTTTCTTCCGCGGTTTTTATCTTGCAATGTTTTTTTAAATGCACCGGGGCGCACTGTATCGCCGTAACTATC
>Ga0233413_10000512_pt1 | contig 18540 bp, 38 predicted proteins | sample Na_anoxic_6_MG_FD_189019 | JGI IMG/M metagenome (GOLD analysis project Ga0233413, IMG submission 189019) | Seawater microbial communities from Saanich Inlet, British Columbia, Canada - Na_anoxic_6_MG | ecosystem: Environmental > Aquatic > Marine > Inlet | place: Canada: British Columbia... | reverse complement strand
TACCCCTGCCTGGTTAAACCCAAAAAATAAATTTTCCCCGCAGGTCTGTGTATAGTATTTTTTAGTGTAGGTCTATGTATAGTATTATATAATATAACAGACCCCACGTAGTCTTACAGGAAAACCGATCCCACATACCCATCCCCCCCAAAAATCAGAATGTGTGTACCAACATATGTGTACCTGTATTAAATACAGATGTATATAATGTGCGAGCAACTACTACTAACTAGTGTATATAAACTTTTGTTAATGCTTTGTTAAATTGTTTTGTTAATTTGTTTTGTCAGTTTGTTGCGAATGTTATTAACGGTTAATCTACGTTAACACAATTGCACTTTGTAACTCAAAGTACTTTGCTAGGTAAACCATTACCTGGAAATTAACATTTTTTAACAAATTAAATTTGCATATTAAATTGTTATGACATGACACGTTTAGAGACGTTCTAAGACGTTTAATGTAGTTATGATAGTACACCATCACTTACACAGAGATAAGAGAAACCCAGTGATAGCAAGGGTTGCAGAAGGTTTTGTTAATGATATGTTAAATGATACATTCATTTCCAGGTTTTTTGTGTAGCTCTCGCGCGCATGACGCGATTCCTATAAAGGAAAATAGTGTATTATGTCAAATGTTAATGATATGTTAAATTTCAAATTTTACTTGCTATGTTCGAAAATCTCCGTATCATTGTCCTATTCAATTAAACAAATTAAATTATCAGTTATGAAAGTATCCAAGAGTATCTCTAAAGTTCAAAACACTATTACTGTATTAACTGCCAAGGATGGCAAAACATCGTTCGATTTCGTTCGGTTAGCGAATGCTACTCAAAAGCTAGATGACAAGTCAGCAAGTAAGTTGTATAAGATAGTCACAAATCACGAATTAGCTAGTGACATTTTAGGCAAATCTACAATGCCTAGTTTCAAGGCATTTGCCGCGCAATTACCAAAGAAACAATTCTTTTCAACTTATGACGCGTTTATGACCTTGCGAAAGTTTAACAAGGTCGCAACTACGAAAGCAAAGGTTGCCAAGCAAAACAAGGTAGTTGCTGCGAAGTAACACCATTTGCCCTATTCTATGCGACATTGGACAGTTCGTTACTGTCATAGGGCACAAAAATAGCTACCGTCAATCCTATAGGTAGCTGCGATTTCAACAAGGCGAAATGCCGACGTAATGTAAGTTGATTTCAAGATAGGGTAGTTGTTCTTTGACATTTTTTGCTGAAATAAATGAGACTAGGTTAGCCCTAGTTAGGTCATAGGTCGCGCTATCACTTATTCATTACTGTAGACTATCAATCTATAGGTTTGCTTATGACAATAAACTGTATACCTTGTAATGTCGCGAGGACTACTACACGCTGATGAGACAAGCTGCGTGCGCTTAATTGTGGGGGACTGACTCCAAAGGTAGGGCTGTATAGATTACTATGTTTTTCTGTATAGTTAAAATTAGATTACCTCATAATGCGGGGTGGTTGATAAACATAAATGCGCTGTTCTTCGATGTGCATTTCAATAAAACGAAGACTCCATAAAACCAAAGTAATTACTAAATAATATCGTAGTGGTTAACTTTCCTAGTACTTACTTAGGGTTTGTATTCGATTACAATTGTGGACTAACTTAAATTAAATTATCATGGAAAATTCAAATGTAGAATTAGAGAAAATCTTAACTAAGCTATCTAACATTCAGTTTGATAGGGTAGGTAACGGTAGGTGTTTACTCAATAATGAATGGGAAGTAAACGTTCAAGTTAATTTTAACAATTTTTCGTACAAAGGCGAAAGCCGAGTGCAGTTAGCGATTTACGCCAAGTACAAGGGCGGTCTTGCGGTCAGATGGGGGAGTGAAAGTGTCGAGCAAAACGACATGATAGCAGAGTGGTTCATGAGGGAAGAGTCAAAAACTTACAAAGCGGAAATGGAAAAGCGAGACCATGACAGCGAAGTTGCAGAACTAGTATTCAAATCTTTGTAAATATGAAACAGATCACAAAACTAGAACTTGCAATTCGCGAGTTCAAAACACAATCTATTCGCCAAAACGAAAGTGCAGACTTGACAGACGAATGGAATTCTGTATGTCAGCACATACATGACATAGGGTATAACCCAGAGCACTTTGAAGACTTGTCTGACTATATGCTGAAAGCAACAAACATAGAAGCGGCAAACTATTACGAAGATTATTTCTTCCCAAGGTTTGAAATGTTTCATCGATGGGTAGAGTCAGATAATGTAGTTCTTGGATATCACAAGGAGAAGGTCGAATGGACGAATAATTACCTAACTCAATGCACTCAGTATAGAAAAGAGATGGACTTGAACACTTTGTTTAATTATTACTTAAAAGAATATTACAATGTTTGATATTAATGAAGACGGTACAGTAACTAGGAATTACTGTTGGAACATCGACACCATTATTGCCTTGAAGGCAAGTGGTGACGTTGATGAATTTATAAAAACGTGTTCACTAGAAGAAGGTGACACTTATGAGATGTTAAAAGAAGACTTAGTTGAATTAATTAAAAATATAAATTAGTCATGAAACTATTAACTCAAAACTCGAAGTTGAAAAAGACTTCAAAAGAATTCGGTGTACGTGTATTTAACTTTGGTATACCCGCTTTCTCAGACCCCGAAACGGGTAAACGTACGTGTCCTTTTGCGGGGGCGTGTGCGAAAATCTGTTATGCTAGGAAAGGTGCATACATATGGAGTAATGTCAAACCAGCGTTTGTTGCAAGATATAACGCAACAAAGAAAGAAGACTTTGTAGATGTGATGTGTGGTGAGATTAAACGTAAACGTGTAGACTATCTACGTGTCCACGATAGTGGTGACTATTACTCTAGAGCATACATCGGTAAGTGGATAGAGATTGCAAAACGTAATCCAAACGTGAAGTTTTACAGTTATACCAAATCTATTCCACTATTCAAAGAAATAGATATACCCGATAACTATAACATAATATATAGTGAGGGGTCTACTGTTGATCATCTTATTAATACTGATATTGATAGGCATTCTAGAATCTTTGATAGTGCGGAGTCTTTGTCTACTGCGGGGTATGCAGATGCAAGTAGCTTAGATTTATTCGCGACCAAATGGTTCACAAAAAATAATAAAATTGGATTAGTAATTCACTAAATCCTTTTGGGGGAGGTGATCTGTATCACTATGTCCTTTTTGGGGGGGGGTGCGCATCCATAACGCACGTTAATGAAATGTTAAAGTATATGACTGTGATCAAAAACAATTACAAATTGCAGTCTTCAAAACAATTAGAAATTATGAAATAGGTGATGTCTTACCATCAATTAAATTATGGCAAATCATTGTTACAACGAAATTATCCTAGAGGGTAATAAAGAGTCTATAAAAGAATTAAGAGATAGACTTACAAACACATACGATAAGTTTAATTATTTAAACGGATGGTGTGACTATGTTCTCAAGGTCAGAGATGACTTCGACTACAACTTCGATGAAGACAAACGTGACCACTACTTCTATGGCGGTGAATTGAAATTTGAATTTGAGGTGGAAGGAGATTCAAAAACTATATCATTAAGAGGAGATAGTGCTTGGTCACCTATGGAAAAGTTTGTTGAAGAGCTATGCAAGGTATATAACTTAATAGGTAGTATAGAGTATAGCGAAGGAGGCTGCGACTTTGCGGGCATTACAGAGTTTGATTCTAATGGCGAGACATCTAGGCAAGAGTTTACATACTCAGAGTATGAATACAAATATCTAGATAGGGATTACTGGATTGAAAACCAAATTGAATGGTTGCAAGATGCATCTAAAGAAGATGTTGATGACTTTGTAAAGAAAGCAAGTAAATATGCGTCTGAGAAAGACATTAGTTTTATTTTAAATTCATTAAACAAATAGGTGATGGCTTACCATCGAAATAGTTATGAAAATAGAAGTAAACAAAAATCAACAAGAGATTAATAAAAGAACTCATATCGGGACAGTGATAACTATAGCTAAGGAAAAAGCAAATGCCGGTATCACTAGGTTTTATTATCCTATACCTAGAAATATAGATATGAGTGCTTATGAGTTGATAGATGCCATTGAAGATGCAACAGAAAATTCTGTATATGGGGGATATAAATGCATCTCAGACGGTAGTATAAAATTCTCGATAAGAAGTTAAAGTAAACATCAAAACAACATAAAACTAAATAATTATGGGTTACAAATGGAAACCGAGCAAGTCTCAAGCGAAAGCATTCGCTCAGAAAATGAACAATGATTCAGAATTCGCTGATGCCTGGCGAGAGAGGAAAGCTCAGAAAGCAGAGAAAAACAGAGCTAAAAGTGAGTTTGATTATCATACCGCTGGCGGTGAATATATACCAACAGAACATCAAAGACGGGAAGCATTAAAGTTTTTGTGCGGAGATTTTATGGATGAAAATGCATTAACAGATCTACAAAAGAATGCTTGTGAAATGGTGGTAAGTTGTTATGACATGGGTATTAAAGTTCATCACGATCAAATCCACATCGTGAACGAATTAACAAGGAACAGTGGATTCAATTTAATTAAAACTAAAACTAAATTTAACTTAACTAAATAATTATGGAAACTTTTAACTACGATGAGGTAATAGAACTAATGTCAAATTGCCTTAACCACTTAGATGAACACATTGAAGTCGATGAATGTGTTGATCTTGTCAACTATAAATTAAGTATAAACTTTGACGATGTAGTTGAAGTAAACGAATTGTCTTATAATGTTGATGACTTATATGATGAGATAAGTATTGACTTTAAAACAAGACTTGATGCTTTAGTAACCTATAAATCTAAACAATTATGAAAACTGTAGAATATCTAATACTTGATTATAAAAATGTCAAAGAACAACTACTTGAATTTACTGATAACTTTTACGATGACATGACATATGATATAGATGGGTACTATGAAGCTAGTTGTTATAGGGAACTTGATAAACAAGACCTTGAAGACCTCAAGGTTCAAGTAAAGTCGTTCAATAATATACTCATGGGTTACAAAAAACTTCAATATAAATTTAGCTAAACCAAATAAAAATGGAAAACGAAAGTAAGTATTACACCATCGACCAATATGGTAACGAGGTGAGGGAAATGACTTATGAAGAAGTCGCACACTATCTTTATTATAAACAACAACTTCTAGATGAGGAGTGGTATAATACTGTGGGGGGGAATGTATCATGAAACTAATTGAAACTAAAAAAGGATTGATGATTCAATCAAAGTATGGTGATGATACTGTACACATCAATCACACACACGACACATTGGAAGACTTCCAAGATGACATTTGGTCACCATACATGGTGGCAGAAGAATGTACTAACCACGCCAGGGTGCACCTAGTCACAGCAAGTAGTGAAGACCATGCACTAGAACAAGTGGATGAATACCTCTGGGAAAAAGAAGGTGTTCTAGAACCTCATTTAATAATTGCAGAAAAACTCGACTTATCATGATTAAGAACACAACTAATTCTGTATCAGACATATCTTACTACGATGTAGATGTTACTGCTACTAAGTCTGAAATGTTTGAAACATTCGGTGAACCACACATTGAAGACCCATATGACCGGTACAGTAAGTACACTTGGGAGTTTGTGGTTGATGACATACCTTTCATGATCTATGATTGGAAAGAGAAGTATATTGGTGACAACACACCAATCAATTGGAGAATTGCTTCAAAGAATAAGTTCTATTCTATGATGGCACAGGATGAAATAATTAATGAACTTAAACTGTATAAACTATCATGAAAGTAATTGACTACTTGAGGATCAACAATAGAATATTCAATAATACTGAAATTGCTAGGTTGATTGATGTTGACCCAGCTACATTGAGTAGATGGTTGAAGGGTGTTAAACCCATAGGTAAAGACTATGAGATTACCCTCATGGGGGTGATGGCTAAATACGGATATAAAAGAGAACAGTTATGACTAAAGAACAAATACTAGACGAATTGCTAGATGACTCAATTCATGTAATTCAATCTAGATTATGGACTCTGTTACAGAAACATAAGATGGTAGGTGAGGAGCTTAACAAACTAGATAAGGAATTGATCAATGATGTAATAGATGAATTCATAAATAAACCAACAGATAAATATCATTTTTAAAAATAGAAATTATGGACTATAAAAAAATAAACAACATAGAAGTAGATGGTGTAGACATGAGTGACTACCCGGACTTCTGCGATGCATTCATTGTGGGGGGTGACTACAATGGTGAACCAATGACAGACGAACAGATTGATCTGTTAAACGATGATCTAGACTTTGTACACGAATGTGTTCAAGGTTATTTACATTAAACAATAACAACATGACACGAGAAACAATAGACTTAATAAGTGAACTGAGTGATAAGTATCCTCACTTGACTGAACGACAATTCGCAGCAGAAGTATGGGCGAATATGCACCCCAATAGATATGACTTTAATAGGTTCTTATCTAAGTATTGGGAGGGTAGTATCCCAACAATCAATGAGATTAGTGATCTAAGGTTTGGTGAGATATGAGACTTACAGATAAAGATGTGTATGAGATGGCAACAAGGTTGTCAACACAGTATGGTATACACTTGACCAGGAGTGGTTCATTTAATAATTTAGGTGAGTTGCAACAACGTAGGGTAAGACATAAAGTTTATAGTTTAATCAGTAATACAGATATATTATGAGAGTATTAGTAGCTTGTGAAGAAAGTCAAGCAGTAACAAAAGAGTTTAGAGAGTTAGGTCATGAAGCATATAGTTGTGATCTGTTACCATCTAGTGGGGGTCACCCAGAGTGGCACTACCAACAAGACTTGTTTGAAGTAATAGACAGGGGTTGGGACATGATAATTGCATTCCCACCATGTACATACCTTACTGTTACGGGTAACAGATGGTTTAACATTGACAAGTATGGAGACAAGGCAGTCAAACGACATGAAGACAGGAAGGAAGCAATTGAGTTCTTTATGAAGATCGCTAACTCTGACTGTGACAAGATAGTGATTGAGAATCCTGTGGGGGTTATGAGTTCCACATGGAGGAAACCTAATCAAATAATTAACCCTTGGCAGTTTGGTGATCCATTCGAGAAGAAGACTTGTTTATGGATCAAAGGTTTACCTGAGTTAACACCAACAGACATTGTTGAACCCGCACCAAGGAAACAGTTCAAGAGTGGTAAGTCTATGCCGGCATGGTATGCTGATGCATGGAAGTTACCTAAAGAAGAAAGAAGTACTATGCGGAGTAAGACATTCCCTGGTATTGCAAAAGGTATGGCAGCACAATGGGGTGGTCAAGTAAAATAAATTTTGGAAGGGGTAAATATTTGTTCTTTTTACCTTTGAAAAGAACTCAAGAGCAAAAGTTACTCTCGTTGGGGTGGTCAAGTAAAATAAATTTTGGAATTTAAATTTTAATTATACATTTGCCAAATGAGGTAGATCGGTAACCTCATGCAGAAACAACCGATGGAAGCGACACAAGCTGTGTTATCTGTTAAATAGATAGAGATGGGTTTTCTGTAACTTGCTACCCGCTATCAGCCTGTATGACTTCCTGACTAACTCAACGAAGTAGAATTTGGTTAGAGCAAATGTTACCTTTCATCCGGGGGGTGGGGGGTAACTTGCTTAGACTGACCATATAACAAACCTTCTTAATCTTACAAAGTAAATAAACAATAACACAATATGATTTGGATAACTATACTAGCATTATTAATATATGCTAACAGAAAATAAACATGATTGCTATAATAATATTTATACTCTATGTATTTTACATGGAAACAGACATATAAATTAATAAACAAATGATTACATTCTATAAGTCCATGATGGACAATAAACCATTCCAAGCTAATATTGATACAGCTATACACAGAATTAAGTCTGAACAGAATAAAGACATAGTCTCTAAGGTTAGATCTGGTGAGGTTGATAAGACTAAGCTACCATGTGTTGTCTTTGCGGGGGTGATTGAATCAAATAAACGTAAGGATGATAATGTTGTCCAACACTCTGGTTACTTCGTACTAGACTTTGACAAGGTTGACCCTAAACTAAAGAAGCAACAGTTATCTACAGACTCATACATTTATTCTGCATGGGTATCACCTAGTGGTAATGGTGTTAAGGCACTGGTCAAGTGTCCACCTAACATTGAGAATCATTCTCTTTATTACAATGCTATGTTGTCTAGGTATCCCGAACTTGACCCAACGGGTAAGAACATATCTAGACTTTGCTTTGAGTCTTATGACCCTGACCTATACATAAATGAAGGTTCATTGACATGGGACAAGACACTAACAGATGAACAGTTAGATGACTTCAAGAGTAAGAAGACAGACAAACGCAAGCAAAAAGTTTTGGACATCACTACGTCCATGATTTCTGTAACTCGCCCAGGGAAGGACGGTGGGAAGCATGAAACACTTCTGAACGCATCCAATCTACTTGGTGGTTATGTTGCTGTTGGTGTCTTAACAGAAAAAGAAGCATTCAATCACTTACTAAAAGAGATCACCAAGAAGAAACCCGACAACATCTCACTAGCTAAGAAGACCATCAAAGATGGTTTAGAGAATGGTAAGAGTAGACCACTCAATGAGGTCAAGGAACTAGAACGTACAGTGGACTTTACTAGACGTTCTGATGGTGACTATGATTTTATGGCAGATGAATCAGACATGGATGAGTATGAGTGGGGGTTTATCAATGGTTGTTTAGAGATGGGTTTACCTACCGGTATGCCTAAACTAGACCAACACTACGTGTTCAAGAAGAACACACTTGTGTGGTTAGCTGCACGAGACAATGTTGGTAAGAGCTACATTGTGTGGTACTTCTCTGTCCTTGTTGCATTACTCCATGATTGGAAGTTCTTAGTCTACAGTAAAGAGAACAGAGACGGTCAAGTACGTAAGAAGATTAAAGAGTTCTACATTGGTAAGAGTATTAAACTGTTCAACCTAGATGACCATAAACTGTCTAAACAGTTTGTAAAGGATCACTTCAAGTTTATGACAGCTAAGAAGATGCACACAGTAGACAGTTTCTTAATGAAGTGTGAAGTGGTCTATGATGAGGGGTGGGAGTATGATGCTGTAATTGGTGACCCATTCAATGCATTTGATGTACCACCTGGGGAAAACGCATACTCACTTAACCTACGTTCACTCAATCAACTGCAAACATTCAAGGAGAATTACTCCTCAGTATGGATAACAGACCATATCACATCTAATGCAGCTAGAGAGAATGTTGGTGGACAAATGACTGTACCAACTAAACACCACGTAGAGGGTGGTCAGATGAAACCTAACAAGGCAGATGACTTCCTTATAGCACACAGAGACTACAAGTCTGACACTAGGTGGATGATAACAGAAATACACGTAGACAAAATAAAGGACACAGAGACAGGTGGTAAACACACACCCAAAGAAAACCCTGTGGAATTACTTGCTAACAAAGACTTGTGTGGTTACACCTGTGATGGTGTTGACCCAGTAAGAGAACATTGGGTGAAAAAGAATGGTGCACCCATGTATGAACCAGAACCTACCGAAGTATCTAATCGGATGCCGAAGTGGGAGTCTGAAAAAGCACCTTTTTAACAGTACTGTAAAATTTATTTATTAACTTTGTAAAACTAAATTCAATTATTATGAGTCGTTCAAAACAAAAAACCGAAAACACCGGTAGTTCTAATCCTGCAAAGAAGCATTTTATCGAATGGAAAAATGGTTCATTCTCATACTACGACAAGGTACAAGAGAAAACAATAGACCTTGGTCACAAGATTACCTTCATGGTATTAGATTCGTTATCAACTGTCAAAGGATGGGATGATAAGAGTGGTAGTAAAATTTACTCTAATGAGGTAAGAAGTATCGCCAAAGATGTTCTTAATGTAAAGTCATTCAAAGGTGGTGACCTTATCAGTGGTCTGTACAAAGATATTAAGGATCGTATTAAAGCCCTTGGTGGGATGTATTTTGCTAGTATTTATGTTGCCACTAAGATTGATGGTGAGGTAGTGATGGGTAACTTACACCTAAAGGGTGCAGCTCTTCAAGTATGGTCTGACTTTAACAGAGAGAACAAGGACGATATCTTGAACAAAGCAGTCAGTGTTCACGCTAAAGAAGAGCGTAAGAAGGGTGCAACCAAGTGGGAAGTACCTATGTTTAAAATCATAGACATCACAGAAAAGAGTAACGAAGAAGCTAATGCACTAGACGTTGTTCTTCAAGACTACTTAACAGAATACTTCTCTGGTAACAAGACTACTAGTACAGAGACTAAGACTGAAGTGACTGAAAATAATTCTTTAGTGTCTGAAGAAATCACTGACCTACCTTTCTAGTGGGTCTGAGTAGGGGTACTAAATTCCTATTAAAATTTTGGAGGGGATGGTGTGTACAAGACATTGCAAAACATTTTAAAGCTAATGCTGGTAATGTGTCTGTAACCATCTCCTCTAATCTTTTAAGACCATCAAAAAGATGTGGGGAATTGTTCAGTGGTAAACACTACATGGAACTAACAATCAATGATTTACGGAAAGAGTTCACTGACCAGGAGTGGTGTAATTACTTACACTATCGTGATCGAGAAGAATCTCTTAAACAACAATACATACTACTGAGTGATGTAGTAGGTTATAAAAAACAAACAGAATGGAATATAAAGAACAATTAAATATATACACAAAGGAACTACAAGAATGTGTTGACATAATTATATCTGAGCGTAAGAGGTATGAAGAAATAAAGACAAACATCAATAAACTTATGGACACTATTTCTATAGTAAGTAATAAGTACAGTGATGGGTCATTTAAGTTTGAGTACAGTATAAACTATAGTGACAAAGAAATAGCTGACAAGATTATAAAAATTGTTTCCGATGTCTCAGGCATGACTCAGAAAAGTATTGTTAGTTCTAACAGAAAGAAAGAATACATTATCTACAGACACATAATGTCTTACCTAATAAAAGAGAACACAGCTATGACACTGAGTCAAGTGGGTGAGTTTATAGGTAAACCTAAACCAAAGAACCATGCTACAGTCTTAAATGGTATTAAACAAGTCAAGAACTCGTACTGGAATGCTAACAAACACAAGCATTATAATGAAATCTACAATGAGTGTGAGAAGGTGAAAGGGAAAATGATAACAGAGCTATGATTTATGTTTATGATGTTGAAACAGCACCTAACTTTTTCTCTGTTGTACTCATGGACTATAAGGGTGATAGTGGTATGGTATTCGAGATTAGTAAAAGGGTTGATCAGTCTAAAGAACTTGGTGAGTTTCTAAAAGAAAACCCTACACTGATTGGTTACAACAACCATAGCTACGATGACCCAATGATTGTTGCTGCATCTAAGGGTTACACCAACAGAAAACTTTACAACCTCTCATGTAAACTCATAAACATGGATGATGGTAAGGACAAGTGGGACTTAATGAGGAAGTATAAACTAAAGTGTAACAGTATAGACCTTATTCGACTATTGTTCAGTAGGAAGTTGCGGGTGGGGTTGAAGTCACTAATGGTCACCCTCAAGTGGGAGAAGCTCCAGGACTTACCATTCAAACCAGACGAGAACATACCTGAGGAGATGTTTGAGACTGTACTAGAGTATAACTTAAATGACGTAGTATTCACCAAGTACTTGACACAACAGATTAAGGATCAACTTAACCTCAGGGTTGGTATTGAGAATGAGTATGGTCTGAACGTGATGAGTAAGGACGGTGTAGGTACAGGAGTTTCTCTGTTACTGCACCTCTACGCAAACAAGACTGGTAAACCCGAAAGAAGAATTAGAGACTTGAGGACAAACAGAGACAACCTATCACTAGGTGATTGTATTGTACCAAGTGTTAAGTTTGATAGTGATGAGTTTAAACAACTACTCAGTCAGTACAAGAAAGGTTCACGTGAAACTATATCACAGAAGGTCATGTACAAAGACAAGGTCTACAGTTATGGTATAGGTGGTCTACACACAGAAGACGATGCAGGTATGTTCATAGCAGATGATGACGAAGTATTCATTGACTCAGACGTTACATCATACTACCCTTCACTAATTATACAGTACAACCTGTGCCCAGAGCATCTAGGTATGGAGTTTGTAAAACTGTATGAGAATATGTTCAAGACTAGGGTGAAAGCAAAGCGTGAAGGAGACACACTCGTGAATGAAACATACAAGTTAGCTCTCAATGGTACATTTGGTAACTTGAACAACCACTACTCTTGGTTGTATGATCCTAAAGTGTTCTTCACTATTACAATATCAGGACAGTTACTGTTGTCTATGTTGTGTGAGATGCTAGAACGTGGGGGTTTTGAGGTAATTAGTGCCAACACTGACGGTGTTACCTCACGAGTCAAGAAGTCTAGGTACGCAGACTACGTCAAGATATGTGAGGCATGGGAGAAACAGACCAAGATGAACCTAGAGTACACCCTGTTCAATAAAATTATACGTAGAGACGTTAACTGTTACTACAATGTAGTCTGTGACAGAAATGGTAAACCTACCGGGGAGGTCAAAGAGAAAGGTGCTTGGACACGTAAGACTAAACTAGGTAAAGGTTTTGACAAACCTGTCATTCAGAAGTCACTGTATGAATACTTTGTCAATGACACACCCATTGAAGACACAATCACAAACCATGAAGACATCTATGACTTCTGTATGTCTCAGAAGGTGGGTAAACAGTTTGATGTAAAGTATAAAGACACCCCAGCACAAAGGATAAACAGATACTACATCACTACATCAGAACAAGGTGGTGACTTGTGTAAAATTCACAAGGACACAGCATCTAAGACATCACTAGCTGCTGACCAAAACGTCATGCTGTTCAATGACTATGAGCAAAAAGACAATTATGAGATAGACTACAGTTATTATATTCGCACAGCAAGGGAAATCATTGATTCTGTGGAGTATAAACAGTATAGTCTATTTTAAATGAACGTAGAAGACATAGAAGAAACAATACAAAATTGCCTAATCCAAGGGTTAGACATACAGGTCACTAAACAAAATATTGAGGAAGCACTTGATCAACTCATACCATGTCTAGCTTTTGTGGGTGAATTAGAAGCTCGGTGTGAGTATGAATACCTCCTTAAAAAGCAAGAGGGTATAGATGTGTGTGATAAGCGAGGAGAACGTCTTATATTAGCTTATACAGAGTCTTACGCAGCAACAGAGAAGTCTATGTACACAAGAGCAAAACGATTACCTAAGAGTTTAGACAATGCAATCAGTGCACTACAGTCTAGGTTAAAAGAAAGTACAAATATTTGAAAACTTGTAAGTACAAGGAGTGTAACAACCCAGTCTGGTCTAAAGATAGGTGCAAGTGGCATCCAACTGAAACAACCAAGAAAAAACAAAACTACATCAAACCTATTTCTGACAAGAGAATGGCGCAAATGAAAATCTATCGCCAAGTCAGGGATGAGTACATGAGATCAAACCCTAAGTGTGAGGTCTGTAACAATGATGCATCTGACTTGCACCACAAACGTGGTAGGGTTGGGGATTACTACACAGACATAAAACACTTCCTTTCTGTCTGTAGACCATGTCATACCAAAATAGAAGAAAACCCTGAGTGGGCAAAAAGATTTGGTTATTCCGAAAATAGGTTATAAGTTTGTTAATATTAAATTTAATTAAATGAATAAATTACGTCCAAGAATCGAAGAACTCTTTAATGAAAACATTAAGAGTGAAAAAATAAGTGAGATTCTTTCTGAAGAATTAGGTTATAGTATTGCTGGTAGAACTATTAGAAACTATATAACTAAGTGGGGACTACGAGAGAGTATTGTTTCCTCCGTTCTAGAAGAGAATGGACTTGATGGTGAAACCTGGAACACAGCTTGGATTAAAACAAAGTCTGCATCTGTGTACATCAAGAACGGTACACTGTCACTTGAGAGTATTAGAGAGAACTATGTTGACTCTGTTAAAGAAGCTGTTAAGTCTATTGACTCAAAGTCTTGGGGTAAAATACCAATCACGAAACCATCAGAGAATTTATTTGTACCATGTATCTTTGATCTCCACATAGGTAAGTTAGCTTGGGGACAAGAGACAGGTGAAGACTATGACTACAAGATAGCTATAGAGAGATTTCGTACAGCACTTGAGGACATGATATACAAAGCATCTCACTATGATGTTGAACGTATCTTGTTTCCTGTGGGGAATGATATCTACAACAGTGATAAAGCAAAACCATTTCCACAGACAACAGCGGGTACTCCACAAATGGATGACCTAAGGTGGCAGAAACTGTTCAGGGTCGGTGTGCAACTAATGACTGAAGCAATCATACGATTGTCAAAGTTTGCACCTGTAGACGTTTACACTGTGTTCTCTAATCATGACCATGAAAGAGTGTTCTATCTAGGTGAAACACTTGTAGCTGTGTTTGAATCACACCCAGGAGTAACAGTAGACAACACCCCACCAGTAAGAAAATATTACAGATGGGGAAACAATATGATTGGGTTAGCTCATGGTCACAATGAAAAACCAACAGAACTACCATTAATCATGGCAAATGAAGAGTCTGAGATGTGGGGATCAACACTGTATCGTTATTGGTTACTTGGTCACCTACACCACAAACAGAAGTACTTAACACAAGAAGCTAAAGACTACAGATCTGTTAACATTAGTTACATTACCTCACCATCTGCAGCAGATGCCTGGCACAAAGAGAAAGCATTTGTTGGTGCAATCAAAGGTGCTGAAGGTTTTATTTACAATAAAGAAGAAGGTTTAATATCAACCGTTATACATAACATTAAATGAAACAAATTAAACTATTAATGATAGCAAGTTTATTGACTAGCTGCACCACATCACAATTGATTTATCAAACTCAAGAAGAAATAGAATTAGAACGAGCAAAAAAATTAGAATCATTAGGTCTTAAAGAATATACAGTAATAACTAAGGACAGTACATACTATATTCAAATACCAATAGACAGTGTTGTCTGTTATGACACTTTTGCGAAGTACTTTAAATACAACAGAGAATAAATATGATTGAATTTATTTACACCGTTTTAGTTTTATGTAACTCTCACAATCCTGAGTATCCACATGAAATTAAGTATGATAGTTTAACTAAAGAAAGAGTTGATTACATAACCAATTATTATGATACATTAACTACAAATAAAGTCTACACTTATACAATTGATAGTGTGGCTTACAAGAAGAAAATATGAAAGTAAAGGACAAAGTAAAAGGTATCATAGATGCCCAACAAGACAAAGGTTTATCTAAGTATGGTGTGTACGTTGATGATGCTGACTTGACTGCGGAAGAGTGGATAGAACACGCCCAGGAAGAACTAGCAGACATGATGGTGTACTTAGAGTGTCTTAAACGAAAGATATCAAAACGACTACTAGATATATTAGATGATTAATAAAAAGAAGTGTGATAAGTTTTTAGAAGAAGAGTGGGACAATACTGAATGGTCTTACTCTCGTGTGTCTTCATTCACACAGTGCCCCTTTAGTTGGTATGAGACATACATACTAGGTAACAGATCAAGTAACTTCTATGCTTATGTTGGTACATCATACCATGAGGTAATGGAAGACTATTATAATTTTCTGTTGTCCGGGGGGAGTCTTGAAATGAGTGTTGTCAAAGACACTATGAAAGAAAAACTCAAGAGAAAGTTTAATAATAACCCATTCTGGAACAAGTGGGCAGCATCACAGTATACAAAATTAATAGACTCAATAGATAATTTCAAGACCTTTGATGGAATAACCGATGTAGAACGTCTAATCAAGTGGGAGATTGATGACTACAAGTTCAGAGGTTTTATAGACTTAGATGCTGGAGAACACCACTACGATTGGAAAAGTAAATGGGACGAGAGTAAGTATGGTAATCAACAGAACTTGTACATCTTCGCTAAAGAACAAGTGGATGGTATTAAGACTAAAGGTTTCAAGATACCTCAGTACAAAGACAAACTATCAGTGAAGAGTGTACGTAGGTCACAGTCCAATATAGACAACGCTGTTAGTTGGGTCAGGGAGACAATACCTGTTATAAAAAAATCAATACAGACCTACAAGTTTAAAAAGAATCCAGAAAGTAAATTCTTCTGTACTACATTATGTGGTGCTAGAAATTGTGAACACAGATGAATAAAGAAATATTTAAAACAAAAGACTACTTAGACAAGTGGGATAATTGGCAGCAAGTCATAAGTGATATACAATATTACACTGCTAAGAATAAATGGGGGGATGATGATAAACTTTCAGCATTAAAATTATTCTCTGATGCATTGAATGATGTCATAGTCACTAATGATAAAACAATCATAAATGATTGTAGACAATGCAAACGTAAAAACATAAAAAAAAGTATCAAAAAAAATCAAAAAAATGAAATTTTATAATTATATTTTTGACAGTTATTTTAAAGCAGTATTTTTATGGATATCTGTTTGTATGGCATTGTTTGTACCTATAGCTGAATGGCAGAATGATAGTCTGTCATCAGATGATTTTGTATTTGTACTGTTTACAGTTTTACTGTTGTCTGTATACTACGTTAATTATAGATTAAAGAATGGATAGTACAGATTACTTTTCTTCGTTTAAACGTAAGCTAGAAGACATTGAAGATGTTGATCTAAAGAAGACAAAGAAAAAAGGTCGTAAGAAAGGTGTAAAATCTAAGGACACATTATTGTGGGGAAACAGTTATAAAAAAAGAGTGAAGCAAGACAAGAAAATAAATGGTCTACACCATAAGTTATTAAAATATCCTAAAGACTTAAACAGATCCTTATCGGATATGTTAGAGAAAGAATGGGTGAAAGAATTAGGTATAACTAATATGAACGATATGTTTATATTTGCTGTACGTCAAGGGTTTATATATGAAAAATTCAACAATGAATGATTATTACTTTAAGGTACAAGTAGAGAACAGAGTATACTATTCTTGTTGCTCTGCAAGTACATATGAACGAGCTAGGAGAAATTTACTGTTTGCTTGCTTCTCATATAAACATAATGAGAATGGTTTATTCAAGAAAGAAGTCCAGGACGTTGAAGACAGACATAACATCCTTAATAATCTCTACAGCAATCGTGTACACAATACAACAAAAGAATTGTACGAAGAGAAAGATGTATTCCAATACGACTAACTAGATGTTAAGAAAGAATAGAAATAAACGTAAGTCTCCTGTACGTGCTAAAAAAGTTACCTACGATGGTATTAACTTCGCATCAGGTCTTGAGAAGCATATGTATTTAGCTCTAAAGAAAGCTAAAATAAAAGCTAAATATGAGGGTGAATCATTCACACTAATAGATGGTTTTATGTTTGAAAGCTCTGCTTATGAAAGACAAGCTAACGGTAAGAAAGACATGATTGATAGGGGTAACAAAAAGATACTACCTATAACATATACACCAGACTTTGTGGGGGATGATTTTATAATAGAGTGCAAGGGTAGAGCAAATGAATCATTCCCAATGCGGTGGAAGTTATTTAAGAGATATGTCAATGAACACCTTAATGGTGTAACTCTGTATAAACCTCAGAATCAAAAAGAGTGTGAAGTAGTTATAGAATTAATTAAACAAAATAAAAAATGAAAGAAGAAACATTACAGTCTAAGTCTTCAACCAAAGAAGAGAAGGATAAAATAATAGCTAAGAGTGTGTCTCAGCGTTTAGTATTTATTGGTATGCTGAGTGCATTCAGAGAACTAATACCATGTTACATGGAGGATGCTGTGTTCACAGATAAATACATACTCAACTCTGGAAAGAAAGCATTAAATCAAATGTTTAAACAATTTGATGAACAAACTGTTGGAGATAACCCATACCATGATTCCATAGTTGATAAGTTCATAACTATGGCAGAAGACATTAGAGAACAAACAGAAACATTTTTAATTAAAAGAGATGATGTGTCCGAGGTGCAACAAGAAGACTAGTATTAAAGAATGGTGGAAATCCTGCCGTAAACGACAAGAGTGGGTAACAGAATGGCAAACTAAGTTTGTTGCTAATAATATAGGAAAAGGTGTAAAACTAGATAATCATCCTAAATATAAACAATCAGAGAGAATCCTTAAAAAATTAGGGTTTTACGATAATCACTTACGATAATGTTTGATTATATCGTTGAGTCAGTTAATGATGATGGTGTTGTTATCTGTACAGTGTATGGAGATGTTCAATACTTAACCCATGAAGAGTTTGAACTATTTAAGACCAACAGAGAAAAGATAAGATCCGGCAAAGAAACCTAAACCAAAACCTATAGGTATACCTACACGTAATGCAATATTACGAAACCGTACTGCCTTCTTTAGTTTCACTATGTCCTTCTCTTGT